>Ga0247842_10008516_pt1 | contig 10721 bp, 10 predicted proteins | sample LaCruzMarch2015__3_FD_192411 | JGI IMG/M metagenome (GOLD analysis project Ga0247842, IMG submission 192411) | Freshwater microbial communities from meromictic Lake La Cruz, Castile-La Mancha, Spain - LaCruzMarch2015_19m | ecosystem: Environmental > Aquatic > Freshwater > Lake | place: Spain...
GCGAGCGTTATGCGGGACTCCCCGGTTCAGCTTTCCGTCAAAATGCGGCTTGGATACCACGATCCAGATGAATTTCAGGCGGTCATGGAGGTCCTTAACCGTTACCCTCTGACGGAAATCATCCTGCATGCCCGCACGGCTGACCAGATGTACGATGGCGAGGTGGATATTACCCGGGCTACTCAGGCGCTGGGCTTGTGCCGGCATCCGTTTGTCTATAACGGGGACATCACGAACAGGGAGGGTTTGTCCGAAATAAAGCGACAGCTCCCCGGGGTAACCGCCTGGATGATCGGACGGGGCGCGTTGAGGAATCCCTTTTTGCCGTCACTGATTCAGGGGGAGCGGTTGCCGCCACCGGACGTACGCCGGGAGCGTCTGGTCAAATTTCACGGATTACTGTTTGATGGCTATGGCCGGTGGTTGAGTGGTGACCAGCACCGGTTGGATAAGATGAAGGAGCACTGGGTGTATTTGTCGTATGCCTTTTCTGATCCCCGCGACGTATTCAGCCGCATCCGGCGCAGTCATACCGGCAATTATCAATCGGCCGTCGAAAGGGCATTTCTGGCCGGACCGGTCCCGGACGACCTTATGACTGATGCGGCCAACATGAGGCTTTTCGCATGAGAACCTGTTCTCCGTGTATCACTTTACGTGGTGGAAGCAAACCATGACTGCACAGACTTGGATCAAGAAACTCGGACTTCAGCCTCATCCCGAAGGCGGGTATTACCGGGAAACGTACCGGGCGGGGGAGTCCCTTCCGGCAGGAGCGTTGCCTCGCCGTTTCAAAGGGGGCCGTTCCATTTCAACGGCGATATATTTTCTACTCAAGCGGGGACAGGTTTCATGCTTCCATCGTATCCGGTCGGATGAGATGTGGCATCACTATGCGGGTGGAGCCCTCATTATCCATGGTTTGACGGACAAAGGGCGCCATTTTCAAATCAAGCTGGGGACCCGGTTGACGCGCGGGGAACGACCACAGGCTGTTATTCCCGCCGGAATTTGGTTCGGGGCGGTTTTGGCGCCTGGAGCCTCCTTTGCCCTTGCTGGGTGTACCGTAGCGCCCGGGTTTGATTTTACGGATTTTGAATTGGCCGACAGGGAGTGCCTGTTGCGGAAATTTCCCTCGCATAAAGCCATTATCAGGGCGTTAACGGCATGGGCGTCCTGCTGCGCTCAGTTGAAATAAATTGATATTTTTGATTCCTGAATCAACGGGGTGGCGGGCCGGGACTTTCCTCGCCCCGTCTGGCAATTACCGGATCGCAGGCGAAAGCCTTAAAAAATATTCATAAAATATTTGACAAGAAAGTCGTTTGTGCTACTTTCTGCGGTCTGATTTTGGCGAATTGAGCCCGATTCAGGGGTAAAAAACTTAGGCAGAGAGCGCAATTTTCTGTCGCCGGATTTGATGAAGGCGGCAGGAATTTGTCGTTTTCTGTTTGTGTGTGGCGAAGATCGAATACGAGGCCCCCGTAGCTCAGTTGGTAGAGCACGTCCTTGGTAAGGACGAGGTCAGCGGTTCGATCCCGCTCGTGGGCTCCAGATTTGAGGGATGTCCGGGATGTCCGGATCAAGGTGAAACGACTGAAATAGGGAAAAAGTAAGGAGCAAGACTATGGCAAAAGAAGCGTTTAACAGAACAAAGCCGCATGTGAATGTGGGTACAATCGGCCACGTTGACCATGGTAAGACCACCTTGACGGCGGCCATTACCTATGTGCAGTCATTGCGCGGATTGAGCACCTATATCAAGTACGATCAGGTCGCCAAGGCGTCCGAGTCACAGGGGCGCCGTGATCCGACCAAGATCCTGACCATTGCCACCTCGCACGTGGAATACAGCTCCGAGAAGCGTCACTATGCGCACGTCGACTGTCCGGGTCACGCGGACTACGTCAAGAACATGATTACCGGCGCGGCCCAGATGGACGGCGCGATCCTGGTGGTCAGCGCGTCTGACGGTCCGATGCCCCAGACCCGTGAGCACATCCTGCTCGCCCGTCAGGTCGGTGTGCCGAAAATCGTTGTTTTCCTGAACAAGGTTGACACCGTGGATGATCCCGAGTTGCTGGATCTCGTTGAGCTCGAAATCCGCGAATTGCTCAGCAAATATGACTATGCTGGCGACACGACCCCGGTGATCCGTGGTAGCGCGTTAGCGGCCATTCAGGCCACGACCGCTGATGAGCCCGGCACGAAGTGCATCAAGGAATTGATGGACGCTCTTGATAATTTCATTCCGGAGCCGGTTCGCATCATTGACCAGGCGTTCCTGTTGTCGATCGAAGATGTGTTCTCGATTGAAGGCCGTGGTACCGTGGTGACCGGCCGTATCGAGCGCGGTATCATCAAGGTTGGCGAAGAAGTCGAGATCGTCGGCCTTCGTCCGACCGTCAAGACGACGGTCACGGGCGTGGAAATGTTCCGCAAGCTTTTGGATCAGGGCCAGGCGGGTGATAACGTCGGCTGTCTGCTGCGTAGCACCAAGAAGGAAGATGTGGAGCGCGGCCAGGTGTTGGCGAAACCCGGTTCGATCACGCCCCACACCACGTTCAAGTGCGAAGTGTATGTCCTGAGCAAGGATGAGGGTGGTCGTCATACCCCGTTCTTCAAGGGATACCGCCCGCAGTTTTATTTCCGCACCACTGATGTGACCGGCGACGTGACGTTGCCTGATGGCGTCGAGATGGTGATGCCGGGTGACAATATCGCGATGACCGTGACGCTGATTGCGCCGATCGCCATGGAGAAGTCCATGCGGTTTGCCATTCGCGAAGGGGGTCGCACAGTGGGCGCCGGCACGGTGTCCGAGATTCTGCAATAACTTATCATCCGGCCGCAGGTCGGATAAGTGTGTGCGGGCGGTGTGCCGCAGGGGCGCCGCCCGTTCGCTGAAGGACGGATTGACATGCCAAGGGAACTGGTGACACTGGCTTGCACCGAGTGCAAGCGGCGGAATTACACGACGACGAAAAACAAGCGTCTGACTCCGGATCGGATGGAGATCAAGAAGTATTGTCGGGCAGAGAAGAAGCATACGGTTCACAAGGAGACCCGGTAACGGGCGACCTGAAACAGGCCAGTAGCTCAATTGGCAGAGCGCCGGTCTCCAAAACCGGAGGTTGGGGGTTCGATGCCCTCCTGGCCTGCCAAACGAGCGTGGAGTATTAAGTGAGCAAAATTGGTGAGTTTTTCAGCAAGGTGAAGTTTTTTCTGGGCGATGTCCGGAATGAGCTTTACAAGTCCACCTGGCCGACGCGGGGGGAATTGATCGAATCCACCATTGTGGTCATTGTCTCCGTCGTGTTGTTTGCCGTATTCGTGGGACTTTGCGATTACGTCCTGCGCAATGGAATTGAATTTATTTTGCGTCGTTAATGTGACTTCGGGACCGGGGTTTTCATGAGTGAAAAACAGTGGTTTGTGCTTCATACGCTGACGGGCCAGGAGGCTAAGGTCAAGGAGAGCATCGGGCGCCGCTTGGACAAGGAGGAAATGGCTGACTATGTTGGTCAGGTCCTTATTCCGACGGAGAAGGTGTCCGAGACCAAAAAAGGGGTCAAGAGCGTTATTACGCGAAAGTTCTTCCCGGGTTATGTCCTGGTGAGCATGTCGCTCTACGGGGATGACAAGAAGGTTATTGAAAAAGTTTGGTATTTCATCCGCGAGACTCCCGGTGTGATTGGGTTCGTGGGTGGGGAACGGCCGGCGCCTCTCCGGCCCGATGAAGTGGAACGGCTCCTGTTTCAGGTGGAGGAGAAGAAAGAGAAGGTCAAGCCGAAGGTGATCTATGATATCGGTGAAACGGTCAAGATCACGGACGGACCCTTCATGAACTTCACCGGCACTGTGGATGAAGTGGATGCTGAACGCGGAAAGCTGAAGGTATCGGTGGCCATATTCGGCCGCTCGGCGCCCGTGGAACTGGAGTACTGGCAGGTGGAACGGCAGTAAGCCTTCCCGGTGGCGGATAGACCGCGAACCGGAAGGTTGGGGAGCGATATGGCAAAGAAAGTAACAGGAAAAATTAAGCTGCAGATTCCCGCCGGGCAGGCGAATCCGGCACCCCCCGTGGGTCCGGCGCTGGGCCAGCACGGTGTGAACATCATGCAGTTCTGTAAGGATTTTAACGCGGCCACGCAAAAAATGGCCGGGCTCGTGATTCCCGTGGTTATCACGGTGTATCAGGACCGCTCGTTCACCTTCATCACCAAGAGTCCGCCCGCCTCCTCGCTGTTGAAGCGTGCGGCCGGTCTCGCCAAGGGATCCGCCCAGCCGAACCGAGACAAGGTTGGTAAGGTAACGCCCCAGCAGGTGTTGGAGATTGCACGAACAAAGATGAACGACTTGAACGCAACTGATGAAACCCACGCCGCTCGAATGGTCGAGGGGACGGCACGCAGCATGGGAATCGAGGTAATCCGTTAACCATGGCGACACACGGCAAAAAATATAACAAGGTGAAGGCGGCTACTGAAACCAAGGTCTATGGCCTGGTGGAGGCTATCCGGTTCCTGAAGGCGAATAAAATCGCCAAATTTGACGAGACCGCCGAGTTGGCCATTCGGCTCGGGGTGGATACCAAGAAGACCGATCAGACTGTCCGTGGCACAGTCGGGCTTCCCCATGGATCCGGAAAAGTGGTGCGTGTCGCGGTGTTCGCCGCGGGCGCGGCTGCTGATGCGGCCCGGGCTGCTGGCGCGGATTTCGTCGGCAATGATGACCTGATCGAGAAGGTTAAGGGCGGCTGGTGCGATTTCGATGTGGCCATCGCCACGCCGGACGCGATGAAGGAAGTCCGTAAGCTCGGCAAGGTGCTGGGTCCCCGCGGCCTGATGCCGAACCCGAAGACCGGCACAGTCACGGACGATACCGCTTCTGCGGTGCGTGACAGCAAGGCCGGACGCGTGGAGTACCGCATGGATCGGAACGGAAACGTTCAGGTTCCGTTTGGAAAACTCTCTTTCGATGAGACCAAACTTCAGGAAAATGTAAACGCCGTGATCGCGGCAATCCGGGCGGCGCGCCCGGCTGCGGCCAAGGGTATATTCATTAAACGCTGCACGTTCAGCTCCACGATGGGGGTTGGCCTCCGTGTTGATGTGCGAGATTAACAAAAGGCTGTGCCATGAGACCGGAAAAGAAAGCAATTTTTGAGGAAATCAGCGGCCACGTGAAGGATTCGTCCTTCGTGCTGGTGGCGGATTACCGCGGTATGAAGGTGGAGCAGTTCTCGGATCTGCGCCGTCAACTCCGAAAATCGGGTGCCCGGATGCAGGTTGTTAAAAACCGCTTCCTTCGCCTGGTCACGCGTGACAAAACGTGGACAGGGATGGATGCCTCCCTCAAGGGGCAGTCCGCCATCGTGACCGGGACCGATGTCGTCCAGGCCGCCAAAACCCTCAAACAGTTCAGCAGTACCGGCGGGTTGCCCGTTGTGAAGGCGGGGGTCATGGGTGATATGATTCTCACCGCTGCTCAGGTGAATGAGCTGGCAGAGCTGCCTCCCCGCGAGGTGTTGTTGGGCCAGGTGGTTGGCACTGTGGCGGCGCCGCTTTCACGTCTGGTTGGCGTGTTGAAGCAGAAGGTGTCCACCATTGTGTATGTGTTGAAGGCAGTCGAGGACAAGAAGAACGCAACGAAGTGATGTTTGTTTGAATGTTTGATTCAAGAAAAGGGAGAATACCATGTCTGAGGAAATCAAGTTGGAAGGTAAGATGGAAGAAATTGTGAAGGCGATCGAGGGCATGACCGTGCTGGAGCTCTCGCAGCTGGTCAAGGGCTTGGAACAGCGCTTGGGCGTGTCGGCATCGGCTCCTATGGCCATGATGGCGGCGGGTCCTGCGGCGGCTCCTGCGGCGGCGGCGGCTGAGAAGACGGAATTCACCGTGGTTCTTGCCGGTGCGGGCGGTAACAAGATCGGCGTCATCAAGGAAATTCGAGGCATCACGGGTCTGGGTCTCAAGGAATCCAAGGATCTGGTTGAAGGCGCCCCGAAGACTGTCAAGGAAGGCGTTACCAAGGACGAAGCCGCCAAGATCAAGGAAGTCTTGGAGAAGGCTGGCGCGACCGTCGAGATCAAGTAAAGCTCTGGTTCCCTTTCTGGGGAGAGCGGTGTGGTGCGACGGGCGGCTCTATGGCCGCGGTGTTGGTGTCCTGGAAAACCCGGTGATACAGGTGACGGAATGGTTGAGCGTACGAACTTCGGAAAACTGGTTGAGGTTATCGAGCCGCCGAATCTGATTGAAATTCAGACGGCGTCTTATAAGGATTTCCTCCAACTCGATATCGTTCCTGGCGGTCGCAAGAATGTGGGCCTTCAGGCGGTGTTCAAGGAGGTTTTCCCCATTGAGAGCTATGACGGGCGTTATGTGCTGGACTTCGTGAAGTACGAGTTCTCGCTCCCCAAGGCGGATCCCTTCGAGGTTCTCCGTGAGGGGCAGACTTTTGCTGGCACATTGCATGTGACGTTCCGGTTGAAGGATGGGGAAGAGGTTCGCGAGGAAACTGTCTACATGGGTGAAATTCCACTCATGACTGCGCAGGGCTCATTCGTCATCAATGGCGCTGAGCGGGTGATTGTCAGTCAGCTTCACCGGTCCCCGGGCATCTGCTTTGAGCAGTCCGTCCATTCGAGTGGTAATATGCTGTACTCCTTCCGCATCATTCCTGACCGGGGATCGTGGGTGGAAGTTCAGTTTGACGCGTCCGACCTGCTCTGGATTTATATGGATCGCCGCCATCGACGCCGGAAATTCCTGGCCACAACGTTCCTCCGCGCCCTGGGTTACGGGAGCGACAGCGACTTGTTGGGATTGTTCTATACGTTCCGCAAGCTGAAAATGTCCGAAACCATTTCTGCGGAAAAGCTGGCGACCCTCGTTTTCCGAGACGACGTCATCGACGTGGATTCGCAGACCGTGCTCGCTCGCCGGTATGAGCCCCTGTCTGAAAATGTCTTGTCGCAAATGAAGGCGGCCGGGTTCAAGGAAGTCGAGATAGTCGATGTTTCCTGGGATTCCGGCATCATGCTGAAGAGCATCAAGGAAGATCCAACCCACTCGATGGATGACGCCCTCAAGGACATCTATATGAGGTTGCGACCGGGGGATCCCGCCACGGTTTCAAATGCCCGCCAGCTCCTGAAGCGGTTGTTTTTTGATGTGCGCCGTTATGATCTTGGGCGCGTCGGGCGTTACAAGATTAATCAGAAACTCGATACCGAGATTCATGATGCGGAAGGTTTGATCAAGACCATCCTCGACCGGAAGGAAGCCAAGGAGCGCGAGGCTTTCATCACGGTGACCGAAGAGGAGCGAGTCCGCACCCTGAGTCCTGATGGCAGCGACCTCATTGCCGCTATCCGCTACCTGATCAGCATTCGTAACGGGCAAGGCATGGTAGATGACATCGATCATCTCGGAAGTCGTCGCCTGCGTACCATTGGCGAACTGATCGAGAATCAATGTCGCGTCGGATTGGCCCGTGCTGAGCGGCTGGTTCGGGAGCGCATGACCCTGTTTGATCCGAATACCGGAACCCTGACTCCGCAGCGGCTTGTGAATCCGAAGACCTTGTCCGCCGTGGTGAAGGATTTCTTCGGGCGAAGTCAGCTGAGCCAGTTCATGGACCAGACCAACCCGCTTTCCGAGTTGGCGCATAAGCGCCGTCTCAGCGCGTTGGGCCCTGGCGGGTTGAGTCGCGAACGTGCCGGTTTCGAGGTTCGTGACGTCCATAGCAGCCATTATGGCCGTATCTGTCCGATCGAGACCCCGGAAGGGCCGAACATCGGATTGATTTCTTCGCTTGGCATTTATGCCCGCATCAACGAATACGGGTTCATCGAGACCCCGTACCGAAAAGTGAACAACGGAACCGTGACCGACAATGTCGAGTATCTCAGCGCTGATCGCGAAGAGAAGTTCATCATTGCCCAGGCTAACACTCCGCTGGATGCCCGTGGACGCATGTCCCGTGAAGTCATTGCGGTTCGCAACCGTGGCGAATTTCTCGAAGTTTCAAAGGAGAAGGTCGACTACATGGACGTGTCACCCAAGCAGGTGGTGTCCGTGGCGGCCGGGTTGATTCCGTTCCTTGAACATGACGATGCCAATCGCGCCCTGATGGGCTCGAACATGATGCGTCAGGCCGTCCCCTTGCTGGAGACCGAGCGTCCGTTCGTGGCCACCGGCCTCGAAGGGCGTATTGCCCGCGATTCCGGAGTACTTATGCTGGCTGTGGAGCCTGGTGTAGTTACTTATGTTTCCGCCAATAAGGTTGTTGTCACGAACGACAAGGCCCCCGGCAAGAAAAAGGATAACGAGCGAACATATGTCCTGAACAAGTTCATGCGTTCGAATGCCGGCACCTGTGTAAACCAGAAGCCATCGGTCAAGGTGGGGCAGAAGATCCGGACTGGTGATGTCCTGGCGGATGGTCCAGCGACCGCTGCTGGCGAACTGTCTATTGGACGTAACGTGCTTGTGGCGTTCATGCCCTGGTGCGGATGCAACTTCGAGGACGCCATTCTGATCAGTGAGCGCGTGGTGCGTGATGATGTATTTACCTCAGTTCATATTCAGGAATTCGAAGTCGGCGCCCGCGACACCAAGCTTGGTCCGGAGGAAATCACCCGTGACATTCCGAACGTTGGCGAGGAAGCTCTTCGCAATCTCGGTACAGACGGGGTGATCCGCGTAGGTGCGGAGGTCAGGCCTGACGACATTCTCGTCGGCAAGATCACTCCCAAGAGCGAGACTGAACTGGCTCCCGAGGAGCGTCTGTTGCGGGCCATTTTTGGTGAGAAGGCTGCCGATGTGCGTGACACTTCGCTGACTGTTCCGAGCGGAACCTACGGCATCGTCATGGATGTCAAGGTCTCTGCTCACAAAGACATTGCCCGTGAGAAGATGACGCCGGCCGAGCGGAAACGCCAGGCCAAGAACGTCGCGTCGGAGCAGCAGTCCAAGAAGCAGGAGCTTGTGGATCAGCTGACCGAGGCGTTGAGCAACATCCTTCTGGGCGAGAAAATTCCCCTGGATGTCGTCAACATCGATTCCGGCGAGATCATCATTCCGGCGAATCGCAAGATCACGAAAACGTTGCTTCGCAAGCTAGCCACCGAGAGTGCCCATATTGCGATTGAGAGCAGCCCGATTCAGATCAAGATTCAGGAGATCATCGGCGAGTACCAGCAGAAATTCGTTGAACTTGAGCACGAGTACGAGAACGCAATGGATCGGCTGGAGAGCGGCGACGAGGTTGATCAGGGCATCATCAAGCAGGTGCGTGTCTATATCGCGAGCAAGAAGAAGCTGTCGGTAGGTGACAAGATGGCCGGACGCCACGGTAACAAGGGTGTTGTTGCCCGTATCCTTCCGGAAGCGGACATGCCGTTCCTTCCTGATGGGACACCGGTAGACATTGTTTTGAACCCGTTGGGTGTGCCGTCACGTATGAACGTTGGACAGGTTCTCGAAACCCATCTGGGGTGGGCCTGCAAGATTCTGGGACTGTATGCCAGCACGCCGGTGTTCGACGGTATTTCGGAGAAGCGCATCCATGACCTCATGAAGGACGCCAAACTTCCTGCTGACGGAAAGACTCAGCTTTTTGACGGGCGAACCGGGGAGTCCTTCGACCAGCGGGTCGTGGTGGGCTACATCTACATGCTTAAGCTTCACCACTTGGTCAGCGATAAGATTCATGCCCGCGCCGTGGGGCCGTATTCGCTTGTCACCCAGCAACCGCTTGGCGGCAAGGCGCAATACGGCGGACAGCGCCTGGGTGAAATGGAAGTCTGGGCCCTGGAGGCCTACGGCGCGGCTTACGCGTTGCAGGAGCTGCTGACGGTCAAGAGTGACGACACGAATGGTCGCACAAGGATCTATGAATCCATCGTGAAGGGTGAGAACGTGCTGGAGGCGGATCGCCCCGAGTCGTTTAACGTCCTGATCAATGAATTACGTGCCATTGGGTTGGACGTGCGGGCTGAATCGAAGGAAAAGCGAGTTTAACGGAGGCGGCGGCAACGCCGAGTCACCTATGTCTGAACGTACCTTGACAAATTCTGCCGCCCGCGAGCGGCTTGGAATGCCCCTGATGGAGGGGTTTGATTCCGTGAACATCACCTTGGCTTCCCCGGAAACGATCCGGGGATGGAGCCATGGTGAGGTGAAGAATCCGGAAACGATCAACTACCGCACCTATAAGCCTGAAAAGGGCGGTTTGTTTTGTGAACGCATTTTCGGTCCCACCCGGGATTGGGAGTGCAGTTGCGGAAAATACAAGCGCATTAAGCACAAGGGTGTGATTTGCGACCGTTGCGGTGTCGAGATCACGCAGTCCCGCGTTCGCCGTGAGCGCATGGGGCATATTGACCTAGCGGTGCCGGTTTCCCATATCTGGTTCTTCAAGTGTACTCCGAGTCGCCTGGGCCTTGTGCTCGACATGACGGCTCGCGCCCTTGAGCGCATTCTCTACTACGAGGATTATGTGGTGGTTGAGCCCGGTGACACCGCCCTCCAGGAGAAACAGCTTTTAAGCGAAATGGAATACCGGGAAGCCCAGGAGAAGTACGGCGACAGTTTCACGGCACGCATCGGCGCCGAGGCCGTTCGTGACTTGATGAAGAAAATTGACCTGGAGAAGACGCTGGTCGAGCTGGATGCGGCGATGGAGACCACTCGCAGCAAGCAGAATCGCAAGAA
>Ga0247842_10008519_pt1 | contig 10720 bp, 7 predicted proteins | sample LaCruzMarch2015__3_FD_192411 | JGI IMG/M metagenome (GOLD analysis project Ga0247842, IMG submission 192411) | Freshwater microbial communities from meromictic Lake La Cruz, Castile-La Mancha, Spain - LaCruzMarch2015_19m | ecosystem: Environmental > Aquatic > Freshwater > Lake | place: Spain...
GGCGGTAGCTCCCTAAAGCCACCGCCCTCTTCATCTCGTCCATCTATTCTGATAATCTTTCTCTACAGGTCAACCTAATCTGAAAAATTCACCCCTTTTCTGTCCATAGAATCTGAAAACTTACACTCGCAGGAAATGGCGAGACAATAACCCGGATTACTACCGAAAGTATCGGGAGTCCCACTCCGATTACGTCAAGAAGAACAGGCAACGGCAGAGGGAACGCAACGCCCTGAGGAAGGAAAGGTCAGGGCCGATTGCAAAGACAGACGCGTCAAGGGGAGGAATTCCGCTGGTATCGGGGATTTATGATCTCGTTCCCTCTCATGGCGACCTGATTGCAAAGATGGACGTGATAAGAGCAGAAATACGTATCATTCAAAGGTGTTGAGCCGTCACAGGAGAATCCGTCCCCTGATTGCAAAGATCGACTTTCTGGTGTCCAAAATGGATTTCGTGGTAACCCGGGGGCATGGAACCGCATCAACCCGATGGGATCGAGATAGAGATTGCCGGTTTGGTCCTGCGCTACGCCCATACTCGTATCGTCAAGCCAAAGGCGCTTACCATGATGACGGGCTCTTTGGAAAGGTTCGGGCAGATCAATCCGGTCCTGGTGGTCGTTGAAGACAGGTTGTTCGTCCTCATAGACGGATATCTGAGAGTCCTGTCCCTCAAGAGGCTCGGAAGAGATACCGTGATGGCCGACGTGTGCGAGCATGGGGAGCTCAAGGCCCTGTTCCAGCTTTTGGCGAAGGCCGGCGAACGTCAATGGGAAGCCATCGAGCAGGCCTGGATCATGCAGGACATCAAGGATCGGTTCGCATGCTCCGCGAGCGAGATAGCACGCAGTATCGGTCATGATCTGAGCTGGGTATCCAAGAGATTGGCTCTGCTCGAAGCTCTGAGCGACGAGGTTCTCCATGCGGTCTGTCAAGGGCATGTCTCCACATGGGCTGCCACCCGTGTTCTTGTGCCCCTGGCACGTGCCAACCCCTCCCACGCGGAAAAACTTACCCTTCATCTTGCCAAGACGCCTCGGTCTTGTCGGGACCTGGCAGAATTCCTCAAGCATTACGAAAGCTCGAACCGACAGACTCGGGAGCGGATGGTTGGGGACCCCTCCCTGTTCTTCAAGGCCCACAAATCCACGGATGAAAACAGACTGGCCAGGGCATTGGACCAAGGGACCCGAGGGCGAATGGATCAAGGACTGCTCAATCGTCACCGGGGTGCTTAGGCGCCTGCTCAAAAGGGTGGATACGGTGATGTATCCCGGCCAGGACGAGCTTGATCGCACGAGGCTCTTGCGAGTGTTTCGGGATGCGCAGTCTGTCGTGGCCAGGATTGACGAAAAGATTGGAGAAGCAGGCGGACAATGATTCCCGATGAGATTCGTAAGACTATTGTGGCATTACACGCAAAGGGCACGGCCTTGCGGGTAATCGGTCGTATGTTTGGGATTTCTCGCAACACGGTACGTGACGTGGTCAAGAGGGGGCATGAAGAGCAACCCGATCAATCCGGCTCTTGTGAAGAACACCAGCCACTGATAGCCGACGAGTATCGGCGCTGTGAAGGAAACGTGGTGAGGGTGCAGGAGGAACTCAAGGGTCGAGGCATAGAGATGGCATACAGCACGCTGACCCGCATCGTGCGCGATATGGGGCTGAGAGAACCGCGAAAAAAGAGGGCCGGTGCGTATACCTTTGCTCCTGGAGAGGAGATGCAGCACGACACGTCTCCTCATAAGGTGATCTTTGGGGGAAAACCGTTGACCGCCCAGTGTGCAGGCTTGGTTCTTGCCTATTCCAGAAGACTTTTCATCCGGTACTATCCCCGTTTCACTCGATTCGAGGCCAAAGTCTTTCTCACCGAGGCATTCCGGTTCATGGACGGCGTGTGTCGGCGCATCGTGATCGACAATACTTCCGTGGTCGTGGCCCACGGAAGCGGACCCTCGGCTGAGATGGCTCCGGAAATGGACGCGTTCGCGCGGTTGTTTGGAACGTGCTTTGTGGCTCATCGAGTCCGGCATCCCGACCGAAAGGCTCGTATTGAGCGACCCTTTGCATATGTGGAGAAAAACTTTCTTGCCGGCAGGACCTTCCACGACCTCTCCGACCTCAACGAGCAGGCCCTTGACTGGTGCATCCGGGTCGCCAACGCCAAGCCCAAGCGATCACTGGGGATGAGCCCGGATGAAGCGTACCTCATGGAAAAGCCCTATCTGAGGCCGCTACCGGCTTACATTCCTCCCGTGTACCAGACCTTCGAGCGAGTGGTGGACCTGGAAGGGTTTGTCAATGTGGATACGAATCGATACTCGGTCCCGGAAAGGTTAATCGGCAAAAGGCTGGAGATCCACAAGCACTGGGATCGTATCGTCGTGTTCTTTGACCGCAAGCAGGTGGCCGAGCATCTGCGGGTCATGGACAAGCGGGACACCAGGGTTATCCATCCGGGACATCACTCTCCGATGCTTCGGGACAGGGCGCATCAGGGGCCTTCTCATGAAGAGACGGCTCTCTTGGGACACTCCGGGGTCCTGGACCACTATGTGGCGCAGCTTCGCAAACGATCCAGCGGCAGGGGAATCCTGAAACTGCGCAGGCTTCTGAATCTCAAACAGGATTATCCGGCAGACGCCTTTCTCGCTGCGGTTGCCAAGGCGTATGCTTATGGGCTGTATGACCTTGCTCGCCTGGAAAAGATGATCATCGACCATGTGGCCGGGGACTTCTTCCGACTATCCCCGGAAGAGGACCCATGAACGACAAGACCCATGATATGTTGAAATCCCTCAAGCTTCGGGGCATGTCCGATGCACTGGAACGGGTATTGGTCTTGGCGGAAAAGGATGGACTTGCTCCGTCCGAGGTTATTCATCGCCTGGTGGAGGAAGAGTTTCATTATCGACAGGAGAGAAGCCTTCTGTATCGGATCAGCCATGCGGGTATGCCCTGGCCGTGGACTTTGAACTCTTTCCCTTTTGACAAGCAGCCTGCGGTGAACAAGTCCCGGATCATGGGACTGGCAGGACTCTCGTTCTTGGAGCGAGCAGAGAACATCATCTTCATAGGCGATCCGGGGACCGGCAAGACCGGTCTGGCCATCGGCCTGCTGAGGCAGGCGCTGGTGTCAGGGTATCGGGGAAGATTTTACAATGCCCAGGACCTGCTTGACGAACTCTACGCCTCACTCGCGGACAGAAGCACCCCACAGCTCATCAAGAGCCTTGCCAGGTACGATCTGTTGGTGATTGACGAGCTGGGATACCTTACGCTCAACTCCGAACAGGTCAATGGCTTTTTCAAGCTCATGGAGCACCGGTACAGCCGCAAATCCACCATTATCACCACCAACCTGGACTATCCCCAATGGTACGACCTCTTCCAGCGAAGATCTCTCGTGGATGCCCTGCTCGACCGGCTCAAACATCATTGCATTACCATCAGGATAACCGGCTCTTCTCTCCGGGTACCCGCTGGTGAACCGGCGAAAAAAAGCTTGGCGCCTCCGGCAGGTACTGCATTGAGAAGCAAGAAAAACCGTCAGAAGTAAGAACCGCTCTCCGGCCCATCGCTTGCCGGAACGTAACCTGCGGCTCCGAGGCGTCAAGGGTTTCCGCTGCGCTCCAATGAACGGCTGCGCCGCCCTTGACCCACTCGTCTCCACAGGTGGTCGTACTCATGCGGGCGATGGGGAACGGATGCCTCCGGCGGGGCTCCGAGGATCGGTAAGCTTCCTGAGTCGCCATAAGGGTAGCCATCCATCTCGAAATCTGCACAAAAAATACCCAGTCTCTCAGCTCCACCTACTTTCTGCCCCATAACGCTGCGCATCTTAGGGGTCAGTTTTTCTGAGCACAAAAGGGTCAGTTTTCGTGAGCACCGACGTGGTGGAACCGGCGTCGGTCTTTCTTTTCGCATTAATGATCTGAGACTGCCCATTGTTAAAAACCTCCTATTTTTAGCGTGACATTCGTTGGAGGGTCAGGGTGATCGCTGACCTCTGCAGAAAGACGACTTTGGTCGATAAGATATGATTAGAGGTGGTTAGATAGGTATTTTAGGTAGTTACATGCCCAAGCCATACCGCTGCGGTCAGAGTAGATATATCAGAGGGAGCCAGGTCCTCTTACGGGACTGAAGGAGAGCGCGTGGGCGGAAGATAGAATGTGTCTCGGCTACGCTGGACACATCGTGTCGCCCCATAGAGCCTCATTGAGCACACCTGCGACGTCGCAGGAGTACGATCATTGGTTGGGCCGGGACCAAAGCAAGTCAGGGATATGTGTCTGCTTGGGGACGGTTATCGGAAATGGGCCGAAGGACTTTTCCGTTAAAAACAGATTCCTCTGGATCGTTCGACGAGTCCTGTTATGACGCAAATATGAACGGCCACGCAAAAGGGGACCAACTTCCTGAAAAAATAGAAAGCGATCGGGAAAGTTGGCGAACCTGGAGGTGGATGGCGTCTACGCTTCTCCGTTCCAGTTTGTTGACGTTCTGCACAGCCGGACTTGAAGCCGTGATACGGGAGGGCTTGTCATGAAATTCCACCGGGGATATATCCGGGTTTATGAGGCACTCCAAGGGTCAACAGTTATCGACTCTCGAGAAAATAACTCTCAGAAATGGACAAGTGCAAGAAATTTCACTATCATGGTGACGAAGTAGAGACCTTGAGTTACGGGGCGAAGACCTTCCCCCCGACATCGAAAGAGCAGAGGGCGGACATGGAGCAAAGAGAAGGCGCATCTCTCCTGGACATCTTGCGTATCGTTTACCGTCGGATTCGCATCCTGAAGGTCGTGGTAGTGGTCCTTCCCATTGTCACGCTCTTGGTCACCTTTATCGTTTCCCCGCAGTACCGAACCGCGGCCAAGGTCCTCGTGGTGGCCAAGAAAGAGAACGCCACCATGCTTCTGCCGCCAAAGGAGTCAGGACATACGTCCATCGTAAACCTGAACGTGGAAGAAGCGGACGTCAACAGTGAGACGGAACTCCTTCAATCTCGGGACCTATGGAAACAGACGGTCGAAAAACTGGGAATCGGTTATTTCCGAAAGCAGAAGGAGAACGGAAAAAGTTTTTCGGAATGGCTGCGTGACCTCCTCGGGCTCACATCCGGGGATTCTGCCGCCGCTGCAATCGCTGACAAAGACGCCCAACTGGATGCCGTCGTCACGTCCTTGATAAGCGCGTGCAAAGTTGTGCCTCAGCCCAAGTCAAAAGTCATCGAAATCGAATTCACGTACAACAACCCGAAGAAGGCATACAAAATACTTGCCACCCAATTGGAACTATACATTCCCTATCATCTGCAAGTTCACTCCGTGCCTGGCGCTCAAGGCTTCTTTCTGGGGCAAGGTGAAGACTATAAACAGAAGTATGAAGAAGCCACGAGACGGGTGATCGACTTTAAGAAGAAGTGGGGAATTGCATATCCTGAGAAACAGAAAGAAGAGCTTGTCAGGCAAATCGCGCAAATTGAAGGCGCACTGGTGCAGGTGAGCGCCACCGTCAAACAGTACGGGAACATGCTGGCTTCTCTTCAGAAGAACGAGATCCCCACCGGTCAGGCGTCCGGAGTTATCAGAAAGGGAGAAGAAAGCACAGTAGTCAATGTTATAGCAGCGCAACTCCTCCGGGCACAGCAAAAGAACCTGGAGGCACGGGAGAACTTTGTAGAGAAGACCCAGGATTATCAAGCTACCCGGGAAATGGTTGACGCCTTGACGACGCGATTGCGACAGGCGTTGGAGGGAGAGCTTCAAAACCTCGATATCACAAAAGCAGTCCTCGAAAAGGACCTGGATAGATATCAGAAGGCGCTGGAGCAGCTCGAAGAAAAGGCGGAAGAAGCCAAGATTCTGGATATAGAAGCCACCGTTGCAAAAGACAGATATGTACAGTACGCGACGAGAGGAGAAGACGCCCGGGTTGAAAACATGATGGAAGGCAAACAACTTGTGTCGGTGCGGGTAGTCAGTCAGCCTTTCCTGCCGGAGTCGCCCAGTTTCCCGAGAAAGGGGCTTTTGGTCGTAACCGCTTTTATTCTTGCATTTCCGCTCGGACTCGGAATGATCCTGGTCGCCACTTTCCTGGATCGCTCCTTCGACACACCGCAAGAAGTGGAAGCCGTCACAGGGCAAAAGGTGCTGGCCTCCCTGAAAAGGCTGCCGAAGTCGTAATCCCATTTCGTTTTCAAAGGAGTAATCCGGGGAGGACCTCTTTGAAAAAGGGTTCCTCCCCACACCCCTATGGGCGTTAACATAAGATCTTGGATCTTCGTCCCGTAGGGACGTACGATAGTAGCCCGGCAATTTCATTGCCGGGGCAGGGAGTGCAAGAAAGCATACGCGTGCCGTAGGTACGCCCGATATTTGGTTGTTTGAATCGCGAGCGGAACGCGGAATCGGGAGTCCCTACGGGACGCGAGACAAAAGAAACATTTGGGGTCCAGCGCTTACCCCGGGTTGAAAATCCCGCGTTCTGCGCGGGACTATTATCAGTCGTCCCTAACGGGACTGGCGATTTCATTTTGCTCCCTGCCCCGGCGATAAATCACCGGGCTACTTTCAGTCGCCCCTTTGGGGCTGATGCGGAGCCAAGGGCATAATCCATCCGGCAATATATAGAGTTTCTTGAGGGGGGCTCGAGGGTCCCGCGTCTCGCTGGATTTGCAAAGAAGTTCCCCCCGAGCCCCCATTCTCAAAACCGGATTCGTATCACACAGCGGCCCGGCCCGCCAGTCGGGAATAAAGGCTGATATAGCGGTCGGCCAGTACGCTCCAATCTCGATTGTCCTCAACCCATTTTCTTGATCTCTGCCCTATTTCATGTCGCAACTCTTGGTTCTGAAGAAGCAACCGGCACTTGTCCGTGAGATCCGGCAGGTCGCCCGACTTGAAAAGGAGTCCGTTCAGTCCCGGCACGATGAGTTCCCGGTGGCCTCCTATGTCACTCGCCAGGACAGTCTTGCCCATAGCCATGATCTCCAGCGGCTTAAGAGGCGTGACGAGCCGCGTCTCCGGCGTCTCTTTCCTGGGGAGCACAAAGAAATCGCATACTCGATAGTAATCCATCACCTCTTCGTAGCGCACCCTTCCTGCGAATACTATTCGGCCCCTTAGACGCTCGTGGTCCGCGAGTTCCCGCAGCATGGGCATGGACTCACCGCCTCCGACGAGCAGGAGACGCAGTCTCGGGAACTCGCCGACCAAGCTGTCAATTGCCCTCACGAGCAAGTCCAATGCCTCGTAGGAGAAGAAATAACCGATATACCCTACGGTAACGGAGTCTTCCAGCCCAAGGGCCATCTTGAGCTGCGCAGGCGGTGGGCCTGGTACGAAAGCCTTTACATCCACCCCGTTCGGGACCACGACAATCTTGTCGTCGCTGACGCCTCGCGATTTGATTTCGTTCGCCAGGCCTTCGCATATCGTGCAACAGACGCCGGCTCCTTTGATGGCCCGGTCTTCCAGCCAGTGGACCGCTTTGTATCTGAGAGAGCTTTCTGTAAACCTGCCCCTGCCGGCATGGGAAGCTTCCCATATTCCTCGGACCTCATAAATTGTAGGAATGCCCTTTAGACGTCCTACGACATTGGCAACGATTCCACAGGTGAAAGGGGAATGGGCATGGATGACCGCGGGGCGGTAACGCCCAGCCAACCTCATCGCGGTTTTCAACATGGAGAAGTTCTGCAACACTCGGAGCGAGGATTTCAGCGGACTCTCGTCAGACACCTCCGCGGTAGGGGGAAAGATTTTGTTGCACGTCCGAAAATATCTCGTGCCGTCGATCAACTCGCTTTGCTCCGCGTCGAGAGTTCCTAAAGGCGGCTGAGACGGGGACGTGAGGACAATCTGATCTATTCCCTTTTGGCGAATATTTCTCACGATCTCTCGGCTGCGAATAGCATAGCCGTGGGTCCCCGGAACAGATCGATGGAGTATGTGCATTACGCTCATCACAGTGTCCTCGATTGAACGCACATCGACTTGATGAGGTCCACAGTGTCACCTGGAAGTCTCTCCAAGGGTGCATCTCCGGGAATGGTCAGTTCTTCGCTCTGTGGTGTCACTCTCAGGAGATAGCTCACGGGCAGGTCTGCGCTCACGACGCTTCGGAGATTGTTGCAGGGTTCCTTGAGTCCGTAGAAGCGTGAATACCAACCGCCAATCGATGTCTTGGAGCCGTACAAGGCCGTGACCTCAGCGCCTTTAGGCTGAAGCACCAGCATGGCCAGTCCCCCTGCTCGGGAGGAAGCAGCAAACATTGTCCCGTCATGTTGTTTTAGGTCCCATAGGGGCGCCAAGTTTAATGACCAGTTGAGCCTGTGCCTGCCCCTACCTTCCAGGTAATCAATGACGATGAGTCCTCGGTCGATAATATGCAGGATAAACCGTTGGTGGACTACGCCGGGCCACTTGATCCGCCCGCAAAGGAGTCTCCACTCCTTTCCTTCCACCGGGGGCTCAAGGATTATGTCCAGAGGCTGCGACCAGCGAAACGTGCCCAGCGTCGCGGACTGGCTCCGGCCGTCAATGCTTACGGTGTTGTGGGCCATAGTGGAGCGGAAGTATTCTCGCCAGAGGACCGGCCCGTTGTACTCGAAGGTCCCGGGATCGACGATTGCAAGCGCACGCTTGTAATAGAGAAGAAATGAAAGTCCGTCCGCGTGCCCGTGCCCGAAGCCCGGATAGATCCCCAGAGGGCCACCATCGAAGACCACGTGAAACGAGCTGTCAGCGCTAATCTGGTAGCCGCCGACGGGGAAGTGAAGCAACGGGCCGCATGTCGTCCCGGCCCTCGCCTCGGAGCCGCTGGCCTCGGACTGTCTCCGAGCGTGATTTTCAAACGATGCCCAGCCCCTTCCCCCAAGGAACAGGAAAGACTCTGCCGGATATTTGTCCATACCGGCGATGAGACGAGGCTCGCCCAGAAGGGTTGCACCCGACGCAAAGATCGGCGAAAAGTCCCAATAATCCGAGATTTGCCATCCTATGGCCATGCCGTTGTCGGCGTCCCCGATCATAGGGATGTCGTTCGCTGTCGGGCTCAGAGCTTTGACGAATTTCAGTCCTGCTAAGAGCCGTTCAGGCACTATTTCAGGGAGACGGATACCATTTGTTGCCGCCGTATCAATCAGAGGCAGGAGAAATTCCGAAACAAATCGGAAGTATCCTGTTGTCTGCTCAGCGTAGACGCCGTCTGACAATATGAGTTCCGGCACAAGCTGCGCGAGGATGTCCAGAGAGCGCCTGAGCCACCTTTCCGAGCCCCGAAGAGGTCTGTAAAGTATTGAAAGATGTGCCAGGGCCGCTGTCTCGCCCAAAAGATGATTGGTCCTCGCATGATCGAGGGACAGCTCGCTATCAATGTGCCGGCAATGAATGTAAAGGCCGGCAAGGAAACGAGCAGTGAAATCTTCGCTCCAGGACTTCGAGTTCATGCAAAGTATGTGGCAGCGGGCCCATGACAGAGCACGGAGGGCCACTTCGAGGTTGCTGCTCCATTGCACTCCAATCGGATAGCGGACCTGTTGCATCCAGTCATCCAGTTGAGTCCTGACTCCCGCCGCGAAGCATTCATCCCCGGTGATTTTCCACGCCGCGCCAAGGCAAAGCAGGTGCTGGAAACGGTTCAACTCCCAGCACCATTTCACATCCCGTTGGGGCCGGTTCGGATCAAACGAGAACCCGACATCGGAAAAGTGGACTTTGGGCCACTCCTCCGCGGGACGGCTTTGGTCAAACGTCAGAGACCAGGGAACGATCTTGCTCTCTCCCACCACTTTCCATTGGAACAGGAGAAACTCCCCCCTGAGCGCGGATTCGGCCCTTGAAACAATAACCTCGGCCTCACGTGGATAGAGGCGGCAAAACTCTTTCCAAAATATCTCTTCCTGCCACCATCTTGCTGGAAGTCTGCCGTGCACTGACTCGTTGAAACGCTGGATATAACCTGTCCCGACATCAAGGCAGAGCCACTGGCCGGGCGTTTCGCAGAGGCGGCCGACGGAGTAGGCGTCAGGGTCCCGTCGAAGCCGACGCTTCTGCCGCAGGTGCCGCAACCACACGGCAACGCGCCGGTACGGGTCCGTTATATGCGCGGACTTCAGGCGGCGGACGTAATAAGAAAGCTCGGCATGCGTCATTGTTCCGCTGTTCGGTGAGAAGAGCGTTCACAGGAAACGGTAAACGTAATCCGGGATATGGAAGTCCCTCTTGTTCAGGATGATTCCCAAGACGTTAGCGCCGGCCGCCTTCAAACCATTGAGCGCGTCGTTGATCTGCTCCGCCCTGGTCCGATTTGCCTCCAGGACAACGATTACTGCATCGCAAAAGGCGGAAATAACTCGGGCGTCCACGAAAGGAAGGGTGGGAGGCGCCTCCACAAGGACAAACTGGTACCGGAGTTTCAGCTCGGTGAACAAATTTTTCAGCTTCCGACGGTACGACTCCGATGAAAGCATGTCCGAACTCCCCGTGGACCTGTCCGCGGGAAGCACAGATATTCCAAGATCGTGTAACACGACGATCGCAGCTTCGGGCTGGACCTTTTCCTCCATTACAGCTTGAAGGCCGTCTTGCTGCTTGAGGTCCAGTGTCTCCAACCAGGAAGGGTTCCTGACATTGGCTTCCACCGCCAACACACGATCCGGACCGTCGGCTCTGGCTAGAAAAAGACCAAATCCGAGCACTATG
>Ga0247842_10008520_pt1 | contig 10716 bp, 9 predicted proteins | sample LaCruzMarch2015__3_FD_192411 | JGI IMG/M metagenome (GOLD analysis project Ga0247842, IMG submission 192411) | Freshwater microbial communities from meromictic Lake La Cruz, Castile-La Mancha, Spain - LaCruzMarch2015_19m | ecosystem: Environmental > Aquatic > Freshwater > Lake | place: Spain...
GCCATCTACTGCGGCCCCTTCGACGGCGGCAGCACCGCCAAGATCGCCGCCAGCCTGGCCAACGGCTTCGTCGCCCGCGGCACCCCCACGGACCTGCTGATCACCGCCTCCCGCGCCCCCCTCCCCGAGGCCACCGACCCCCAGGTGCGGGTGCTCGCCATGGGCCGCATGGGCCCCTGGACCCGGGTCCCGGCCATGGCCCTGTATCTGCGCCAACACCGCCCGGCGGCGGTCCTCACCCACCGCATCCGCGAGGATGTCTTCACCCTCAAGGCGGCGCGCCTGGCCGGCACCGGCACCCCCGTGTTCGTCACGGTGCACGGGCGCATGAGTGTCAAGCTCGACCATCTCAAGGGCTGGAAGGGCCGCCGCCGGCGCGCCGAGGTCCTGCACTGGTACCGCCGCAACCGCGGCCTTGTTGCGATCTCGCAGGACACCGCGCAGGACCTGCACGCCCTCCTGGGGGCCGCGGCCCCGGTGACGACCATCCCCAACCCCATCGTCACGGCGCGGATGCTGGAACTGGCCCAGGCGCCGATCGACCACCCCTGGTTCCGCGCGGACCCGTCCGGGGCGCGCCCCCCGGTCCTGGTCTTCGCCGGCCGGCTGGAGGTGGAGAAGGACCTGCCCACCCTCCTGCACGCCTTCGCCCGTCTGCGCGCGGGACTTGACTGCCGCCTCCTGATCATCGGCGACGGGCGCCTGCGCCCGCAGATCGAGTCCGTCCGCGCCGATTTGGGGCTCACCGAATCGGTCGACATGCCCGGCTGGGCGGCCAACCCCTATCCCTATCTGCGCCGGGCCGACCTGGTGGTGCTGTCCTCGTTCTGGGACGCCCTGCCGACGGTCCTGATCGAATCGCTCGCACTCGGCACCCCGGTCGTCAGCACCGAGTGCGGCGCCGGCCCGCGGGAGATCCTGGCCGACGGGCGCTTCGGCCCCCTGGTCCCGCCCGGCGACCCGCGGGCACTCGCCGACGCCATGGCCCGGACCCTGGCCGACCCGCTCCCGGCCGCCACCCTGCGCCAGGGCGGCGAGCGCTACGAGGCGCAGCGCAACGCCGATCGTTATCTCGCCCTGATGCTGGGGTCCGCGGGCGAGATCAACATCCTAAAATCCACAGATGAACACAGATGAACACAGATGAACACAAATGTTCCTTGAATTGTCATGCGCTTATCGTTAGTGTCACAATCAGCGGCAAGGTGAGTCCGCGGCCAAGCGTAAGTCAATGAATAATCTGTGTTCATCTGTGTTCATCTGTGGATAACTGCCCTTTCTCGGATCATGTCGGCTGAGCGCATCGCCCTGGTGGTCACTGACTTCGAGGGCGGCGGGGTCGAGCGCAACCTCACGCACCTGGCGCGCGGACTGGCCCGGCTGGGGGTCAGGACCTGGCTCCTGGTCGGCGACCCGCAGCACGCGTATCTGGAAGACCCGGAGCCCGGCCTGTGCGTCCTGCACGTCACCGAGCCCCGCACCGAGTTCCTGCGCGCCTTCATGCAGCAGGAGCGCCCCGACTGCCTGGTCACCGGCAAGCTGGCCGACGACCTGGCCGCGCTGGCGGCGCGCACCGGGCTCGCGCCGGAGGCCGGGGGCGCCACGCGCCTGGTCGCCGCGGTCGGTACCCTGATGTCCGGGCGCTTTCACTCACACCGCTGGAACCCGCTCAAGACCCGCCGGGAGACCCGCCGCATCGGCAACTGCTACCGGCAGTTGGACGGGATCACCGCGGTCTCCACGGCGGTCGCCGGGGACCTGCGGCAGGTCTTCGGGGTCACCGATGTACCCCTCGCCATCCTGCACAACCCGATACTGCCGGACGACCTGGCGGACCTGGCCGCCGCCCCCTGCCCCCACCCCTGGCTCGCGCAACCCCGGGGCCCGGGGCGGCCCCCGGTCGTCATCGCGCTCGGCGGGCTGCGCCGGGTCAAGGACTTCGCCACCCTGCTGCGCGCCTTCGCCCGCGCGCACCAGCCGGCGGCGCGGCTCATCATCATCGGCGAGGGCAAGGAGCGGCCCCACCTCACCGAACTGGCCCAGGGGCTCGGCCTCAGCGACCGCCTGGACCTGCCCGGCTTCATCGCCAACCCCTTCCCTTATCTCGCCCGCGCCGACCTGCTGGTGCTCTCCTCACGCCGCGAGGGCCTGCCCAACGCACTGGTGGAGGCCCTGGCCCTGGGCACCCCGGTGGTCGCCACCGACTGCGCGAGCGGCGTGCGCGACCTGCTGCGCGACGGGCGCCTGGGGCCGCTGGTGCGGCTCGGCGACCTGCACGGCCTGACCGACGCCATCGATGTCAGTCTGCGCTGGCTCGCCGCCGACACCCTGGACCGGGACGAACTGCGCGAGGCGGCGCAACCCTACCGGCTCATCCCCGCCGCCCGCGCCTACCTGGACTTCTTCCGCTCGCTGGCGGCGCCGACCGGCTGAAGCCTCGACCTCCGGTCGGTTATACTGATGATGCGCCCCGTGGTTGGTTGAGCTTGCGGCTTTGACGCCTTTGGCGTTCCATGCGCAGGCAAGGTTCCCAGCGGGGCGTTTTCTATTTCTACGGCCGACAGCGCGTGCAACACCCTGGTCTGGCCCAACCGGGGTACGAAGGTCTTACCGGTAAGCTTGACCCGGTACAGCACCCCGTCCACCACCAGCGCAGCATAGAAGCGATGGACCTCCGCCACCTGGGGGTTGTGGTGCGCCAGATCAGGGTGGGTCTCGGTCAGGACCGCCCGCCTTACGAGCGCTTCGATCCCGGCCACCGCCTTCGATTCGAGCGCCGTCAGGTCGGGGTTGTCCCCCATTTTGGCGCGGCCCTTGCGGTTGATGCGCAGCACCCAGCCGGTATCGTCATTATCGAGCCCCGGGCCACCCTGCAGTTGCCGCAACAGCGCGTCCGCGCGTTCGGCCAGGGCTACTTTGCTCAGTTCGTCGCCAAACTCGCGGCCGGTCAGCTCCGTGACCACGGCCGCGCCAGTGCGTAAAGTCCAGGCCGCTGGCCAACAAACGCGCAGATGAACACAGATTATCACAGATGATTCATTAACTTACGCTCTGCACGGAGCGATTCCGGCCGCTCACCGCAAGCCGGCCGCCCTTTTCCTGACCCCGGATGGCGCTGCGCTTCATCCGGGCTGGCTGGCCGGTTCTGGACCTCGAGCCAGGCGGAAGCCCAGCCTGACGAGACGGCTGGCAGGCTCCCAGTGGAGGCGCTGCGCGGAGCGGCAGTACCTGGCAACGAAGAACCAGCTGCCGCCGCGCGCCACGCGCCTTAGACCCGTAGCCGTTACCCAAGCAGTCCCGTCGTCCGGGGCGCCCTGGTAGTTGTCGTGCCAATCATCTTGGACCCACTCCCAAACGTTTCCGTGCAGGTCCTTGATCTCACAGGGATTATGGCGCTTTTTGCCGACCTGGTGGGGCCTGCCCCCCGAGTTGCCGTCGAACCAGGCGTGATCCCCGAGGGCCTGTTCGTCGTCACCGCAAGACCAGCGCGTCGCGGTCCCCGCCCGACAGGCATACTCCCACTCCGCCTCGCTCGGCAGCCGATAGGTCCGGCCGGTCTGCCCGCTGAGCCAGAGGCAATAGGCAACGGCGTCCTCCCACGAGACATTGATCACGGGATAGCGGTCACGGCCCCAGCCCTGATCCCCGGGCTGGTCCCGCCCGTCGAGCGCACAGAACCGGTCATAGTCCGCGAAGGTAACGGGGAAGCGGCCGATCGCGAAGGGCCGGGCGATGCGTACCTCGTGCTGGGGTCGCTCGTCGGCGTCGGCCATCTTGTCCGTATCGGGTGAGCCCATGAGGAAGCCCCCGGGCGGCAGCCAGACCATCTCCGGACCCTGGCCGCCGTCTTTGAGCCGATCCTGGAAGACACTCAGCGGCTCGCGCTCACGGGTGATGACCGCCGCCGGGACCTCGGTCTGCGGGGGCACCGCCGCACCGGTGCCAGGCCCGGCCAACGCCGCGATGTCGCGCACCAGCCGCCGGAAGGCCCCGTGCTCCGGCCGGTCGTCCCAGGCGCCCAGGTCCACGCCCTGGACATTCCGAAAGGGCAGCGGCACCTTGACCGGTTCAAGCAGGACCGGTACCAGCTTGTCGGCCTCCAGGGCCTCGGCCGCCTCCGCGCGCACCCAGCGGCGCTGCACCGAGATCGCGGTCCAGACCACCAACACGCAGCGCGCCGCGGCGAGTTCCCGCTCGATCTCCTCGTCGAAGCACCGCCCGGCGCGCAGATCCGCATCCCACCAGACGCTATAGCCCTGGGACTCGAGCGCCCGCACGAGCGGCTCGACCCGGCTCAGATCCTTGCGTGCATAGCTGATGAAGATATCCAAACCGCGCGTCCCCCATCTCTCGTTGTCTCGTTCCCAGGCGCCGAGGCACTGCCGTTACGTTAAGCCACACTCGCCGACCGCGTTCCCTGCACCTGGAGTCCAAGGCTTCAGCCTTGGCGCCCTCCAAGGCTGAAGCCTTGGACTCCAAGCGCTTGGCCGGCGGCGCCTAACTTAACGGCAGTGAGGCGCCGGGGCCCTGCCGCTAAGTTAAACCGTGCCGGCTCCCACGCTCCTGCGCGGGAGCAAGTGCGGGCGCTCCGCGTCCAGGGCCAAGACTGGACGCGGAGCGCCCGCACGGCATTCCCACGCGGGAGCGTGGGAACGAGAGAGGCTGATCGCCCGGCAGGTCGCATACTCCTGAGCATCTGCGACGGTACCCCGGGACTGCCGGGGCGGCATCGGGCTACTCGTAGGAGGTATAAGCGAAACCCGGCCAAGTCGATTTGACGAAGATCAAGTCCATCTGCCAGAGGCTATCGTCGTACCCCCGGTGCATCACGTCCACCAGGTCCACGACCCGAAACCCCTTCTCAGCGAGAAAAGAACACAGTTCCCAGAAAAGAAATGCCTCATTGGTGATCCGATGATTGTAGGCCTCAATGACGAGCGCCTCGCAGTGATCGAGGGTCTGGACAGCGCCAGCCAGGATGCTGCGTTCATAGCCATGGGTATCGAGCTTGAGGAGATAGGGAGGCGCCAGGGCCGCGGCCGAAACCGCGGCATCGATGGTCGTCATGGGCACCTTGATGGTCGCCCCTTCCTCACAGTCAGCCAAGGCCCCGCCGAAGGGGTCTGAGTTATCGAAGAAGGTATAGCCGATCGAGGCCCCCACCGCCTGCTTGACTAGGTGCACCCGCGGCTTGTGACGCTCGGCAAAGTCGTCGAGCGGAAGGTTATGCACCGGCTGCGGCTCGAACAGAAGATACTGTGCCTGCGGGAATGCGGCCATGCACTCGGCTGACCAACGGCCATCGGATGCACCGACATCGAGAACGGTGGCACAATGCAATCGGTCGGCGGCGAGCCAGCCCAGGCCATCGGTCATCGTCGTACGCGTCTTGGCCGGTGGGGAGGGCCGGCGGTGCAGTTCCCACCCGGCGCGTCGTAACAAAGACCTGATGATACGTTTCACAGCCGTTCCCCTGATTGACCCATAGGCGCCGATTCCGGCGTGCGCGCTAGCGCGCTAGTGATCGCCGACGCGGCGCGGCGCGGCGCGGCGCGGCGCGGCGCGGCGCACGCGCATTGGGAACAGTGTTTAGACGATTTTTCGCGCACGCAGAACCGAATCCGCAGTCCCGAAAGGGCGTCGCATACTAGCCCAGGGCAACGCTCTGGGTTCTGCGCGTGATTCAGGACTTAGCCCTCGAAGGGCCTGACAGAGGGCCGGACCCGATCACGGTTGAGCCCTGATGGATGTCAGGCCCCTTCAGGGCTGGGCATCAGAAACCCCTGCGGCCGTGCAGCAGCAGCCCCGGGTACAGGGGGCGCAAGGCCTCGGGGCAGGTGCAGTCCTTGGACTTGAAGTAGCGGGTCAGGTCCGGCTTGGTCACCGCACTCAGGGGCTCCAGGACCTCGAAGCCGAAGGCCGTGGTCCGCCGGTACTCGGCGCCGCTGGTGAGTGAGTCGTCGTAGTCGACCAGGTCATCGCGCAGCGCGTCCAGCTCGGGCGCGTCCCCGGTCTCCAGGGCGATGAGCGAGATGATCCGCAGGTCGCGCGCGCAGGGGGCGGCCAGGCGCTCGCGGGTCCACGCGAGGATGGCGCGGGCCACCGCGCGGCGCTGCTCGGGGCTGGACTCCGCGTCCAGGGTCCAGGCGAGTACGGCGAGTGGTTGCTCGTTGCTGTGCCGGACCTGCCGGGGCCGCAGGCCCTCGGACAGGGCCAGACCGGGACCCGGCTGGTAGCGTTGCAGGTAACGGCGCTCCAGGTCCGCCGGGGTGCTGTCGGTGGGCCGCACCGGCAGCGGACAGAGGTAGGCGTGGACCCCCGGCCTGGTGTGGAACTGCAGATGGCTGATCACCTGCTGGGGAAAGTACGTCACCAGGTTGCCGCACGTCCCCAGGGCCAGGAAGCACTGGACGCGCAGGTCCTCGTAGCGGTCGAAGAAGTCTTCCCGCGCATGGGCCAGGCGCAATCGCTGACCGGTGCGGTCCAGGAGCAGTTGGGCCAGGTCCTCGTCCGGGTGCCCGTCGCCAAGGTTGAGCAAGAGCGCGGAGGGGGCACGGCGGAGAACAGCGACGCAAGGCCGGTCAGGTCCAGGCCGGTGCCGCCCGCCCCGTCGGGGAGGCACAGGCGCCAGGCGGCACCGACTGGTTCGACCCGGCCGTAGTAGTAGACCAGCCGGGGGGAATGGTCACGCAACTGGGCGGCGACTTGCGCCGCGTCGGCGGCCTCGAAGATGGGCGGCGGGCGCTTCCAAAGCCGTTGCAGCAGTGCGCGCAGGTCGTGCAGGTGGGCCGCGGCCTGGCGGTCGTGCGGGGCGTCCGGGGCGCAGAGCAGGACGCACCCGGGTCGGAGTCCGCGCCGAACGGCAACTCGAACAGCAGGTCCCCGTCGAAGGGATCGGATGGCCGCCAGACATCGAGCAATTCCAGGGCCGCGGATGCGCGCAGGTCGCGGTTCAACCAGCGGTCGTGACCCGGCAGCAGCAAGGAGCGCTCCAGCGTGCGGCCGTCCCAGGCGAGGCGGATCAGTCCGGCATCTGCTGGTGCTCCTGGTGCGTCGCCGGCTGATCCGCCCGGCCCGGAATCTGGCTTAACCGCTGAAGGCGGGGCGACAAAGAGCGGCGCACCGCACCCGTGCCAGCCTCGGCGCGGCGGCCGGCGTCCTGCGCGGCGGCGGACCGCGACCAGGCGGCGAAGGCCCGGCGCGGCCCGGTCAATCGAGGCTGACCTGCACCTGCGCCGCGACCCGCAGTGCCTTGGCCTTGGCCTCTTCGATGTCCGCCCCGCGGGCCAGGGCGACCCCCATCCGCCGCCGCCCGCGGACCTCGGGCTTGCCGAAGAGGCGCAGGTCCGTCCCCGGTTCAGCCAGGGCGGCGGCGAGGTTGCCGAAACGCGGCCGGTCGGACTCGCCCTCGACCAGGATCGCGGCGGAGGCGGCGGGGCCGAGCTGGCGGATCGCCGGGATCGGCAGGCCCAGGATGGCGCGGGCGTGCAGCGCGAATTCAGACAGGTCCTGGGAGATCAGCGTGACCATGCCGGTGTCGTGGGGGCGCGGCGAGACCTCGCTGAAGATGACCTCCTCGCCGCGCACGAACAGCTCCACGCCGAAGATGCCGCGCCCGCCCAGGGCCTGCGTCACCTGACCGGCAATCTCCCGGGCGCGCGCCAGGGCGGCCTCGGTCATGGGCTGGGGCTGCCAGGATTCGCGATAGTCGCCGTCCTCCTGGCGGTGCCCGATGGGCTCGCAGAAGCTGGTGCCGTCGCGGTGGCGCACCGTGAGCAGGGTGATCTCGTAGTCGAAGGGGATGAAGCCCTCGACGATGAGCCGCCCCGCGCCGCCGCGCCCGCCGCCCCGGGCATAGTCCCAGGCGTCGCCGATCTCCTCGGGGAAGCGGACCAGGCTCTGGCCCTTGCCGGAGGAACTCATGATGGGCTTGACCACGCAGGGCAGGCCGATGTCGGCGAGCGCGATGCCGAACTCCTCCGGGGTGTCGGCGAAGCGGTAGGGGGAGGTGGGGATGCCCAGTTCCTCGGCCACCAGCCGGCGGATGCCCTCCCGGTTCATGGTCAGGCGCGCGGCGCGGGCGCTGGGGATCACGGTGAAGCCCTCGGACTCCAGCGCGACCAGGGTATCGGTGGCGATTGCCTCGATCTCCGGGACCACATAGTCCGGGCGCTCCAGTTCGATCACCCGCCGCAGTTCGGCCCCGTCCAGCATCGAGAAGCTGTAGGCGCGATCGGCGACCTGCATGGCGGGGGCATGGGGGTAGCGGTCGCAGGCGATGACCTCGACACCGAGGCGTTTGAGCTCAATGACGACTTCCTTGCCGAGTTCGCCCGCGCCGCACAGCAGGACCTTGACGGCGGTGGGGGTAAAGGGGGTTCCGATGGTGGGCATGGGGGCTGTTCTCCAAGTGATTCCGCGTGTTGCGTGGCCGGCGCCGGACGTTTGCGCCGCCCGGCAGCGCGGCTCAATCCAACCGATACTGCTTCTCCACCGCCTCCTGGATCTCCCAGGTGCAGGCGAGCCCGGCCGGGAAGCGGATCAGATCGCCGCGGGTGAAGGCCTGGGGTGTGCCGCCCTCGGGGGTGACCAGGAAGCGGCCGCGCAGGACATAGCAGGTCTCGGTCCTCGTATAGCGCCAGGGCAGGACGCCCGGCTCCCCGCGCCACAGCGGCCAGCCGTCGACCCCGATCACCTCCAGCTTGGCAGGCGATGGCTTATGTTCCACCAGGATTTCCAGGTCGTCCACGGCATGTTTCTCCAGGCTTGCGGGGTGCGGGCGCCGGTTCCCCGGCGCGGGCCCTTGATTGTGACGATGCCGCCGCGACTTTGCCACTTGGCCCGTGGTCCGCCCCTGCCGGTCGCTCCCTGGGCCCCCTGAGCGGTGTGTCTGGTGCCCGGCCGGCAGTGGAGCCTGAGCCGCGGGGCCCCGCTCCCGGGCGCACGGGCGCACGGGCGCAAGGCTGGTCAGGGCGCGGACCTCGAGCAAGCATCATCGACAGAGAACGCCAGCGGCGCACCACCCATGACCGCATCACTCGCTCCCCTCGCCCCCCTCGCCGCCCGTCTCGGCACCCTCCTGCCGACGCGGGGACCACGCCTCACCGCGGCTGAATCCTGCACCGGCGGCTGGATCGCCTGGTCGGTCTCCGGGGCACCGCTCTGGACGCGGCGCCTGCAATTGGCCGGAGACCGGGGGCCGTTCTGGCCACAGGGGGTGCGGGTCGCGCTCGATGGGCTGGCGCAGCCGCTCGCGGGGCCTGGACCGACCGATGTCTGAGCGCTGGTTCTTTGGCCTGTGGCCGGACCCGGCGACAGCACAGGCCTTGGCGGCACAGGCCAGGCCGCTGATCCCGCACGGCGTCCGCGCCGCCCATCCGCTCGATCTGCACCTGACGCTGCATTTCCTGGGTGAACTGACGCCGCAGCGGTTGCAGGCGGCACGGCTGGCCGGGGATGCGGTGCAGGCCGCGCATTTCGCCATGCGAATAGACCAGGCCGGCTGTTTCCCCCGGGCACAAGTGCTCTGGTGCGCGCCGACCCGGTCACCCGTCGCACTGTTCGACTTGGTGACCCGACTGGAACTGGCGCTCGCCGGCCAGGGTTTCGTCCCGCAGACCCGACCCTATCGTGCGCACCTCACCCTGGCGCGCAAGTTTCGCGGTACTGCGTCGTTGGATTGGGGACTGCCGGTGGAGTGGGAGGCCCGGGAGTTCGTCCTCGCTCGCGGGCGCGACGGACAGGTCCCGCGCTATGCGGCGGCGCACCGCTGGTCGCTCGGGGCTGGGCCCTGAGGGCCATGATTTGACCCAAATCTCAAGCCAGGAACATGACCAGGTAAACCAGCCCTGGTGGTTGTAAAACGACCGCGTGCCTCCCATTGAGGACCTGTGAAGACAGTCTCTCGTCCCATCCAGGCCGACCTCAGGGGTAAGCAGCGCGTATGACCGCCGACCGGAACCAAGACTTGCGGGGCGAACTGACCGAGCGCGTGCGCGCCGCGGCTGCCGCCGGCCGCCCCCTGGCGCTGCGCGGCGCCGACACCAAGACCTTTCTCGGTCGGGTGACGACGGGCGAGCCCCTGGCACTGTGCGGGCACGCCGGGATCATCGACTATCAGCCCAAGGAGTTGGTCATCACCGCCCGCGGCGGGACCACGCTCGACGCCATCGAGGCCGTGCTCGCCGCGGCGGGCCAGCAACTCCCCTTCGAGCCGCCGCGCCTGGGGGCCGGTGCCACCCTGGGCGGCACCATCGCCTGCGGACTCTCCGGCCCGGCCCGCCCCTACGCCGGTGCCGCCCGGGACCTGGTGCTGGGCGCCCGGGTACTGACCGGCCGGGCCGAGGTCCTGCGCTTCGGCGGCGAGGTGATGAAGAACGTCGCCGGCTTCGACTGCTCCCGCCTCATGGTCGGCGCCTATGGCACGCTCGGGGTGCTCCTGGACCTGAGCCTCAAGGTCCTGCCCATCCCGCCCTGCACGGCGACCCTGGTGCAGGGGTGCGACCAGGCACAGGCCCTGGACCTGATGAACCGCTGGGCCGCCAGACCCTTGCCCGTCACCGCCACCTGCTGGGCGGACAGCGGCGACGGCGGGCGCCTCTGGGTGCGCCTGGCCGGGGCCGCGCAGGGGGTCCGGGCGGCGTGCTCCGTCATCGGCGGCGAGCCCCTGCCGGACGCAGACGCCACGGCCTTCTGGGCCGGACAGGTCCGTGAGCA
>Ga0247842_10008521_pt1 | contig 10716 bp, 1 predicted proteins | sample LaCruzMarch2015__3_FD_192411 | JGI IMG/M metagenome (GOLD analysis project Ga0247842, IMG submission 192411) | Freshwater microbial communities from meromictic Lake La Cruz, Castile-La Mancha, Spain - LaCruzMarch2015_19m | ecosystem: Environmental > Aquatic > Freshwater > Lake | place: Spain...
GGCGCTCTTCATCCCGGCGACCGTATCCCTGCTCAAACGTTCGAAAAATACCGCCGATGCCATGCAGGCACGGGGATTTCGCCAGTCGATGCCCCATTCCTGCTACAAATCGCAGAAATTCTGCCGGCAGGATCTTCTCATGGGCATCGTTCTCACGGTGCTCGTTATCGCTCTCGTTGTTATAAACTGGTTTTTCCCGTTCGCGACCGCGATACAGGTTTGACCGTAGTAAAGATGGAACCGAAGCGCCTCACCCGTCTCAGGGAGGAGCTATCGGGGATCCCTATATACCGGAGTTCCTGCGCATCCCGTTCTGACATACTCCAACGCTAAAGCGCGTGGGAGTTTGTCCGCCAGGACCGAAGTCTTTGGAGAGCAGGGCATGAAATCCGGCTTGGACAAAATGCTGGTCACTGGTCAGGGCATCGGAAATCCCCTGCTCCTTCATGACCGCAAAGGAAATAGAATCCTTGAAAACAAACGTTAAATGTTATAGTAATGATGAGAATTTTATGACTATGATTTATCTGCATGGACTGTTTGAACTAGACTTACCCATGTGAAATGTCGGAGAGCCTTTTTTATGGAGTGCGAGGATGACGGTGTGGGGATTTCAGCGGAGAACAAAAAAAACCTCTTGACCCAATGCTACGGGAAGATCACCGGGTTTGGGCTGTTCCTCTCCCGGGAAATTCCCGCCATCATAGGAATCACCATCACGGAAAACGGAGTTCCAGGGAAGGGAGCATGGTTCGAGATTGCCGTGCCGAATGGTGGATGGCGGTTCACGGGAACTGGGGAAAAATCGAGATTGCGGGGGTCAATCCGGCGACAAACCCTCAATATGCTCGAAACAGCATCGATCTTTCGTGGTTGTGCCCGGTAGTGACGGTTACGCCCCCGTTGCAGCTTGATTGCCTTACCTCGCGGGAATACCCGAACATCCTCTCAAATATCTCATTGACATCAATAATCCTCCCATTTAGGAAGCGTTGAGATGCAGAATCCGCCTGCCCCGTGGGTGAATGCGAGTGCGAACTTCTTTTCCTCGTTCCGTACCGTACGCTCAGCCCGTTTGCGCCCGGTGATATCCAAAATTGAGATGAATACCGTTTGTGTTTCGTGTCTGCCTCCCTGAATGGATTGGGTGGCTTTCTTTCGCAATCCCGATTATCGCTTCTTGTCGCCCTCCGGGGAGATTCATCTGATCGATGTGTGTCGAAGATGGGGTGATATTTACCGTTCTGTGCTTCGCTTATTTTCTGGTATTGTTCCCATTTCTGCTATGGATATCGCACTATCCATAGGTTCCTGTGGTATATTCGCCATGAACACTGCTATGGATATCTTTTATCGATGGGTTCCTGTGGCAACCCCGCCATGAACACTTTTGTGGATCCAGGATAATTCCCCGTGTCATGTTCTGTCTGCCCTCAAAACTCCGTGTTTTTCCTTTTCTTTTGTAAACTCAGATGAAGTGAAGTGTGTCGTTTCTCCCGGAGTCATCCGGTCCCGGGATTTCTGATCGTTCATTACCCGGATCATCCGGTCAAAAAGAGGGAGGGGTTTATCCGCGCTACAATTCCAGTACCTGCCCGACGAGGTACCAGGCAATCTTCGATGCGTCACCGACATCGATCCTGCCGTTGTTGTTGAAGTCTGCGTCAGGGATGAGATCGGGAGTCTTCTTAACAACCATGTAGGCAGTCTTGGCAGTGTCACCGATGTCTACCTCCGTGTTCCCGTTGAGATCGCCACGGTACCGGTAGACGAGTGCAGACCCGTTAATCGTATTGAACGTGCGGTAATTGAAGGTGCCATCGCCCCACATGGCATTGGTCAGGGTCAGCGGTGTTGACAATCCCACTGCCCCGGTGCTGGTTGTATTCAGGATGAAGACCGGGACCGGTGAACCGATGTTGATGACATCCGTCCGGGTGAGCGCAAGCCGGATACGACCGTCAGTCTGGTTTATGACCAGGTTGCTGCCCGATGCATAGGACTGGTTCAGGGTGATCTCGTTGACCCGGATGACCGCCGGGTCGTACGCGAGGTCGAACGAGATGCCGGTTCCATTAGTGATGTTCATCACCTGTACCGGGAGTTGTGTCGCGGTGTTCTGGTAGAGCGGCGCGGCGGGGAGGATGAGCCGGGCACGGTCTGCCGGGTTTTCTGAGACTGATATATACCCGGTCTTTGTCGTGGTGTTGCTACCCGCTGTGTTCGTGGCGTTCAGCGAGACCGTGTAGGTGCCGAATGTGGTGTACGTGTGAGTCGCGTTCTGCGTCGTTACCGTGCTGCCGTCACCGAAGTTCCAGAGCCAGCTGGTCGGGATGTTGGCGGAGGTGTCGGTGAACGTGACGGTCAGAGGTGCATTACCGCTCGTCACATCCGATGTGAAGGATGATACCGGTATAAGGGTTGCTGCACTGACTGTGATATACCCGGACTGCGAGATTGTGTTGCTACCGGCAGAGTTCGTAGCCGTCAGGTTGACCGTGTACGTCCCGGCTGTCGTGTAGGTATGCGTAACATTCTGTGTGATTGCCGTTGAGTTGTCACCGAAGTCCCAGAGCCAGCTGGTCGGGGTGTTTGCGGAGGTGTCAGTGAACGTGACGGTCATTGGTGCTGTACCCGTCTGGACATTGGACGTGAAGGATGCAATCGGTGTAATTGTCTTCACCGGCGGGGTGACCATGTAGCCGCTCAGATCCACCTGGTTCGTCATGATGATGCCGGTGCCGTGGTTGCACTGCATGTACCAGCCATAGGCGTTGAAGACTGCCGTGCTGGAGAGGTTGGTGAACTCGTAATCGACCTTGATCATGCCGTTGTTCGGCAGGCTCGCGTTCTGGAGCGCTCCGACCTTAAGGTCGATGAACATCAGCTGGAACTGGTTATTCGGATCAGCCTGGTCTTCCCCGTTGTAGATCGGGTAGCCGGCGCTGCTCGACGGTCTCCAGCTCTGCGGACCGTAGAGGAAGTCGCTCTTAGTGAACGTCTGGTTCACTGCCCCGTCAAGGAACGTGGATGCCGCCGGGAGTCCCTGGTTGCCGGTGCCCGGTGTGCCGACATCGAAGTCCTGCCCGCTTGACCGGATATGGACCCTGAAGTCGTCCGGCACGGTGCCATTGACCGCTAGCATCAGGATACCATCAGGCATCGAAGGCTGTCCGCCGCTGAACGTTACATAGAATGAACCGGACTGGTTGGTCGTAGTGGTGAGATCGGCAGCGGTCCAGGCATTGCTCGATGAGGAGATGTGCAGCGGGTTCAGGCCACCGCCGGCCTGCCGGAATGAGACGAAGTACGTGTTGGGCGTGTAGATGTAGGTGCCGCCGTTCGCGACAATGCCGTTCGGGACATCATATTTCACGCCTTCATCGTTTGCGGTATAGATGTCGATGAAATGGTAGTTGGAAAGCGCCTGCTGGCTTGCGAGGACGGTGATGTAACTTGCGCTGGTGTTAGTGTTGGATCCTCCTGCACCGGTTGCCATGAGGCTGACATTGTACGTACCGGCTGTGGTATATGTGTGCGACGGGTTCCGGTCGGTTGAAGTGCTACCGTCGCCGAAGTCCCAACGCCACGCAGTCGGGGTCCCGGATGACTGGTCTGTGAACATGATCTCCAGAGGCGCTATTCCGGCTCTCTGCGTTGCCGTGAAGGCAGGCACGGGTACGTCAACTTTGATATACCCGGTCTTGCTGGCAGTAGTACTTCCCCCACCATTGGTTGTTGTGAGGTTGACCGTGTATATACCGGGAGATAAATAGGTGTGAACAGGATTCTGTTTGGTTGCGTTGGTGCTGTTGCTGTCCCCGAAATTCCAAAGCCATGCGGTTGGGGTTCCTCCGGTCGACTGGTCCGTGAACGTGACGGTGAACGGGGAATTTCCGGAGGTTTCGGTTGCGTTGAATGCTGCGACAGGGAGGGTATAAACGGAGATGTACCCGGCTTTGGAGAGACGGTTGGTCCCATTGGCATGGGTAACAGTCAGGTTGACAGTGTAATTGCCAGCTGTTGTATATGTGTGCAACGGGTTCTGGTCGGTGGACGTGCTGCCGTCACCGAAGTCCCAGGACCACGCTGTGGCAGTGGACGCCGAGGTGCCGGTGAACTGGACGGCGAGCGGTGCGGTGCCGGTGGTCTTGTCGGCGTTGAAGATTACGACGCCGGGGAATGCCACGATTTTTGGAGTTGTTGAGGTTGCGATATATACGGTCCCGTCAGGAGCAATGGACGGTGATCCTTGCATTGCCACCCCGGTATTGTAGGACCATTTCTTGGTTCCATCAGGATTCAGCGCATAGAAATATTTGTCTTTACTTGCGATATAGATAGTCCCGTCAGCACCAACTGCTGCTGATCCAGAGATGGCTCTTGTGGTAGCATAGGACCATTTGGGTGATCCATCTGGATTTATTGCATATAATTTATAGGTAGTACTTCCGTAATAGATGGTCCCGTCAGCGGCAATTACTGGTGATGACATGTCGGAACCACCGCCGGCCGTATAGTTCCACTTAGAAGATCCATCCGGATTTATCGCGAAGAGCTTTGCGACGGCCTTATTGACAACGTAAATTGTGTCATCCCTACCTATCGCTGGTGAAGTGGAGATACTATCATCGGTCGTATAATTCCATTTCTGAGTTCCATCCGGTTTTATCGCGTAGACTTTCTTGTCGTAGCCTCCGGTATAAATAGTACCATCAGATCCAATTGCCGGGCTTCCATAACCATTGGATACACCAGAGCTATATCCATCGGGACTGGACCACTTTATCGTCCCATCATCCGGGTTGAGTGCATAGAGATTGTCGCTCTGGATATAGAGTGTACCATCCGCACCGATAGCAGGAGCACCATTCATAAAACTTCCCATGACGGGGGATTCCCATTTCCGGGATCCATCGGAAGAATTCAGTGCGTAGACATGCCCGGTAGTCGTACCTGAACCTGATGCTAAATAATAGAGAGTTCCATCTGCGCCTATTGAGATCGTACTCTGTATGCCGGGTGTGTTTGACGCTGTCAGCCATTTTCTGGTACCATCAGGATTTATTGCCCAGACAAAGCCTACTGTATCACCGATATAGAGAGTTCCGTCCGATCCGATTACCGGAGTCGTCGTGGCAAAAGTTGCTCCAGTACTCGTGGCGGCATAGATCCATTTGGGAGTACCTGTCTGGGAGCCAACATAAGGGGACTGGCCGGTATTTTGAGCATTAAACCGGTCTTTTGGCCACGCACTTGCCGCAAGCCCGGCACCGGTTTCTGTTGCTGCCGAGACCGTCACCGTCTTCACCGTACTGTTACTCCCGCCCGTGTTCGTTGCGGTCAGCGTCACGGTGTACGTTCCCGCCGCCATGTAGGTGTGCGTTGTCACGTTCCCGGTTCCGGTCGACCCGTCGCCAAAGTCCCAGGACCACGAGGTCGGGGTATTAGTCGAGGTATCCGTGAACCGCACGAACATCGGGACCGTGCCAGTCATGGCGCTCGCCGTGAAGTTGGCGACGGGTGCCGGGACTGCCGGTGCGCTTACCGTCACGTAACCTGCCTGCGAGACCGTGTTGCTGCCCGCCGAATTGGTCGCCGTGAGATTGACCGTGTAGTTCCCCGCTGTCATGAAGGTGTGGGTGACATTCTGTGTGGTTGCATTTGTGCCGTCACCGAAGTCCCAGTACCAGCTGGTCGGAATGTTGGACGATGTATCGTTGAACATCACCGCGAGCGGGGCGGCACCGGAGGTTGGGGTTCCGTTGAACGATGCGACCGGCGCCATGACCGTGACCGGCAAACCTTTCACGATGTAACCGCTCGTGGTGACATCGTTAGTCCAGCCCATGCCTTCAGAGTTCGCCTTGGGGTTGAGGTTCCAGGCATAGAGATTGAACGCTGCGTAGTTCGTCAGGTTGGTGAACGAGTACTCGACCTTCACGGACCCGTTGTTGATAGTCGTCAGGTACTGTCCGTTCCTGTTCCCAAGCAGTCCTGCACGGGTGTCGATGAAGGCTATATAGTACTGGTTGTCTGCGGTGTTGCCCAGGTCCTCGCCGCTGTAGATTGGGAAGGCTGCATTGTTGCCCTGCGGTCTCCAGTTCTGCGGACCGTAGATGAAGTCGCTCTTTGTAAAGGTCTGGTCAAGCGCCGCTGCCTGGTACGTGTAGGTACCTTCCGGGGGCGGAATACCCGTCGTGGTGGTGTTCGGTATCCAGGTGTATCCGCTGGTCCTGATGTGGACCGCGAAGTCATCCGGCAGCGTGCCGTTGACCGCGATCATGAGGATCCCTTCGTCCTGGTAGCTCCGACCGCCGGTATCCGTGAAGTAGAATGTCCCGGATTTGTCGGGCGTTGTTGTGACCTGCCCGCTATAGACGGTTGGGTTGGTCGATATGTGAACCGCGTTTAAGCCCCCGCCGTTCGTGTTGATGTATAACGTGTTGTTCCCGTGGTAGTCCCACCGGATGCCTTCATCGTTGGCAGCCGAGACAAAGACGCCCGTGTAGCCAGGGACGACACCGGTTGCCGTGATGTAGTTGGTCTTCATGCTGCTGTTGCTTCCGCCGGTATTGGTGGCTGTCAGGTTGACCGTAAAGATCCCAGTCGTGGCGTATGTGTGCGACGGGCTTGCCGATGTCGAGATGCTACCGTCACCGAAGTCCCAGAGCCAGGCGGTCGGTGAGTTGGTGGATGCGTCCGTGAACTGGACGGTGAGCGGGGCGGTGCCGGACGTGGTTCCTGCCGTGAAGGATGCGACCGGCGTTACGGCTGCGGCACCGGATACGACCAGGTAATCGGTCTTGACGGTCTGGTTGCTGCCGGCTGCGTTCGTTGCCGTCAGGCTGACCGTGTACGTTCCTGCGGCGGTATAGGTGTGTTCAGGGTTCTGTTCGGTCGAGGTGCCGAGGTCCCCGAAATTCCAGAGCCAGCTGGTCGGGGTGTTGGTTGACTGGTCAGTGAAATGCACGGCTAGCGGGATCGCGCCGGTGGTTGCGTTCGCGGTGAAGTTGGCGACCGGCGGGGTGTAGACCGTCACGAGCGTTGTGTTGCTGACGCCCCCGGTGGTCGCGGTGATCGTTGTAGCACCGGGAACAAGAGCGGTGAAGAGGCCGGTCAACTGGGCGATGGTGCCTACCGTCTCATTGCTGGAAGTCCAGGCATAGGTCAGCCCGGGGTTGTTCATACCCTCGTTATCGGTTGCCGTTGCCGTGAACTGCCGGGTCTGGGTCGTGTTGACGGTTGCATTCTGCGGCGAGACGAAGACCGCCGTAGTGGCGGTGTGCGTCTTGCCATAGTAATACTCGTACCGGTCCATCAGGGGGGCGGAATCGATCTGGGAATAAGTACCCAATTTGAAAGTATACGCAGAATCGCCTATACCATCGCCGTTCGCATCAGTTCCGGTGTACTTATTGCCCCAATAGTTACCAAGAGGCCCTGTATGGCCGTAACCTGCATAGGTGAAGGAAACGGGGCTTGTAGTGTTCCAGATTTGTGTATATCCGGAACTGGAACTATATGGATTGTCGGCAATAAAATTATTCAGATAAATATTATACGCATATGATGATGAGCCTTTTACCCGGATTGTTGGTCCGCTGAGGAAATTGTTCTTTGTGATGGTAAGGCCGCTACTTGCTGAATTGATGTAAATAGCATAAGTTCCATAATTCGAGAAACTGTTACCATCGAACAAAACATCTTTTGCGTTGCTCATATCGATTCCTCTGTTGGAACCGCTAATATTGGCGAATGTATTATTTCGGAATATCTTGGAATTGCCCGAACTCCAATACAAAGCCGTATTTTCAAAGGTATTGTTCTCAAACAAGACGTTAGTTCCCGACGGTACGATCTGACCCACATTATCGAATACGTTATTTCTGACAACATTGTCCGCACCAGTCAGAGAAATAGCTTGGGTAGAGGCAGAATAGGTATTCTTAAAATGAATTCCTGAAATGTTCACGGTATTAGTGAACATCAACGAATTAAGATTCATAATGACATTCGAAGCACTCTGACCAGTAATAGTGAGTTTCTTGGCTCCAGCTGAACCTTCATTCGTGATCGTGTACGTTCCATTATAAATAAAAATTGTATCGTCATCGGCAAGAGATGAACTTGAGAGCACTGATGTGAAATCCGTGGTAACGAAATCGCACCCGCTGTCCGTGCAGACAGTCCATGTCCGCGTTGGCACAATGATATAGCCGGTCTTTGTCGCGGTAGTGCTACCGGAAGCATTGGTCACCGTGAGCGAGACATCGTAGGTGCCCCGGGTGGTGTAGGTGTGGACCGGGCTGGACGCTGCTGTCGTATTCTCCCATGTGGAATCGCCAAAGGACCAGTTCCACATGGTCCCGCCAGCCACATCGGACGAGTCGGTGAAGGTGACTTTGAGCGGTGCAGCGCCGGTTGTCGGTGCAGCCGTAAAGTTTGCCATCGGGGGAGCACCGGCGGAGGTCACCGTGACGAGCCCGGCTTGCAAGCTCGTGTTGCTGCCCGCCGCATTGGTCGCCGTCAGGTTGACCGTGTAGGTGCCGGCTGCCGTGTAGGTATAGGTAGCGTTCTGCGTAGTTGCTTCAATGGTACCATCGTTGTTGAAGTCCCACGCCCATGCGGTTGGGGTGTTGGACGAGGTGTCGGTGAACGTGACTGTCAGCGGTGCGGTGCCGGTGGTCGTATTCGCACTGAACGATGCCACCGGTGCGATTACCACGGGGGTGGTGACGGGAGTGACCGTATAGCCGCTGCTGCTCGTCCCGCCCGTTGTGACGTCGTTCGTCATGATGATACCGGTGCCGTGGTTGCTGTTCGAGTACCAGCCAAAGTCGTTGAAGACCGCGTTACTCGTCAGGTTGGTGAAGCTGTACTCGACTTTGATCATGCCGCCATCAGTCAGCGCGGTGTTCTGGAGCGCTCCGACACGGGTGTCGATGAACATGATCCGGTAGGTGTCCGCAGTGTTGCTCATGTCCTGCCTGTAATAGATGGGATAATTTGCCGCAGCATAGGGCTTCCAGGTCTGGGGACCGTAGATGAAGTCACTCTTATTGAACGTCTGGTCAACCGCACCGTCCACGTAATTATACGTGGTCGGGAGAGTGGGCGTGTTACTCGTGCTCGGGCTAGCGAGTTCCCAGTTGTACCCACTTGTCCGGACATGGAGAGCAAAGTCGTCAGGGATTGAACCGTTCACAGCGAGCATCAGGATGCCGTCCGGCATGGTCGGCTGCCCGCCAGTGAAGGTCAGATAGAAGGTGCCGGACTGGTTGGTCGTGGTGGTGAGCTGACCACTGGTAGTTGACGGGCTCGTTGATATGTGCAGCGGGTTCAGTCCGCCAGAATCCGAACGGAAACTGACAAAGAAGGTGTTGGGAACAAACGTGTACGTGATGCCTGCGGTATTATCGGCTACGACACCGTCAGACACATTATATTTCACGCCTTCATCGTTCGCAACCCTGATGTTGATACCCCGGTTGTTCGGGAGCGGGGTGGAGTCGGTATCTACGACTTGGATCATATTCGTCTGGGTGGATTGGTTGAACCCATAGGAGTTCGATGCATTGAGCGAGACCGTATAGGTTCCCGGGGACGGGAAGGAATAGACGGGGTTCTGGAGGGTGGACATTCCCCCGTCACCGAAGTCCCAGAGCCACGAGGTCGGGGCGTTGAGCGATGTATCCGTGAAATGGATGGTCAGCGGGAATTTCCCAACGGTTTTGTTTGCTGTAAATGCCGTTTCCGGCGGGTTACTGGAAAATCCCTGGATGTAATCGGTCTTGGTCACCGTCCCGCTGCCAAAGGAATTGATTGTGGTGAGGGTGACCGAATAGTTCCGGGCCGCGGTAAACGTGTGGGACGGGTTCTGATCCGTAGAAGTAGAACTGTCGCCGAAGTCCCAGAGCCATGAGGTCGGGCTGTCGGTAGAGGTGTCGTTAAACTGGACATTGAACGGGACGTTTCCTGAGAGAGGACTTGCGGTGAAACCGGCAGTGGGGGTCTCGGAGATAATGGAAATGAAACCATTCTGAGTGCCAAGCAGGGTTGAGTACAGCGGGTTTACGGTAGGAAAATTAGAGGAATAGGTATACCCGACAATGGTAGAGTTTCCCCGGCCATCATAAGCAATCCCGACGGGATAATCAGCGCTGGAACCACCCAGGTACGTTGCCCAGAGGTATGCAGAACCGGTTTGATTCACTTTGAATACGTACCCTTCAAAAGAGGTAGTCGAACTTTTACTCGTAGCTTGGAATGCATTTTTTACCGGGAAATCTGTTGCATAGGTGTACCCGGTAACATAGGTATCGCCCTGGGCGTCCAGCGCAATGCCATATCCTCCCAGGTCATAGGCACTCTTCCCCCCATAGAAGGTTGAATAGGCAAGCGTTTGCCCGGAGGGATTGAGTTTTGTCAGGAATCCGTTCTGGATACCTGAACCGTTAATTGTTGACTGGAGTACCCCGTTCGTTACCGGAAAACCGGAAGATGAGGTAAACCCGGTAACATATGCCGACCCGGATGAATCTACCGCTATTCCCTGACAAAGATCGGTACTCGCTCCACCCAAGTACGTGGCATATTCCATTCCTCCGTTGGTATTGTATTTTGCAACAAAACCGTCCGTATTCCCGCCATAGGATGTCTGGATTGCATTGGAAGTGGTGGGAAAGACTCCTGATCCTGTCATGCCGGTAACAT
>Ga0247842_10008525_pt1 | contig 10711 bp, 13 predicted proteins | sample LaCruzMarch2015__3_FD_192411 | JGI IMG/M metagenome (GOLD analysis project Ga0247842, IMG submission 192411) | Freshwater microbial communities from meromictic Lake La Cruz, Castile-La Mancha, Spain - LaCruzMarch2015_19m | ecosystem: Environmental > Aquatic > Freshwater > Lake | place: Spain...
ATTCACGAAGGCTGGGATTATTCGGATTGAAAATTTCTGTCTGCTAAAACAAAATACGATTTTAGAGGATTGGGCTATTTTTTCCTCCGAGAATTTATTATCAATCAAATCCGCCGTAACCCAAAAAATTCTTCAAAATTTGGATTTTAATCGAATAAAACGGTTTTCAAGAAATGGGTTCTATTATCTCTATAATTCCGATGGTTACATTGGAGAATCCGAAAAAACGTATTATTGGGATTACTCCATGTATGGCGCACGAAGTATACTTGAATACTATTTCGAGGAGGATTCTACACTTTTTAATGATATTGCTCTTTTGTCTTATCTGGCACTCTGCCGAACCAGGAATCCTTATGGGTATTGGTCCAACAATACCGAATCAGTATGGCTTAAGAATGATTACCAGATTGACTCCCATTATTTTGATACACGGTTTAATGTGGATGCAGGAATTTTTCTACTGGAAATTTATAAAAAATTTAAAATTCCTTATGCTCTAACAATGGCAAAAAAAATAGGCAATATTCTACTTGTAATGATGCAAAACGGGAAAGCTTATCGAACGAAAAACGGGGGATATCTACTCCAAGACTATGATGTATCTTTTACTTCGAAGATAAAAACACATTCTTCTTTAAATCATGTACTGAACGAATCTTCCTTTTTTCTGTTATTATATGAAGTTACGAAGGAAGAAGATTACTTGTTTATTTCTCACAAATTGGTAAAAGGGATCATGGATACAGAAGATGAATGGAAAGATAAAGAGAATGGGGATTTGTTTTATTGTCGGTTTCCTGATGGTCGATTTGGTCGGCAGGATTATGTGACATTAACATATCATGATTTGATTCGATTTCGACGATTGTTAATAAAAACCATGAAAGTAGAAAACAAAGCAGTCAATCGCCTTGGAGCCTTCAAGGAAGCTTATTTGCTGTACCGAAAAAACGTGAAAACAAAAAAATTTAATAATTCAAAGGAAATTCAGTGAATACAAAGAAAATTGAACAACCACAGGATGATTTTTTATATCGTCCAAGGACACTGAATGAGTATATTGGACAGGATACAATCAAAAAAAATCTGATCATATCTATGAAAGCCTCACAAAACCGGGGAGATTGTCTGGAGCATATTTTGTTGCATGGACCACCTGGGTTGGGAAAAACTTCTTTAGCTACAATTGTGGCGGCTGAAATGGGAACAAATCTTGTACGGACAACGGCCACTTCAATCAAAAGAGTGATTGATCTTTTTTCGATTGTCATGACACTCGATAAAGGAGATATTTTGTTTATTGATGAGATCCATCGGCTGGATAAAAGAGTGGAAGAATCTTTATATAGTGTTATGGAAGACTATTTGATTCAAATTGTTCGGGGGGGAGGTCGAAATATTAAAGCCGTAGCCTTAACCTGCAACCCATTTACGATGATTGGAGCAACCACCAGAGCAGGATTATTGTCCAAACCATTTCGGGATCGCTTCGGTATGATATTCCAGTTTCAATTTTATTCCACAGAAGAGCTAGTCTCCGTTATTCTTCAGATTTCCTCTCACTTAAGCATTACTATTTCATCAGAAAATGCATATGAAATTGCAAAAAGGGCAAGGGGTACACCCCGGATTGCTATCAATCTGGTTCGAAGAGTTCGTGATTTCGCTGTTGTTGAAAATGAAGGCATTATCTCACTCCCAATCATTGAAAAGACATTCAAATCGCTTCAGATCGATGAGATTGGTTTGATGGAGCAGGACCGGAAGATTCTAAACTTACTGTATGAGAAGGATGGAAGACCTTTAGGTTTAAATACCATTTGTGCTATCTTAAATGATGATCGGACAACGATGGAGGAGATGATGGAGCCGTATTTGCTGGCGCTAAACTTTATTGAAAAATCCCATCGGGGAAGATCTATTACGAAAGAAGGAATTAATTATTTGATTTCCCATGGTTTTGTTAAAGAAAGAAAGAGTTTGTTGTTTTGAAACCAAAATTAATCATACATATTTGCTGTGCTCCTTGTGCTATAATGCCAATTCTGAATTTACAGAAAACGTATGATATTATCGGTCTCTTCTTCAATCCGAACATTCATCCATACAAAGAATACTTAGATCGAAAGGGCTCTGTTGAGATGATATCACGCGAATTCAATATGAAAATACTTTACGATGAATATCCTTTTGAGTCTTTCCTGAAAAGTGTGTTGAAAAAGAAAAATTCGATTGATCGGTGCGAAATCTGTTATAAAATTCGATTAACCCGGTTAAAAGAAAAAGCGGATCAAATGAATATTTCATTTGCCACAACAACCCTCCTGTACAGTATTTATCAAAAACATGATTTGATCAAATCAATTGCAGAAGAATTATTAGGAAAAGACCGTTTCTTATATTTTGATTATCGACCAGAATTTTGGCAGGGGGTTACAGAAGCTAAATCAAGGGAGTATTATCGACAAAAATATTGTGGTTGTTTATTTTCAAATCAGGAAAGGTACAATGATTCAAAAAAATAACCATCAAAATGTTGATCAGCAGTTTGTTAAAACCATTCGGTTTGAAAAAGATCATCATTTTGCCATATTTGGTTTGCAAGACCAATCCATCTTGCCTTCACTCGCCCAAAAAATGCGAAAGGGATGTAAAGGGGTTCTTTATTTTTCAAGAGAAGCAGAAGAAAAAAATCTGAAGAATTATTTATCAGAATATGGTTTTTTAGAAAAACTGATAGCCAGAATTTTCAATTTACGATCCTCAATAAAATTCAAAGAAAGTCAATTTGATACGATCTTTTTACTCGACATTTCTTATCTGATGAGAGACCCTATCGTTTTGCTATCTGAATTGTTTCGCTTATTGAAGGATCAAGGCAAATTGTATTTGTACCTACTTGACAATGAAGACAATAATAAAGTTTTGAATCGATTATTAAAGCAGGCTGAAATGGGCGAGATGATTGGTCTTTTAGAGAAAATGGGATTTTCCAATCGGTTTTTAGTCCGAACGATTATCGACAAAGAAATTAAAGTAATGAATGTTATTGCCACAAAAGTAAAATTGACCACTTCATTTCATTATGAATTTTCGGAACTCAAATGAAAGTCTTTTGTTAATTAAAGTGGAAATTTAGAAAAAATATTAATAATGAGGAGTGAAACATGAGTAAAACAGAGAAGAATTTACAAGCTGCTTTTGCAGGAGAATCACAAGCGAATCGAAAGTATTTGGCTTTTGCACAGAAAGCAGATGCAGAGGGGCATGCCAGCGTTGCCAAACTATTCAGGGCTGCGGCGGAAGCAGAAACAATTCATGCCATGCATCACTTGAAAGTCTTAGGTTACAACAAAACCACCGCTGAAAATCTAAAATCAGCCATTACAGGGGAAACCCATGAATTTACAGAAATGTATCCTGAATTTATTAACGAGGCTACAAATGAAGGCATGCAGGAGGCCGTGAAGGCTTTTTCACAAGCCAATGCAGCTGAAGAAGTCCATGCCAACTTATACCAAAAAGCATTAAATGCCATTGGGGACCATTCACTACATAACTATTTTGTTTGTCCAATCTGTGGTTTTATTGCGGATAACGATGTGCCGGATATCTGCCCGATTTGTGGAACCAAACATACTGCCTTCAAAGAAATAAAGTAGTAATCTATAGATTAAAAACAAATAGCGAAGAGATTTGTTTTTCTTCGCTATTTGTTTTTAATCTCTTCTCTCACAATTTCAATTTCGGATAGTTTACATTCCTTAGTGACTTTTTCTTCGAATTCAACGTTGACGGAATCTTTCAAAATATTGATTGATTTGATGAAGCCGTTCTTTTGATAAGCAATCACTTTTGTTCCCACTTTTGGGAATTTTTTAGACAAGTCGCAATAAACAGAATGTTCATAGGTTAGACAGCACATTAATTTCCCACATAACCCAGTAATTTTTAGAGGATTGATGTCCAAATGCTGATCTTTTACTGTCCGAATACTTACGGTTTCAGGAATCTTGCCGATAGAACGACAGCAAATTTCACGTCCACAAATTCCTAAACCACCGATTAACACAGCTTTTTCCCTGGCACTAATTTGCCAGAGTTCGATGCGGGTGTTTCCTTTTAAATGGTGATTCGCATCTTTTACGAGTTCGCGAAAATCAATCCTTTTTTCTGCCGTAAAGTAAACTATTACCCTTGATGTATCAATTGAATATTCAGCTTTTAATACTTCCATTTCCAGGTGATAATTTTTTATTCTGTCTTCACAAAAGCGGACCATTTCTTTTTCTAATCGAAACACCCTCATTACTTCATCCTCTGACCTGGTGAGTGAAGAATCCAATACCACTGGGTACGTTTCACCAGCCAAGAGCTCAATTTTTTGGGGCGAACAAAATACTGATCCGAAATCTTTATCGGTTCCCATATCTACCGTTACTTTATCATCCCGCTTCAGATGGATGAACTCATCTTTACACAAACAATTAACAATTTTTGTTTTTATCCGAACTTTTGATACATACTCTTTTTGTATTTCTCTTTCCATACTAAAATCTCCAATACAGCCTGAAATCTATTTGACCAGTATAACGACTATGAAAAATAGTTCAAATGCACTCCAATCATTGTTCCAAAGGTTGAAAGATAGTCAGTATTAAAGTAAAATCAGATCACAATGAAATACGAATTAAATGAAAAGCAAAAAACGATTCAAATGCTGGCTAGAAAATTTGCAGAGGAGAGAATCAAGCCGATTCGAAGCGAATTGGATGAAAAGGATCTTTTTCCTTATGATATTATGTATGAGCTAGGAAAGCTGGATTTTTTTCGGATTTTCATTCCAGAGGAATACGGAGGATTCGGTCTCGGAGTTCTTGATCTCTGCCTTGTTATGGAAGAAATTTCCCGAGTTTGCGGTGGAGTTGGGACATCTTTTGCTGTTAATGCTCTTGGATCTTATCCGATTGTGCGATTTGGTACAGAAGAACAGAAAAAAAGATTTTTACCGGATATAGCTAGTGGAAAGAAATTGTGCGCATTTGGTTTAACGGAAGCAGAAGCGGGATCCGATGTCGGAAATATCCAAACGAGAGCTATCCTTGAGGGTGATTCTTATCGGGTAAATGGTACCAAAATTTTTATCACGAATGCCGAAGTAGCTGATATATATGTTATTTTAGCCACAATTGATCCAAAAAAAGGAATTCGTGGACAGACAGCAGTCATTCTTGAAAAGGGAATGCCAGGATTTTCATTCGGAAAAAAAGAAAATAAAATGGGTATTAGGGCATCCCGAACCTGTGAATTACTATTTGATGATGTCATGGTGCCGAAAGAAAATATAGTGGGTGGTGTTGGGAGAGGTTTTTTTGTTGCCATGGCGAATTTTGATCACTCCCGTCCCGGTGTGGGGGCTCAAGCTCTAGGGATTGCACAGGGAGCCTTTGAAGAAGCCATTCATTATGCAAAGAACCGCATCCAATTTGGAGAACCGATCATCTCTCAGCAAGTGATCAAATTTATGCTTGCTGACATGGCAACCCAAATCGAAGCTGCCAGGTGTTTGATCTATCAAACAGCTCGTATGATTGATTCAGGTGAAAAAAAATATTCAAAAGAATCTTCCATGTCAAAAATGTTTGCTTCCGATATGGCAATGAAAGTTACAACCGATGCTGTGCAAATATTAGGCGGATATGGGTATATGAAAGATTATCCGGTTGAAAAAATGATGCGGGATGCAAAAATAACCCAGATTTACGAAGGAACGAATCAGATACAAAGAATTGTCATAGCCCAAGAATTGATCCGGGAGTTATAGTACTAAAAATTAGAAGGAGGAACCATGGCAAAAGTCATTATTGATGAAAAATTGTGCAAAGGCTGTTCCCTTTGTATTAGCGTTTGTCCTGTCAAAATAATTGCATTATCCCCTGATTTGAACAATGTTGGTTATCATCCAGCCAGTATCAAAGAAATGGAAAAATGTACAGCTTGCCTTTCTTGTGCTCTTATATGTCCCGATACAGCGATCGAAATCTGGAAGTGAGTCAGAATCATTATGGAGAAGAAATATACCGTTCTGATTGTTGATGATGAGCCGGATATTTTAAGCTTACTTGGGTTACATCTTAAATTAAATAATTATATGGTTTTTCAAGCAAATAACGGCAAGACAGGATTCGAGATTGCATTACTTGAAAAACCGGATATTATCGTTCTGGATGTCATGATGCCAGAGATGGATGGTTTTGAAGTAGCAAAAAAGATAAAAGACAATCCAGAAACAAATGAGATCCCTATTATATTTCTTACTGCTAGAACACAAACCGAAGATAAAATTAAAGGATTAATGGCCGGAGCAGATGATTACATGATAAAGCCCTTTGATTTCGAGGAGTTGGAACTCAGAATAAAACGAAGCTTAAAAAGTAAAGATAAATCAACAAAAGGTGGGGATCTAAAACTATTCTCCAGCTCTTCCTTAGAATATCAAGTCAATAAGTTTATTGCAGAAGAAGCTGAATTCAACTTGCTTGATTTCAATCTTTAGTTAGAGAATCAAGAGCAGCTCAAGGAAGTGAAGGAAGATTTTATAATGGCTCTGAACCTGGTTTTGCGAGACAAATCTGATGGAAGTTATTTTATCGGCAAGATTACTGAGACACATTATTTACTTTTTACGAAGTTTAGTTCGTTAGAAAATATGTGCAAATTACTGATTGACAATTTTAAGAAAACAACGAGAAGCAAAACAGAAGTCAAAATTCTGGTTTACCCTCGAATACAAAGAAAATATAAAGAAGCTAGGGAATTACTAGAAAAATATAACAAAACCTAATGACAGATTTTCGATCCTATATACCTCTTGTTTTAGGTTTAATCGGTTTTGTTGTTGTGCTCATCCTTCGGATTCCAGAGAAGAAAATCAAATCAACGGTTACGTTGTCTAAATTTAGCTATTTGATCATGAACTATTTGTATATCGATGTGAAATTTCATGACAAACTACTGGAAGATGCATTTAAGATAGAAGCCGAAAAACTATATCGCTATATGGTTCGAGAAATTCATAAAACGAAGGACAGCAAAGAAACGAATCAAAAACTATTAGACCTTTTTCGAGAATTTCGATTGATTGATTATGCCAAATCAACATTTCTTAAGTCGAATTCAGAACGTAAGATGAAGATGATGGAGGATTTTGGTGATCTGCCTTTTAATGAAATATCTGAACTTCTAAACCCAATCGTTTTTGAAAACCATCCACCATTAATGAAAGTTATGGCGATTCGAGCTATTACAAAAAAAGGTATAAATTCAAAGTTTCTGGATTTTCTCATCGTTTTATCTTCCTTAACGGAGGAGTTTAATGATTTACTCAGCGAAGTTATTTACAACATTTCTCATACTAATCCTGATGAAATGATCTTAGATCCATCCACAATCAGCTTAGATAAACAACCTGTACTTTCCAATCGATTCATTTCTTTACTGTTTCACACCGAATTCAAACATTGTATTGCGGGGGCCTATATTATCGGTTATCTTCGTGTAAAATCAGCTGGACAGTTTATGGTGGAACGATTAGAGCAGTGCGAAGAAAACGAAGCCATAATTGTGATTTTAAAAGCTCTATACAAATTAAATAATAGTGAAACAGCTGGAGAGATTTATCAATATATCAATCTAAAAAAGAAAATGGATACAGATGTTTTACAGGAAAGCCTTAAGACACTCAATAGTCTTGGAATCATTGGTGTAAAATATATTCAAAAACTGACAGAATCTGAGAATCCAATGGTAAAAGTTATGGCTAAAAGCTATTCAAATTCACAATAAATCATGTTAAGGCTGGATTGCCCCATTTATCTCGCTTCAGGATCTCCACGAAGAAAAGAAATTTTATCCGAAATTCTGGACAATTTCACCGTTCTGAAGTTAGAAGTTACCGAAGCTGGTGATTCCAATGCCGATCCATCATGGATAACGATGAAGAATGCCTTGAGAAAATTTATCGAAGCCAGAAAGAAGATTCGGGATGCATCCTATTGGTTGATTTCAGCAGATACGGTTGTCTCGATAAATCAGTCAATCCTTGGAAAACCATTGGGTCGATCGGAAGCGATTCAAGCTTTATCGAAATTGCAAGGGCAAACTCATCAGGTTTATTCGGGTGTTGTAGTTGGCTTCATGCGTTGTCATTATAATCTGGTTGTTGTTTTTTCCGAAAAAACAGCTGTTACGTTTCAAGCTCGAAGAGTAGAGGAAATCGAAGCCTATGTAGACAGGTACAAACCATATGACAAAGCTGGCTCCTACGGCATCCAGGAACTACCCAAAGAATTTGTGAAAGATGTGCAGGGAGATTTGGATAATGTGGTGGGTTTACCAAAACTAAGTGTATTAAGAACAGTTCGAAAACTGATGCTGGAAAAGGATCTTAAAATTGAATAGAAATATTCTAATTGTAGAAGATAAGACAGATATTGGGGAGCTTCTAGTTTATCATTTGGAAAAAGCTAAATTCCATGTTTTTTGGGCTTTGAACGGCAAAGAAGCATTACAATTAGTAAGGGAAAACTCGATTGACTTGATTGTGCTTGATTTGATGTTACCAAAAGTAAGCGGATTTGAAATTCTAAGATTGCTTAAAAGTGATTTATTATATCAAGATATCCCCGTAATCATTGAATCAGCCAAAAGTGAAGACGATGATATCATCCATGGACTTGAGCTAGGCGCAGACGATTATGTAACAAAACCATTCAGCCCCAAAGTATTGCTAGCCAGGATACATAGGATTTTGGATCGGCATCAAAAAGCAAACAATGAGAGCATATCACTCTTTGAAGGAGAATTAATCATTGATGTAAACCAACATGTTGTCTCCGTAAAAGGAAAAGTGATACATTTAACTGCCATTGAATTTGATCTGCTATCTTTCATGATTCGGAATAAGAATAACGTGATGAGCAGAGAACAAATTCTGGGTGGCGTGTGGAAGGAAGAAGTGATTGTTATTGACCGTGTTATTGATGTGCACATCAATTCTCTTCGAAATAAGCTAGGTACATTCGCCCGATATCTACAAACTATTCGGGGAGTTGGTTATATTTTTTTGAATGAGGATCTAAAAAATTGAATCACACTTACATCAATGCAACAATTAATGTTTTCTGTATATTTCTGTTATTGGTCATGATTACATTTTATAATTTATCTATCAAAAAACACCGCCAATGGAAGAAAATGATGGAGCAGGTCAACCAAAAAGCAGAATCAGAACGAAACAAAAGTTTGAATTCTGTAACTTTTCTGCAAAAATGTTTCGATCATATTGATGAAGGTATTCTGGTTGTTGATTGTAGAGAGGAAATAATTTATTACAACAAATCAATTGAAGAAATTCTAGATTTTAAAGTAAGTCTTGAAAGAACACCTTTCTGGTCGGTACTACGAAACCAGGATTTAATAAAACAGGCAAAAGAAGCTTTGAATGGGAAAAATCAATTTTTCGGGGAATTTGTATTTCCATCTCCTAATGAGAAAAACATTACATATCAGATTTGCACAATATCAAATGACTACAAGAGCGAGGAGAAAAGAGCTCTAATTGTTTTAAGCGATACAACAAAGATTCGTAAACTTGAAAGAATTCGAACAGATTTTGTCTCCAATGTTTCCCATGAACTAAAAAGTCCTTTGGGTGCAATACTGGGATATGTGGAAACATTGCTAGACGATCCATCGATTTCTGATAAAAATCGAAAGAAATTTACTGAAGTGATTCACAAAAATATTATCAAGCTTATAGCAATTGTAGAGGATTTATTGATTTTATCTCGGGTTGAAACTGGAGGTATAAACGACATATCAAAATTTTATCCAGAAGACATAATCCGGGAAGTTGTTGAATTGTATGAAGGGAAAATCAATGCAAAGCATCTGGAGTTAAAGATAATTATGCCAAGTAACCACTTAGCTATGGTAGCTTCTAAATTCCAAATTCGTCAAGTAATCCTGAATCTCCTCGATAATGCCATTAAATACACGAATAATCATGGATCAATTACGATTACATTATCTATGGTAGATGAATCAATTGTTTTTTCTTTTTCGGATACTGGTATCGGTATTCCTTATCATGAACAGGAGAGGATTTATGAACGGTTTTATCAGGTTGAAAAATCAAGAACAGTTGACTTAAATGGCACAGGGCTTGGTTTATCGATCATAAAACATATTGTAGATTTGCATAAAGGGCATATCGATTTAGATAGCAGACTGAATCATGGATCTACTTTTACGGTTTTTTTTCCGCAAAACTTAACCAAATCTTAACAATTGGAGCCTTATTATTTTACAATTCAAGCTTATAAATACATTGAAGGAAAAATGAAAAGAAAGGTGATGTTAAAAAAAGATGAAAATGAAAAAAATTGTTTCTGTAATGTTAACGCTGACAACTTTGTCTCTTTTAATTTCTTGTAAACCAAAGAGCCCGGAACAATCTGGAGTTCAACCGGTTTTAGAATCAAAAGAACTTACAGGTGCCGGAGCCACGTTCCCCAAGGTATTGTATGAAAAATATTTTGAAAACTATAACCAAACAAAAGCTATACAAGTCAATTACCAGGCTGTAGGTTCTGGCGCTGGAATCTCTAACTTAGTGGAAAAAATGGTCGATTTTGGAGCCACGGAT
>Ga0247842_10008527_pt1 | contig 10710 bp, 7 predicted proteins | sample LaCruzMarch2015__3_FD_192411 | JGI IMG/M metagenome (GOLD analysis project Ga0247842, IMG submission 192411) | Freshwater microbial communities from meromictic Lake La Cruz, Castile-La Mancha, Spain - LaCruzMarch2015_19m | ecosystem: Environmental > Aquatic > Freshwater > Lake | place: Spain...
TATTTTTTAACTTCATCATAAAACTCTTTAATTTTCTTATTTATATCAATGTCCTTACCAAAACGCTTATTTGGTTCGTGTCTAATTCTTGTAATTTTCAAAGTAATATTATTATCATTTACTATTCTATATAATAATTTCAATATAAGACAAATTGATATATAAATATAGAAATGAATTGTCAAAATGGAGGTAGTTGTAAAAAATTATGTAATAATAATGATTGTGAAATATGTTTTACACCTTTTTACATTTCAAACGCCGATTTTTATATTAATTTGTTTTTTATAAATTAATATAAAGAAATAAAATGTATACTATGTATATAACTAAAAATGGTTTTTTATAGTTGCGAAAAATGCGGTAAACAATTTAGTCAAAAGGGACATTACAATAAACATATTAATAAAAAACTGCCTTGTGTTAATGAAACAAAACTTAAAGAAATTATAGGTGTAGTTGTTAATGAAAAATTGAATGAAATTAATAATAAAAAAGAAAAAATTGATTTATTTATTTCAAAAGATTTAGAAGAAACTATAAACACAGAAATACCAACTATGACAACAAAACATAATTTAGGGCAATATTTTACAACCCATAATGAACTCAAAGAAAAGGTATTTGAGTTTATATTAAATACTCCATCTAATATTTTAGAACCATCTATGGGACAAGGTGATTTAATTTCATTTATTACAGATAGAATACCAAGTATAACATTTGATATGTATGAAATTGATACAAAAATTAAATTATTGGATAAAATACAAAAAGATAAGGTTATTTATGGAGATTTTATGACACAAACAATTACAAAAACATACAAAACAATAGTAGGAAATCCGCCTTATGTTAGAACTAAAAAAGGGAACTTATATATTGATTTTACAGAAAAATGTTATAATTTACTTGACGATAATGGCGAGTTGATATTTATTGTTCCGTCTGATTTTCTTAAATTAACAAGTGCATCAAAATTATTGAATGTTATGATGACAAATGGAACATTTACTCACATATTCCATAATCATAACGAAAAAATGTTTGAGAACGCATCTATTGATGTTATTGTTTTTAGATATTGTAAAAATAGTTTAATTGATAAAAAAGTATTATATAACGACAAATTACTCTATATTACAAACAGCAACGGATTAATTACTTTTGGTGAAGAAGAAAATAATAATAGTGTCTTGTTTCAAGACTATTTTGACATTTATGTTGGTCTTGTTAGTGGAAAAGAAGAAGTTTATAAAAATGAGGAACTTGGTAATATAGAAGTATTAAATGGTGAAGATAAAATTGATAAATATATTTATATTGAAAACTACCCTTGTGATAATGAGAAAATTAATAAACATTTATCACATCACAAAAAAGAACTTATTGAAAGAGGAATACGAAAGTTTAATGAAAATAATTGGTTTGAATGGGGAGCACCAAGAAATATTACTACCATAAACACTAATCTTGGTAAAGATTGTATTTACATTTATAATTTAACACGGAAACAAAATGTATCATTTTTAGGTAAAGTGAATTATTTTGGTGGTGGTTTAATAATGCTTAAACCAAAAAAAAAGTGCAATTTAAATAATATAGTATCATACATAAATAGCAATACATTCAAGGATAATTTTATGTTTTCTGGAAGGTTTAAAATAGGACATAGACAAATATGTAATTCTTATATTCCAAGTGAATATCTATAAATCTAATGTCCGTATATTTGACATAAATGTTTCTTTCCAACTTGGTTTTGGTTTTTGTAAGCAATCAACAAATAGTTTTATCTTTTTGTTTATGTTTTCATATTTAAATGTTCTATTTTTATCCCAGCAAACTTGAAATGGTAAATTATTTATATTTGGTGTTAATATTGTCAAACCTTTTACACTATTAACAATTATATCACTCGCATCTGTTTTATTTAACACTATGAAATAGTAATCTTTTTTGTTATTAGTGTTATATTTTTTATTTTTTAATTTATTGAAAAGTATATCACTCATCTTACCATTTTCATAAGATTTATCCCTATGAATATCTAATGTTTCATTCGTGTAAGCATATACACACATCGCCAAATTACCAGTATTATCGCTTGTTATTGTAGTAGTTGTTTTTATATTGATTGGAACCCACCCACACATATAATCAAATGCTAAAATATCATACCACATTCTAATTTTAGGTTTTTTTATTTTTTCACCAAACTTTTCAATAAGCAATTTAATTACTTCATCTTCATCAATACAACTATTTATTCTACCATCTTCATTTTGGGTTGAAAACTTAAACGCTTGTAATTTCAAATATTTTTTAATTTTATACATAATTAAAGGTAATTGTTTTAATCTCAAAATGCACCCCCTAAACCATTTTTGTATTTTTATTATTTTAGTTTCATCAATCGCTAATGATGAAAGTGATGTAGTTATTGCTTCAATTTGTAAATCCATTTTTGAATTATTCATATAGTAATTATAATACTTATTTGTTTAAGTATTACAATTCAATTTTTTTATTAATCAATTTTATGAAAAAATAATTCAATAATATATATGCCTACCCATAAAAGTAATGATTATAAATTAACAGCAGTTCAATATTATTTAGTTGAAGATAAAACACAAGAAGAAGTTTGTAAAATATTCAAATGCACCCCAAGAAGTTTAATGCGTTGGGTTGAAAGATACAAAAATGAAGGGAATGTAAATATCCATTATAGAAAACCAGTTGCTTACAAAGTTAAAAAAGAATATGTTAAATTATTAGTTGATGAAATAAATAAAAATAAAACAATCACATTACACGAGTTAAACCAAAAACTTAAAGACAAATACAAAGATGCTAATTTATCTACAACACAGATTTTTAGAGTAATTAATGATAATAATATTACCTTGAAACTTACAAGAATACGACATGAACCAGTAAAAAGATTTGGTAAAGATATAAATATTAATTCAAAAATAAAAGAGTTTTATGATGAAGTGAAAAAATACAAAATAGAAGATATTATTTGTATTGATGAAACAAGTATAAAATCATTACAAAAACGAAATCGTTGTTATAGTAATAAAGGTAAGCGTTGTGTAATAAAAACACAATCACAAGAAGTATTCAAAAAATATACTGGTGTATTTGCTATTTCGGTTAATGGTGTTGTAAATTGGGATTTATATGAAAAAGGTGGAATAAATACAGATAGATTAATTGAGTTTTTAGAGCATAATATAACAAGTAAATTAAGGAATAAATTAATTATTTTGGATAATGCTTCCGCTCATAGAAACGAAAGAATAAAGGCATTAGTGAATAAACATAATAATTTACTTTATGCTGTTCCATATCAGCATTTTACCAATTCCATAGAAAATTATTTTAGTATGCTAAAATCACGATTACAAAAATTAGATGGGTTAAAGTATGAAAATCTAAAAGAAAATATCCAAAAAGTAATAAGTGAAATACCGAAAGAAAAATATGAAAATATATTTAAGGGTGCTTATGAAAGACCAGAGAAATATGTTCCAAAAAATAAAACACAAAAAATAAAAAAGAATTATAAATGATTTTTATATGGTTTAGGACTATATAAAAATCGGCGTTTGAAATGTAAAAAGGTGTAATAAATCATTTGCATCTAATGAAAAGTCTAAATATTGGAGTGAAGAAAATAAAATAAAACCAAGAAATGTATTTTTACAAAGTAATAAAAAATTTATATTTAATTGTGATAAATGTAGTCATAATTTTGAAGGATTACTCAGTAATATAATTAAAGGTCAATGGTGTTCATATTGTTCAAATAGACAATTATGTAATAATAATGATTGTGAAATATGTTTTAACAAATCATTTGCATCTAATGAAAAATCTAAATATTGGAGTGATAAAAATTTAAATAAACCAAGAGATGTATTTAAATCATCTGGAGATAAATATTATTTTAATTGTAATGATTGTAATCATTTAATTTATATGTCATTAGTAAATATAAATAATAATAATAGTTGGTGTTCATATTGTTCTAATAAAGAACTATGTAATAATAAATGTGAAATATGTTTTAATAAATCATTCGCATCTAATGAAAAATCTAAATATTGGAGCAATAAAAATAAAATTGAACCATATAAAGTATTCAAAAATTCAAATAATAAATATTATTTTGATTGTAATAATTGTAATCATACATTTGAAACACAAATATCACATATCACAAATTATAATCAATGGTGTCCATATTGTTGTTTTCCAATGCACTTATTATGCAAAGATGAAAAATGTATGTTATGTTTTTATAACTCATTTGCATCGCATAAAAATATAGAATATTGGTCAGAAAAAAATAAAGAAAATCCAAGATATTTATCTAAAAATTCTAATAAAAAATATTGGTTCAAATGTAAAAATAATCACGATTTTGATAGTGCATTAAATAATGTAAATGCTGGTTATTGGTGTCCATATTGTTTATACAAGAGAGAAAATGAATGTAAAATAATTTTTGAGAGATTATTAGACAAACCATTTTTTAAATCAAGACAAATAATTAAACCATATGAATTAGATGGTTATAATAAAGATTTAAAATTAGCATTTGAATATCAAGGAGAACATCATTATTATTATATACCTTATTTTCATAAAAATGAAGAAACATTTAAAATTAAATTAGAAAGAGATATATTGAAGAAACGATTATGTGAAGAACAAAATATTATTTTAATTGAAATAAAATATGACATAAAAAACTTGAAGGATTATATAAAAAATGAATTAATAAAACATAATTTTTTGACTTAATGTTAATGTAGGATATTTTTCTTTTAGTTTTTCAAGTAAATACTGCATCGTAATAGTTTTATTTTTCTTTATTTCATCTAATATAAACTTTACTTGGTCTTTATGAACTTTATACGCAACAGGTTTTCTATTGTGTCTTTTTATTTCACCATTTTCATTATATTTATCAACCCATCTTAACAAACTTCGTGCAGAACATTTGAATATTTTACAAACTTCTTCCTGTGTTTTATCTTCTGTTAAATAATATTCAACCGCAGATAATTTATAATCTTCGCTTTTATGAGTAGGCATTATATTATATAATAATTATATTATATGATATAAAAATTTGGAATAAAAAAAATGTTTATAATTAATTATATTTATTTTACGGAGTTATAAAAATTATGTGCTAATAAATGAATGTTAATAATTATACTTCATTCTCTTCTTCTACAATAACAAGGGATTTTTTGACTTTTTTCTTGATAATAATTTTGGTCTTTGGGTTTAGTTCAATAAGTACTTCTTCTTCAACAGATACTATTTCATTTTGAACTTCATCAATAGGTTCAGTATTTACTGAACTTGTATCACTTTGTTCTTCTGTTTGAACTTGTGCTTTTACAATACCTGTAATAAATTGTTGTGCTTGTTTTTTATTATTTTCAATCTCTTTCTCTAATTGTTTGATGAGTGTATCATTGTATTCACAATACTCAACAATTTCTTTTTGTTTATCAAGTGATGGGATTGGGATTTTTAATTTGTATAAATCCTTTGAATAGACATGTGGTTGTGCTGCACCTGATTGTGAATTATATATTTTATCTTGTGTGATTTTTAGTAAATAATATAGATAAGTATTGTCAATAGAGTTATCTACTGGAATTATTGAAAAGCAATCACTCGCCCATACTTTTTTATCATATTTACTAATAAAACCCGCATATGCTCCACTTGAAGAACATAAAATAGCATTTTCATTTGTATTATATTCATTATGAAAACCCATTGGTTTTTGTCCCCCGCCAATAACTGGATATTCACCTTCAACTAATGTATCTTTTTTAATTGCTTTACCATTTTGGAATTCACATAACTCACCTAATTTTTTAACAACATTATCACCAAACATTTTTTGATTATTCAAACAAAACTCATTCAACATTTTCAATTCCGCAATTTTCTCATTACTTGTTTTATTTGCTTTTTCGTATATGAAATCTAAATATTTTACGATTTCTTGTTGGCGTTCAAGTGATGGAACTGGAATTTTTAATTTATAGAAGTTTTCTTGATTAATTCCAAGTTGTGCTGTTCCTTTTGCTATACTTAACAATTCTGGTTGTATTAATTGTAAATAATAGAACATATATTTTTTAATTATTTGCTCTTTACAAATTAATGTCCATCCGTGATGATTTAAGAAGAACTTATTTTTTTCATATCTCACACAATCTGCAGATACACCATCTTTTGCAACGATTATTTCATCTTCTCTGTTGTATTGGTTAATATAATAACTTACATTTCCACCACCATAAACAGGATATTCGCCTTGTATTTTCATATCAGGTTTAATATAGGTTCCTTGATTGACTTTACAAACTTCTCCAAGTGTTTTTACAACAATACCTTCTTCATATTGTTCTTCTTCGGTTTCATCTTTCATATATTCAGCATAATTAAGTGAATATGAATTACTTACAATTTTCTCAATAGGAACTTCAACCAATAGATTTTTGACATCTTCATATGGATTGTAATCATAAAACTTAACTTTGGTTGTTTGATGTGTTTTTGAAAACTTGTAATCTCTACCTGTTTCTTTTTGAGTTTTGGATACTTTAATTTTTGTTTCCAAAACATCAGTTCCTTCTCTCTTTTTCACAAAGTAAAACACACAAGTTTTAATGGATGTGTATGTAAATATACCTGATGGTAGATATATAATTTCTTTCAAATCACAAGTTTTCATAAGATATTCTCTAATTGCAACTAATGTAGTATTTGTTTTTGAAAATAAATCTTGTCCGTCAGGTAATACAACAGCACATTTACCATTAATCTTTAACATATAAATAATTGCTTGAATAAATAAGGAAACAGCATTATCTGTCTTAATAGGAACATATTCACTTTTTAATGGACTTTGAAAATCATCATATTTTAATCCCTTAATTCCAAATGGTGGATTTGCAAGAATATTATCAAACTTTCTTGTTATTGGAACACGAATACTATCGCCTCTGTCTAGACCCTCAAACATATGACCTGATGAGATTAACATATTTGAAACCGCCAGTTGATATGTATCAGGTTCTAATTCTTTACCATATAATCCTTCGGTTTTGATAAAATCCCAATCAGGTTTAATGTTTTTAGCAGTTGCTTGTTGTAAAATGTATTGTAAATAGGTAATCAAGAAACCACCAGTTCCCATAGTAGGGTCTCCACAAGTATCTATTTTTCCATCAGGATGTATTTGTGGATTGATTAATTTAACCATCATTTTCTTGACTATTGGTTGAGTAAAGAATTGTCCCAACACTTTACCTGTCATAATATCTTGAATAACTTCCTCATATGCATTACCCAAAACATCATATTCAGTTTGAGATAAGTCAAGTGAGTTTAATTTATCAATTAATTTTTTATAGGTTGATTTGTGTTGAATATCAAATCCTTTGCCCTTCAAGAATATATTTTTTGTAGTAGGATGATTTGATAGAATATCATCCCATAAATATTTCATATTTACAGGAATATTATCCTCTTTTTCATTTGACAGATTACTAAAACGAACAATTTCTAATAATTTATTTTTATGTTTTTCAGTCATTTCATCTTCAATATGACTAAAATCATATTCATAATCATCAATATTTATTTCACCTCCAAAATGGGGTTCAAGTAATTTTAATATTAATAAATAAGACAAATTTCTTAATGCTTTCTCACCAGTTAAACCTTCATTATCTCTCAATATATTTAAACAACTTTTGAATACACTAATAAGTGTTGTTTTATTATCCATTTTAACTTCTTTTGTTTGACTAATTTGTTGCATTTCAGTTAATGTTATACAAGGTGCTTTTTTATTTTGGTGTCTTGTGAAATCAATTTTTTGATTAAAGACCTTTTTACACAAATCGCAGGAATATTGTTTTGACATTGCTATATATAATAGTATAAGATATTATTTCTTTATATTAATTTAAATCAATTTTTTATTCAATTTTTTACAAAAAGTATTTTTTCCTTAATTATTCATAAACATTACAATTATTAAAGGAATATCCCAACCTATAAAAACAACTTAAAAAGATAATGACATATATAATTAAGTATGAGTAAAAAAATTCAATTTGAAAAATCATTTGCATCTAATGAAAAATCTAAATATTGGAGCAATAAAAATAAATTAAAACCAAATGAGGTTTCAAAATCATCAAACAAAAAATATTTATTTAATTGTAATTTATGTAATCACGAATTTGAAAGTTCATTAAATGATATTGTTAGTGGTAGTTGGTGTTCTTATTGTGGTAATCATTCTAAAAAATTATGTAGTATCAATGAATGTAAAATGTGTTTTGAAAAATCTTTTGCTTCACATAATAAGTTTAATTGTTGGAGTATTGAAAATAAATTAAAACCAAGAGAGGTTTTCAAAAAATCTAAAAAAATATATTTATTTGATTGTGATAAGTGTAATCATTCTTTTGAAAGTAGATTAGAACATATAAATAATGGTCATTGGTGTCCGTATTGTGTTAATCAAAAATTATGTAAAAATAATGATTGTAAAATATGTTTTGAAAAATCATTTGCTTCACATAATAAATCATTATATTGGAGTAATAAAAATATAAATAAACCGAGAGATGTATTTATATCATCTGGTAATAAATATTGTTTTGATTGTAATAAATGTAATAATACATTTGAAAGTTCATTAGACCATATAAAACAAGGTAAATGGTGTTCTTATTGTTTATATAAAACAGAAACAAAACTTTATGAAAAGTTGAAAGAAAAATATTATTCTTTAATTCATCAATATAAAGTAAAATGGTGTAAAAATAAAAAATATTTACCTTATGATTTTGTCATACCTGAACATAAAATAATAATAGAATTAGATGGATTACAACACTTTCAACAAGTAGGAAATTGGAAATCACCACAAGAAAATTTGATTAGAGATAAATATAAAGAAGATTGTGCAAATAATAATGGGTATTCTATAATTAGAATATTACAAGATGATGTTTATAATGATAGATTTGAATGGTTAATTGAATTAGATGAAAATATTCAAAAAATTATAAATGATAAACAAATTCAAAATATCTATATTTGTAAAATGAATGAATATAATTTATTCAAATAATAGCACCCATTTTCTTTTTTTTATTGACAATAATAATAATATCCCTTAAATCTTTAACATTATAGTATTCTACCCATAAACCATTTGGTGGAAAATTATTATTTAATTCACATAATTCCTTACATACAATTGACAAATCTAAATAATGTTTCTTTATTTCATTATGTAATATTAATAATTCATTTACTTTTTCAATACAAGTTTCTAAATCATAATATATTCTTTCAATACTTAAATATTCAATCCAATTAGTAAATTGACCATTGTATGTTAATTCAGGTTCAGCTGATAATCTATTATCTTTTTCACACAATTCAAAATATTCTTCTTTATTTTTTATATTTTTACTTACTATTATTTTTCTTGCCTTTTCATAACTTGTTCCAAGAGTTGTGCGTTTTATTGTTTTTAACCTTAATTTTGTAGTTAATTCCTCATTGTAATCTCCAAAATTATCTACATCATCAATATATTTTTTACTTATTGAAATAGTATGTTTTTTAACTTCAATATTAAATACTTTTATTTTTTGTGTAATAGTTTCATCTTCTAAACCCATTTGATAAATAACTTCTCTAACTTTTTTTAAATCAGGATTATTATTATTATCTAACCAATCGTCTTTATTTAAAATTGGTAAAATAATTTTTGTGATTTTATTAGGTTGATGTTTATTTTTTCTACTTGCTCTTAATGCGGATTGAACTATACGAATATTTGAACTCATATTTTCAGCAAATACAACAGCATCTATATTATGATTATCATAACCTTCACCCAAACAATAGACACAAGTAATTATTCCAAACTTCGCCTTTTCAAAATTATTAATAATTTCTTTTTGGTCTTTTGATTTCATTTCACTATGGTAATTTGAATAATACAAATCAGGTATATCAAAGTAATTATCGTCTAACAGCATTTTTATATATTGAATTAATTTCAACGAATTATCCTTGTTATTTGAATATATCAATAAATGATGTGAATGTCCGTCAAATATGCTTTTCAAAGATGCAAACGCACTCAAAAACAACCTCTTATCATTTTCTTCTATAATATGAAATCTTGATAATTGTTGTTCTAATTGTTCTTCATTTGTAATAATGGTTTGAATAACATAATCACAAATAATATTTTCATTAATCGCCCATAGCAAACATTTTCTATCAATTATTTCTCCAAAATATTCAACATTATCATTTGAAACTACAATACCATCATCACACATACTTTCCAATTGTTTAAGTGTAGCAGTTAATGATAATTGTTTTACAGATGGAATGTTTAACATTTGAATATATTTTTTTGTAGTGTGTGCTAAACGCATATTATTTGTAGTTAAATGATGAACTTCATCTAATAATTTCATACCAAATACAAAGCTTGTATGTTGTGTCGCAGTATATACTTTGTGTGCAGATGAATATGTAGTTATTACAATACACTTTTTTTGATTATTTTCTAAAAATCGCATTATATTTTCAGTATCTACTCCACCTGAAACAATT
>Ga0247842_10008528_pt1 | contig 10710 bp, 9 predicted proteins | sample LaCruzMarch2015__3_FD_192411 | JGI IMG/M metagenome (GOLD analysis project Ga0247842, IMG submission 192411) | Freshwater microbial communities from meromictic Lake La Cruz, Castile-La Mancha, Spain - LaCruzMarch2015_19m | ecosystem: Environmental > Aquatic > Freshwater > Lake | place: Spain...
CTTGGGATCGTTCATGCACAGAATGGAGCCTTCCGCCACGAAAAACCGGGGCGATCGAGGATTGCCTTTGACTCCGGCAGGCCATCCCACAAAGAGGAGTTTTTCCTCCTTACCCACCGGTCTGAGAAGCGTGAAATCCAATCGTACAGAGAGCCCTGCAACCCCCGTGTCCATGAAGCCTCCCCACGCAGTGTTCTCGTCGAAGATGGAAACGAGCACCGCGGGATGGATCTCATCTCGCCCGATGAGGAACGATTCAGCCCTGTCAAAGTCGTCGGAATCAAAACCCCATCCAGTGGTTACAACTTTGCCGGGTTCGGACGCGTGGTACCGAAACTTGCGTTGCAGGCCCGTGACGGCCCTATGGTGGCCGCATACGAAACAATTTCTGTAATAGGGCAGATCGCGAAAAACCGCAGTCGGCGGCCTCATGGCCACGCCGTCAACCGATGCCGCCGAGGCGATCTCGGCTGTCAGATACGGCGTTTTGTCACCTTCCTTGGTGATCCGTGCAACAACGACCGGCCCTCCGCCTCTGCCGTGCTCTTGTTCCACCGTGAATCGGGCCTCGTCACCGATTCCTAGCCCTGATCCTCCGAACCTGAACCTCGTCCGGACTGGATACTGCGGAACTGCGGCTCTCCGCCATGCGTCGAGACACAATCCCATTGCCAATCCACCGTGAGGAATGCCGATGAACCCTTCGTGATGATGCTCGAAAACCAGCTTGCCCAAAAACCCGTCCTCACGCACCTCTAAAGGCACGGCATGCAGGAACGGATAGTCCCCGGACAAGAACGAATACGGATTGTGCGTCAGCAAGATGCAAGTCTCCTGTAATTTCAGGCAGCGGGGCGCGCTGGGGGAGCAGGTTTTCGAAAGCCCCCTCCCCTGGCGGGAAGGATTAGGGGAGGGGGACGTTCAAGACTGCTAATAAAGCGAAATTCTCAGTACGGTTTGCTCTAGCGGTCGATATATAACGAAACAGCTTCTCCGCCCCCGAGACAGAGAGAGGCCATGCCGGTTTTCAGGCCCCGATTCTTAAGCGCATAAATAAGAGTTGTAAGAATACGCGCTCCGCTGGCCCCGATTGGGTGGCCGAGAGCTACCGAGCCGCCGTTTACGTTACAACGCTGGACGTCCAAGCCTAGTTCCCGGATGACGGCGGTGGTCGATCCGGAAAAGGCCTCGTTGATTTCCATGAGATCAATGCTGCGATAATCTATACCCTCTTTTGCAGCAGCCTTGGGAATGGAAAGGATCGGTGCCACGAGAATATACTTCATGTCAAGGCCGGCAGCAGCCTGCGCTCCTACCCGTGCCAGAATTTCGAGTCCTCTTTCCCGTGCCGTCTCCAGAGACATCACACAAACAGCACTTGCCCCGTCGGATATGACGGAAGAGTTTCCCGCTGTTGCGTATCCGTCCTTTTGAAACGCGGGTCTCATTTTGCTGAGAGCTTCGTATGAAGTTTCTCTCGGGGACTCATCGGTGTCAAAGACCTTCGGGTCCTTCTTGGGCTGCGGAACCATCACGGGAACGATTTCGTCCTTGAAGCGCCCTTCTTTGATGGATTCCAGGGACCGCTCGTAGCTCAAGAGCGCGTACCGGTCCTGGTCTTCCCGGGAAATGTGGTATTTCTCGCAGCAAAGGTCGTTACTGATCCCCATGTGGAAGTCGTTCACGATGTCCCACAGGCCGTCGTGTATCATGTGATCAACGAGCGTGGAGTCGCCCAGGCGATATCCGAATCTGGCCTTTTCCAGGTAATATGGCGCCAGGGACATGCTTTCCATGCCGCCGGCTATAACGATGTCAGCGTCACGGACCTGAATGGCCTGAGCCGCCAACATGACGGCCTTGAGCGCCGAACCGCACACCTTGTTCACGGTAAGGCACCCGGTTTCGAATGGAAGTCCCGCGCGGAGAGCAGCCTGACGTGCAGGATTCTGTCCATACCCGCAGGGAAGCACTTGCCCCATGATGACTTCGTCAACCTCCGACTTCTCGATGCCGGCCCGTTTGACGGCCTCCTCGATGACCAGCGCTCCCAGTGTGGTCGCTCCGATGCCGCTCAGGGTGCCGCCGAACGAGCCCAACGCCGTACGAGTGGCACTGACTATGACTACTTCGCGTTTACCGTTCATCCGTATTCCCTTTCTATTTATGCAATAAGCCCTGCGGTTAATCTGGGCCTTGTATCCCTGCCCGTTCATCCCCCTCCCTTGATGAAAGGGGAAAGGGGAAAGGGGAGAGTGATTTCTGAGGCAATTCTCAATGCCGGAGAGGACAACTGGCGCGGCATGGCGAACCGCTTATTCGCGTTCGTGTCACAGGTACCGTTCTATCAGAACCTCTGCAATCTGAACTGCGTTAAGGGCCGCTCCCTTGAGGATGTTGTCCGATACCACCCAGAGATTGAGGCCATTGGGTATGGACTCATCCTCGCGAATGCGCCCCACCAGCGTGTAATCCTCTCCCGCGGCAAGTGCGGTGAGCGGGTACTCGTTTTTGGAGGGATCGTCCAGGACCTTGACTCCGGCCGCCCGGCTCAGCAGTTCCTTGGCCCTGGCTGCCGTTATCTTCTCTTCCGTTTCGACGTTGACGGATTCCGAGTGTCCGAAGAAGGTCGGGACTCTCACCGTCGTAGCGGTAACCCGGATCGAAGGATCGAGAATCTTGTTCGTCTCCCACACCATCTTCATCTCTTCCTTGGTGTACGCGTTCTCCAGGAACACGTCTATGTGGGGCAGGCACTCGAACGCAATCCGGTGCGGATAAACCTTGGTATTCACTTTCTTGTGGGGCCTGAGGGCTTCGTGGAGCACGTTCAGGCCGTTATCCTTGGTCCAGTTCGTCCCGCAGGCGATCTCCCGGGATTGTATCAGCATTTCTTCCAGGGCGTCCTTGCCGGTCCCGGAGACCGATTGATATGTGGAGACTACCACTCGCTTGATCTTTCCCTCATCGTGGAGCGGCTTCAAGACCAAAACCATCTGAATGGTCGAGCAGTTCGGGTTCGCAATGATGTTCCTGGCGGTGTACCCGGCAATTGCCTCGGGGTTGACTTCCGGAACGACGAGCGGGACGTCGGGGTCCATGCGGAAGTGAGCCGTATTGTCGATGACCACGCAGCCCGATCTTGCGGCAATGGGTGCAAACTTCGCACTGATGGATCCTCCTGCTGAAAACAGCCCGATCTCGACGCCTTCAAAGGAAGATTCGGTCAATTCCTGAACAGGATGCGCTTTGCCCTGGAATTCCAGTACCCTTCCCATGGATCGACCCGATGCCAGAAGCACGATCTCACTCACCGGGAAATTCCTGCGCTCCAGAACGCTGATCATCATGTTCCCGACGGCGCCGGTTGCGCCGACCACAGCCACTTTGTATCCGTCCGTTTTCATTCCGATCTATGTTCCTCACTCACACGTTTTCGCGAGGCCGGTTGCTTAGAGCCGCGGCCCCTCTCACCCATGTCCGAGCCTTACTTGTCTTTCGCCGGTTGCCTGTCTTCCGTTCTTGATTTTCCGCTGCCCGCTTTGGTCGTTTGCCCTTCGTCAACCTGGTCCACAGGGACCCTCTTCAAAGAAAACTCCCCGGATGTATCGTCGCGCTTCATCATCCAGACTCTGCCAGTATCCGTGTCCAGCATGAAGGTATGACCTTTAATGTTGGGGGACACGAATACCTGATATCTGCCGCTGAACATGATGTTTGGCGTGGATTCGGACGCCTTCGACACCACGGGCGCATCCCGCCCGAGAGGCCATTCGGCGTCGGCGAAAAGCGGCGAAAAGACCAAGGGGAACAGCAAAACAATGGAGCGGATCGCGGCTTTCATGGAATCACTCCCGGACAGCTTATCTGGAATTATATATACCAGGGTCGCCTGCAAGGGTCAAACACAAGGAATCGTAAGCCTTCAGTCTTCCGGGGCAGCCCAATGTGGGGCAGTCCCGCGGGACGCAAGATCCCAGCCTGCCCGCGGTCTCGTGCAAGGAATTGTAAGACTGGAAAGACTGACCCACAACAGGAGTCTTTCAGAGTCGGGCCCCCACATAAGTGAATGATTACATGTGAACCGACAAAAGTCTTGCCAAATACAGTATTTTTGTGGTATTACAGCCCATATATATTTTGAAGCATTCACATTTTACCGTGTACGTGATTTGGAAGATTTCATCCCGATTGTGTGGCGGAAGGACGTGATGCGTCCGATGCAGATAGGATTGTCATGAACCTTACAAATGCATGGAAGGGCATTGTCACTTGTTTTGCAGCTCTGGTGTTTCTTCCGTCGGGCGTGTTCGCCCTGACCGCGCAAGAAATCCTCGACAAGGTGGGGAAGGAAAGTCTCGGCGAGAGTTTTCGGCTCACCCTTTCTACCAAGACCATGAAGGGCAGCAAGACGGTTTCATCCCATCGGCTGTGGCTTATGAGTAAATTGGGGAAGGATACCGGCGCTTTTTTCCTCGATTTCGAGGAACCGGAAGAATCCAAGGGCCTGCGTCTTCTCCTGAAAGTAACACTGGGCAAGGAGCCCAAGGCGTTCATGTATCTTCCGGCCACAGGAAAGACGCTGCCTCTGGCGATTGACGATCCGTCGGTGGACATCGGGGGAACCGGTCTCATGACTGAAGACATTCAGGGCTTCATGCCGTCAGGTGACGAGAAGTCGGAAATCGTCAAAGAAGAGAAGATCGACGGCCGTGAGTGTTACCTGATCCGTGTTTCCCGCCCCGGAGAAAAAGACCAACGATTAATCTGGGTCACAAAGAAGAATTTCGTAGTCCTCCGGTCCGAGACGGTCAACCCGGAGGGCAAAGTGACCAGGGCTCTGCGCGTGATTGAATTCTTTCAGACTGACGATGGAAAGGAATTCCCGAGAGAAGAAGAGATAACCATTCCGGGCAAGGATACGCGCATCATTCTGAGACAGGAACAGGCCGTATTCGGAGTGGAAATCCCCGAGGAAGTCCTGGACCCGGCGACGTTCGGGACCTTCAAGTGGAAGGGTTTTTGAGCGATTCGGCGCCCTCTGATTCGCCGCAGGGCCTAGCGGGCTGTTGTGGCAAAAACGCGTCAGTTCCGAGAGAGCTTCGTCAATTCGACAAACAGGTAGGTAGCCAATCGTGATAGCGGTTGTTCAGCGAATAGTTGTTGCTTTCGGAGTGCTTATTGTGGCGGGCTGTGCTTCGCTGCCTGACTTCAACAGGATTCAGGGAACTATGGACCGGATGGCCTACTATACCGGCGTAATGGCTTGCAGCATGCCGATCATGACGGGCAGCACCAGCCGGATGGCCGACGCTGTTGAGAGAATGGAGCGCAAGACGGATATCATCGTCGATGACCTGCAGAAGCAGGGCAAGAAGATGGAAGCAACGGTCCAAAATTTCGGCCAGTCATTCATCGACAGCGACAAGGCCCTGATCAGGAACGTGAAAGGCATACAAGAGGAACTCGCAGAACTCCGGAAAACCCTCCGAACTCCGCTCCCCCCTGGAGCGGGAGCATCCAACGAGCAAGACAGCCTCAATGCGAAACTTCAAGCCAAGTTGTCTGATTTGGATGCGAAACTTACCGCCATCGCCTCGCAGGTCGCCAAGCAGAGTGCCTCCCGTTCTATGACGAGATAGCCACCCTTTCCGGCGATGGGGGCAGGCTTTCCAGCCTGCCTCACGGCGCCTCACATTCTGTGACCAACAAGCCGACCTCACCCGTTAGTGACCTCGGAATCAGGCGCCGTAGAACTTCGCTATGGTAGAGACCACCTGCTCCTTCTGTTCCAGGGTCAGCTCAGGGAACACAGGCAATGCCAGTACACACTTCGAGGCCTCTTCACTCACCGGGAAGTCACCCTGTTTGTACCGACCGTCCGTCACGCACTCCTGCAAATGCAAGGACATGGGATAGTAGATCTCCGTGGTAACACCGTTGGTCGCCAGGAATTCCCGCAGCCTGTCCCGCTCCTTGGCACGTATGACGTACTGGTTGTGCACATGCCGCTCGTGAATGATCGGCGGGGGCACAACGGGACCACCGGAGAGCCCCAACTCCTTGAGCCGTCTGGTGTAAAAGTGCGCGTTTGCGCGCCTTTGTTCCGTCCACGAGTCCAGATGCTTGAGCTTGATCCGCAACACCGCGGCCTGTAGAGCGTCCAGGCGGAAGTTCCCCCCTAGCACCTTGTGATAGTACTTGGGATCGGACCCCTGATTCCGAAGTATCTTGATACGCTCGGCCAGCGCCTTGTCGTTGGTGGTCACCATCCCCCCGTCTCCGAAGCAACCCAGGTTCTTGGAAGGGAAGAAGGAAAAGCAACCGGCGGTCCCAATGCTCCCGACTCTTTGTCCTCCGTATTCTGCGCCGATAGCCTGCGCGGCATCCTCTATCACTGCAATGGAATGACTCCGGGCGATGCTCATGAGCGGCCCCATGTCCGACGACTGCCCGTACAAATGAACGGGAATCATCGCTTTGGTTCGCGGAGTGACAGCCTGCGCGACTCGGGCGGGATCGATGTTGAACGTATCAGGTTCTATATCCACGAATACCGGCGTGGCGCCGACCCGGAGGATGGACCCCGCTGTCGCGAAAAAAGAGAATGGCGTGGTGATGACCTCGTCCCCTGCGGAGACGCCCAGAGCCATGAGGCATGCGAGCAGCGCATCCGTCCCGGAGGAAACCCCGACAGCATATTGGCAGCCGCAATACTCGGCTATTTCCTTCTCGAGGGCTTCGACCTCGGGCCCTAGAATAAAATACTGACTCGCCAGGACCCGTTCCATAGCCACCGTTACCTCTTCTTTGATTGAGGCGTACTGACCCTTAAGGTCCAACAAGGGGACCGTCTTGATGGCGCTTGGGTTTTTCATGCTGCAAAACCGTCCTTGATTTTCTGCCGAAATCGACGAGGGGCCATATTACTCTATCCGCCTGCGGCAGACAATCCGGACGTGGCGGCAACATAAACGGCCCATTTACGCGGGCTCTCGACGAAAGTCGAACGCAGTGAGAAGGGAATCCTTGCTCCAGGTCTTTCATACCGACCCACTACCGGGGAATTCATTGCCTTCAATTCTGGGGTTATTGTGGTATAGTAATATTTTTAGTCCCGTGAGGGCCCGAAAACCTTCAACTAGATGTGAACGCTGGAGAGGCGAGATGGAGACAGGCACTCAAACCGTTAAACGTGGTCACGCCCAGATGCTGAAGGGCGGAGTCATAATGGACGTCGTGACACCGGTGCACGCACGCATTGCCGAAGACGCCGGCGCGTGCGCGGTGATGGCCCTGGAAAGGGTCCCGGCCGATATCAGGGCCCAGGGCGGAGTCGCGCGCATGAGCGATCCCGGCCTGATTGTTGACATAATGAACGCCGTCACCATTCCTGTGATGGCGAAATGTAGAATCGGGCATTTTGTCGAGGCGCAGATCCTCGAAGCCATCGGGGTGGATTACATCGACGAGAGCGAGGTGCTTACTCCCGCAGACGAGCAGCACCACATCGATAAGGGCCCTTTCAAGGTCCCGTTTGTTTGTGGGTGTCGAAACCTCGGTGAAGCCCTTCGCCGCATCGGAGAAGGCGCTGCCATGATACGCACTAAAGGCGAGGCCGGCACCGGGGACGTCGTGGAAGCGGTCCGTCACGCCCGCGCGGTCATCGGCGAAATCGCACGACTGACTACAATGAGACCGGAAGAGATGATGGCTTACGCCAAAGAGATCGGAGCGCCGCATGATTTGGTCAGAGAGACGGCTGAGAAAGGCCGACTCCCTGTCGTAAACTTTGCGGCCGGCGGGGTAGCCACCCCCGCTGACGCGGCTATGATGATGCAGCTTGGTATGGACGGTGTTTTCGTGGGTTCAGGAATATTCAAGAGCGGCAGTCCAGCCCTGAGAGCGCGCGCGATTGTCAAGGCTGTGACGCATTACAATGACCCCAAAATACTGGCTGAGGTCAGCAAAGGGCTCGGCGAGCCCATGGTCGGGATCGGAGTGACCGAGTTGCCTCAGACTGCGCGGCTGGCGGTCAGGGGTTGGTAGGGTCGTGTCATGAAGATCGGTGTATTGGCTCTTCAGGGCGACTTCGAGGAGCATTGCGCGCTCTTGAAACACTTAGGGGTAGAGGCCCGCGAAGTGCGGCTTCCCGAGCACTTGCAGGGGCTGTCTGGCTTGATCTTGCCGGGCGGGGAGAGCACGACCATCGGCAAGCTGGCCGGTGACTACGGTCTCCTGGAACCCTTGCAGGCCCTGGGTGGGGCTTTGGCAATCTGGGGGACGTGTGCCGGGCTGGTTTTCATGGCCCGAGACGTGGGCATGGAACAGCCCATACTGGGCATCATGGACGTTGTGGTGCAGCGAAACGCGTTTGGCCGCCAGATAGACAGCTTTGAGGAGGACCTGGCCATATCCGGCGTCGAAAACGGGCCGTTTCGTGGCATTTTCATTCGCGCTCCGGTGATAACCGAGGTTGGCCCCTCGGCTCAGGTCATCTGCCGCCTCAAGGACGGACGGGTCGTAGCCGTAAGACAGGGGAATCTGCTTGCCACCTCGTTCCATCCGGAGCTGACGAGAGATGACCGCCTCCACAGGTATTTCCTTCGTATTGCGGCTGAAACGGACTCCCGCGACACGCCGTAAGAAATTGCATTGGAATTCCCCTGTAGGTCCTCGGCCTCCAGACAGCAGACAACAATGACCAGATACGCGGCCGTTGTGGAATACGACGGCGCCATGTACCACGGATGGCAATTGCAGAGCAGTCTCCCAACCATTCAGGGAGAAATGGAACTTGCTTTGGAGCGCATTCTGGGAAGGGCCGTTCGTGTTTACGGAGCCGGCCGCACGGATGCGGGGGTCCATGCGGTCGGGCAAGTGGCTCATTTCGACGCGGACTGGAAGCACCCTGTCTCGTCGCTTAAAAACGCCTGCAACGCTCTGTTGCCTCCTGACATAGCTGTCCGCAGCATGAGACAAGCGTCGAATGATTTCCATGCCCGGCACAGGGCCATCTCAAAAACATACGTCTACAGAATTCTCAACTCAAAGCTTCGATCTCCCCTGCACCGCCTGTACGCATGGCACGTTCCCTGCGAGTTGGACCTTCCTTTGATGGCCGAAGCCAGTCTGAACCTTGCCGGCGCGCATGACTTCGCGGCCTTCGGATCTGCCACCGACGGGACCCCATCCACGGTCCGGGAGATCATGGAAGCACGCTGGAACCGGGAACATCTCGGGCCGGTGCTCGTGTTCACCGTCCGAGGGAGCGGGTTCCTGCGGTATATGGTGCGGTCGCTAGTCGGGACTCTCGTCCAAGTGGGAACGGGAAAGATCGGCCCGTCGGATTTCCTCGCAATACTGCAATCTCGGGACCGTTCCCGCTCAGGTCCGACCGCTCCCCCTCACGGTTTGTGCCTGCACTCCGTGGAGTACGCGCCCGAAGAATCAGAGGCTTTCGATGCGGTTTCAAGCATGTAAGATCGGGGGGAACTTCTTCGTGCAAATCCCGCGAGACGCGGGACCCCCCTCAAGAAACTCTATCCTGCCACCGGGTTTCCGACTTCATGGACCGGGAAGTCGGAAACCCGGTGGAATTATAGAAGTTTTTGGAGAGGGGTCTGGGGCATAGGAGCTAACTTTGAATGGAACTCACGTCCCGAAGGGACGTCCGATAATAGTCCCGCGCAGAACGCGGGATTTTCAACCCGGGGTAAGCGGTGGTCCCCCAAATGTTTCTTTTGTCTCGCGTCCTGTAGGGACGCTCGATTCCACGTTCCGCTCGCGATTCAAACAACCCAATATCGGGCGTACCTACGGCACGCGTATGTTTTCTTGCGCTCCCTGCCCCGGCAATGGAATTGCCGGGCTACTATCGTACGTCCCTACGGGACGAAGATCCAAGATCTTATGTTAACGCCTATGCCCCAGCCCATCTCCAAAGACTTCTATTATTCTGCCGGGTTTCCGACTTCCTGGACCAGGAAGTCGGAAACCCGGCTATATATATAGTTTCTTGAGGGAGGCGTGGGGGTCTTACGTCTCGCGGGATTTAAGTTCTCCCCAATCTCACATCTTTGAAGCGAAGTGGCATAACTCCACTGCTACCGGCCTTTGGAGGCCAGAAAATCCTTCCATAGTTTGAACCCCGGCTCTGGTGGGGACCCACTTTCATTCCACCACTGGATAAACTCCCGATAGACGCCAAGGAAATCCGTCCAGGTTCCGTTTGGCGCCGCCTGTTTCTTCCAGTGGGGAAACAGATCGTCGTTGGCAAGCTGGAATTCTTCGGGCCCAAAGTCAGGAAACTGCTTCTGGAAGGCTTTGAAGCGGTCCTCCTTGGTCTCTTCCTTTGGCCGTGAGACATCAGGAGATACCGCGACAGGCGCCGGCTCTTTCGCACCCACAGCGACGGAGGGTTCCTCTTTTCGCATCTCCCCTGGGCCGGGCATGGGGCGTTGCATCATGGCCCCGGGCGGCGGTCCCATCTGCGGCGGCTCCATCATGGGCATGGAGGCTGGTGGAGCCTGCTGTAACTGTGCCTTAATCCATCCGCCGGATGCGTCATACTCTTGTATTCCGCCAAAGAGCTTGTCGATCCTGTACGCTTTCCCGAGACCCAGCGGGCTCAGATAATGGTACCTGTTCTGCAGTCCGATCAGCAGCACTCCGAGCGCAACGATAATGAGAAATATCCACGAGTGCAGC
>Ga0247842_10008532_pt1 | contig 10706 bp, 5 predicted proteins | sample LaCruzMarch2015__3_FD_192411 | JGI IMG/M metagenome (GOLD analysis project Ga0247842, IMG submission 192411) | Freshwater microbial communities from meromictic Lake La Cruz, Castile-La Mancha, Spain - LaCruzMarch2015_19m | ecosystem: Environmental > Aquatic > Freshwater > Lake | place: Spain...
CAGCATGTTCAGGCGCAGCGACCTCGCCTGGATGAAAAACAAGTATCTCATGTTGCTTCAGTTCGCCTGGGATAAAAAATATTATGATTATGAACAGCAGAAATACACCTTCTATAACAGTTTGTTTGAATATGATTCACTTACAGGCGGTTATGACATCTTTACACTCTGGCCAACGTGGCCCAGGCTGGGTCTCGACCAGCGGAACCAGTGGGACATGTACCGCGATCTCCCCGGGGGCCTGGGTGAAATTCGCCGACAGGCCGAATTCACCCATCAGGCCGGGAAAAAGTATTTTATTTCGTTCAATCCATGGGATGAGGGCACCCGTAGGGAAGATCTGCTAAAAGGGATGGAGAACCTTTTGCGTGCCACCAATGCCGATGGCGTGGTACTCGACACAAGAGGTTCGTCAAGCAGGGAATTGCAGGAAACGGCTGATAAAGTAAAGCCGGGAATTATCATGTACAGCGAAGGAATGGCCGTGCCAAAGGACATGCCCGGTATTGTAAGCGGCAGGGTGCACGATGCCCTGGCATTGCCTCCTCCATTAAACCTGAATAAGTTTATCAAACCTGATTTTGCCATCTTCAGGGTGTTGCAGCTGGCCGACGACCGCCTGCACCGTGAACTGGCCATTTCGTTCTTCAACGGGTACGGTGTGGAGATTAACACCATGCGCCCCGGGCGACCTGAATGGATTGTAGAAGAATTTGCTTACATGGGCCGAACGATACGCATCTTGCGTGAGAACAAATCGGCATTCAACAATGATTCCTTCATTCCGCTGATACCGACACTTGTTGATTCCGTCTATGTTAACAGCTGGGACGCCCCGGAAAAAAGAATTTTTACGGTTTACAGTGTCAACCCAAAAGGGTGCAATGGAAATCTGTTTGAGCTGATAGATCTTCCAGGTGTGCAGAAGACGACGGATATCATCAGCCGGTATCATTTTATTGACTTGTGGTATCACGAGGAGATCAAACCGGCAAGAGATAACGACCGGGTTTTCATCCCTGTGAAAATTGATGCTTTTGACCGCTCCTGGCTTAACACACGGCGTGAAGGGAATGTTGGCTGTATCGCAGTATTCCCAAAGTTGCTGAACATTCAGCAAACTGGCAGCCGTCTGAAGATCAAGGTCAATAGGGGTGATCGGATGATCCTGACAGGTGAAAATCCGACCTATCGTTCAAAGCAATTTATTTACCCGGTATCAGACACAACTATCTATTACCCGGGACTTTTCAAAAAAGCTGTTGAAAAAATTGTGGTCCGGCTATTTAACGGCAGTGAATTGTTAGATGAAGCGGTGATCATTCCCGGTATGGGATATCCGGCGCTTATCAGCCAGTCCGGGAAGACAATTCCGGCTAAAAAAGTTCCCAGGGGAATGGTTGAAGTTCCCGCCGGGAAATTCAACTTTTCCACCAAACGTGACCTGAATACCCTCGATCCGTTCATTCCATTCCCCGATTTCAGCGATACAGTATCTATAGAAATGAAAGGATACTTCATGGATCAGTACCCTGTAACCAATGAACAATTTCAGACATTTATCCGTCAAACATCTTATATTCCGAAAGATACGACAAACTACCTCAAGCATTGGCTGAATGGGTCACCACCAGAAGGAACCGGTGACTTTCCAGTAATTTATGTGAATCTTGACGATGCCAGGGCGTATGCAAAATGGGTAGGGAAGAGGCTTCCAACAGAGCAGGAATGGCAATATGCAGCTCAGGGCGCCGATATGCGCAAGTATCCGTGGGGGAATAACATGGATTCGACCCGGTGCAACTATAATCTTAACTTTCCCACACCGGTGAATAAATTTCCAAAGGGAGCCAGTCCGTTCGGGGTGATGGACCTTGTAGGGAATGTTTGGCAGATGACTGCCGATGTTTATGACAACGGGAGCTATTATTACAACATCATCCGCGGGGGAAGTTATTATCATCCAACCCAGAGTATCTGGTATGTAACCGGAGGATCTTTACCTGTTGACCATCCTGAAATGCTTCTATTAATGGCTCCTGGCCTCGACCGCAATGCAACAGTAGGATTCAGATGTGTGAAAGATGCGGAATAAAACTCGTCACTTGTTACTTGTCACTTGTCATTTTCAACAACCAAGCATCGCGATAGGTCTTTTTCACCTCTTTCAATATAACGGTGATAGCAGGTTTGTCAGGGGAATCAAGTAGTGAAACATTGTTCTTGCCATTTTTTTCAATCAGCTTTGCATTTGGATGACCTTTGGATTTGAGGGTACTGACCAGCTCGTTCGCTTTTTCTTTTGTAAGCATGGAATTTATAATAATGTAATACGTGCCCGTTGCTGAATCAGATGCATGTGTGGGTACATTTACATTTACAGCAGGTGATTCAACCGGTTTCACTTTCAACGTATCTGATTTTTTCAATCTCAGGCTGTCACTCACATTATCCCCGGTTTTACTGTTTATTGATTTCTTTGGCTTAACCGGTGGAGATTTCACAGGTTTTACATCGGATTTTTTAACCAGCTTTATCGTATCTTTTTCCTGATTTACCGGTTTACTGCCGCATATAAAGGCATCACCCTCCGGATCGATTATCTCACCGAACCATGCGCAGGCATAGTTTTCATAAACGGCAATTCCGATTGCATTCCATGTCTTTCCCTGCCATTTTCCGGAATTTAACAGAAAACTGTTAAAATATTCCTCCATTTTCCATACCATGAGAATGGTATCCTGTATAAGTGGATTATTCTCCCAATACACAATTTCATAAGCCTTGGCTGGATACTTTGTCAATTCCCGGGGCTTATCCCAGACTGAATTCTTCTTGTTTTCATCTTTTGGATAACAAAATGGAAGCCAGGGACCCTTATTCGACCAGGAATGGAAATTGCAGGCTCCCTGATCGGGATGTTGCAGAAAAAGATCCTTGGCATGCAGGGCCGCAACATAACACAATGATTTTGATAGTGGGATAGGAGGCAGGTTGTAAAATTGGCGGTATTCATTGATCATCCTGTGCAGGTATACCTCCCGGGGGGTGATACAGAAACTGGGGGGCACTGCTTTTCCTTGTTTAACAATTGTCTGGCTAAAAGTATATGGGAGGGTGCTGGCTGCTATCCCCAGGAGCCCCAAAAACACATATACGTGTATAAGTTTTCTCCTGATCATTTTTCGGTTTCAGAGGGGTTCTTCTTTTCTGTACTTACAACCAGTTTATTCTCACGGTCAACCAACCTGGCATAAAACGCATATTGACCCATATTATTTTCTATTTTCAGCAGCAACGTATTCCATCCCGGTTTCATACTTAACTCTATTTCAGCCTGATCTGGCTCGGCAATCCGCTCCCCAAGAAATCGGTACACCTCTTTCCCGTTGAAAAAAACCTTACCTCCATCATCAGTTCCAATAAACAGGATGGCTTTTCTGATATCAGGTGAATAAATGTAGGTAAGTGCATAACTGACAACATACTCACGAGGATAAATTATATCAGTAAGCGACAGAAAGCCATTCAAAGGGGTTTGAATGGATGTCCATCTAATCGGGTGTTTCGGGATTCCATAGTAGTCCTTCTGAAGATCGATCACTTTCTCAGGAAGATAAACTGAGTCGAGGCCACGACGGTTGGACCCGGATTTGTGAGGGTTCGGAAAGGGCCCAAGGATATACCATTCAGGGATGTAAACGCGCTTTGGTTCCATACTGACGCCATCGAGTGCTATATTGTAACCATTTGATAACAGATCTTTTCCTGTAACTTTAAAACGAATATCAACTGACCCTGTCAGGGTCTGCAACCCTGACAGGGTTACCTTGCCATTGGGAAGGATGTGGGGCGAATATCCCATAATAATTCCAACTTTGACATTGTTTACATAAATGTCAGCATTCCCGTAATCTGGGCCTTTTGAATAAAAAAGATGCATGTCATACACTGACTCTTTCAATCCATTAAGATCCAGGCCAAATGATGATTTATCGTGTGCTTCAATTAAAATTTGCTTGTTTTCACCCCATTCAGGCCCATTGTCTGACATATCCATCACTCTCGATTTTAACCCTTCAAGCTTGAATTGCAACTTCTCAGCTTCGAACATACGGGCTGGTTTAACAATGCGCAATGGAATCCGCTGGCCGGCTATTGGAAAATGGGGAAATGGCTTATGCGGTTCCATCTGGTACCAATAAGCGGTTGAGCTGTAATCGGCAATATCCTGGTTCCCATGGCCATGTTCAATAGAGACTTTGATATTTTTCTTAAATGGGATCGGATCTAAAATGTAAAGGCGGTAGGCAGCAATCTGTCCAAGTGTATCGTTTTTATAGATTAACCCATTATACGGACCGGCAAATTCTCCATGACTGAAATACCATCCGCCTGAAAAAAAATCTTCGGTTCCGGTTCCATGAATCGATGGCCGCTTTTCTCCGTCAACATTAATCATATCATCCCCTTCAAGAAATCCAAGCCCCCCATCATAAGACTGTATGTTTAGATTTACTCCAACGAGATGTCCCTTACCCTCAGCCTTCAGGATGACAAAATTTGAATCATAGTTGGTCCGTATGCTTCGGTTCCACTGAGCGTGGAAATAAGCTACATCAGATGCGAGGGCGCCTTCAAATTTCTGGTAATCAACCTGATAAAAGAAACCAAAAACTTCCTGCTTGGTTTCGTTGGTGATTTCAATGCGGGCTTTGCGCTCAAAAGGCATTGGAAAGTAACAAAGATAACCTCCACTTGTCATACCCAAATACTGAGACATGTAAGGTGTGTATTTTATACCGCATCCGAAGAAATCACCGATAGGAGCTTCCACAGAAGGTTTAGGTTCATCATCCCAGTACATCCTGATTACGATCCTGCGCAGAAAATAGGGGTCTCGCGAATCGATGGTAAACCACATCCTTACAATCATCCCGGGACCTTCGGCATTAAAAATGGTTACCTTTTTCCCTGGTGCCATTGAAATCCGGTCATTGTTTCCCCCCGAAGAATCAAAGCTTGAGACCTGAATCAGCTTGCTGTTTTTCAGGTATGGCAGGGCTGCCGGTGATATTAACTGCTGGATATCGGTGCGATAGCCCGTATTGCATGACGATAAACAGAGCAACAATATCACCAGGGAAACAGATGCCAGTGAAAAAAATTTTTTCATAAAACTTTCTTACAACCTGCAAAGGTATACTATTTCTGACTTTCCTCTATCAGCAATTTAGCTATTATGGCATCCCAGATATAGTTGGGAGGGCAATTCAGCACTTCATTATCGGGGCTGTACGATTCCCAGTAATTGTGATTTTTCGATAACTGAATGGTTACAGACCGTACCATTTTTTCTGCTAACTGACTGGCAATCTCTTTGTATCCGTAGCTTCGCAGACCGTCGTACACCATGTAATCCCATAACATCCATACCGGCCCGTTCCATTTACAGCAATAGTCAACATAAGGACTGTACCATGGATCCTGAGCTGAAAGGGTTGGGACACCGTATTTTCGCCAGAATTTGGTAGTATCGGTGAGTACCTGAATCAACCTTTCTGCCCGATCTTTTGGAGCTGCTTCTGCCCAAAGCGCTAAAAAGCCAATAATTTCCTGTCGTTTCAGATCGCGGGTCATAAAATTGAAGGTGTGATCTTTTTTGTTTATTGAATAGTAAAATCCGGTGGTTTCATCCCACATCCGCTCATTCACCAGCCTTGCGGTGGTGTCGGCAAGTGTCGTCCATTTTTTGGACTCTTCTGTTTTACCAAGAATTTTCGCCATTTGTGCAAGACTCCTTTCCTCTTTGATCATCATCAAAGTAAGATCCAGGCACTCCAGTTCGTCTGAAATATCCTCTTTATCTACATCAAGGTAACGCTCGGCCGAAACCTGGAATACGGCATTATACCAGTCTCGCACATTTTCAATGATACCGTATGGCCCCCACTCAAAGGTGCCATCCTGATCTGTATCCCGGTTTTTAATCAGCCATTCTACGTACCGGACGCCTGATTCGTATGCATCAGCAAGAAATTGATTGTCTTTTCCTGCCTTGTACACCTCCAGGTTGATCCAGCTGAAAAATGGTGCAGATGTGGTCGGCATGTTCTTGTGCGGATAGTCCTGTAATCCCCGAGGTCCGTGACGATAAGCAATCAGGCCCTCTTCGTTCTGCTGCTCCATGTACACCCGTTGAGATCCTTGTGCCGACTTGGGATCCATGTAAGCATAGGCCAGCATGCTCAGCGATTCATGTAAAACCTGGTGCCCGTGACCCCATCCCCATAAAGGGTTACGCGAAAAAACATAAAAATTGTATTTTGTCTTTCCCCATGGCGGGTACATGCAGCCCCTCGCCAGATTAAACGCACTGATATAGGCAAGTTTTTCCGGTTTGTTTTTAAACATGATCCGCGGAATTTTTGAATAAAGGATCAGGTTGTCCTCGAAATAGCTCTTCAACATGAAATTCTTTACAGAATCGACCTCCCTGATCAGTTTAGTCTGGTCTTCCTTTTGGTCCTGGAATCCCCTCAGGTACCTGAAATTGACAACTTCGCCGGGTTTTAACCGTTTCTTCAGGTGCAACGCAATGAAATCGACATGACCCGCTGATTTCATATTTAACGAATCGACCCGGTTATCGGAGTAAAAATCAGTTTTAATCGTGTTATAAAAATCATCCATATTACCGGAATAACCTCCATGTGAAGCAGTGTTATGGTTACTTGAAAAAAAATCCCTGACCATCACGGGATAGCCATAGTCCACCTTCAGACTGCTGATGAGCCGGTAAGGACTTTCATAACGGTGCGTGATATAACCATCTGAATTTTTATCATAGCTGACTATTTCGAGCGAATCGTTACTCGTTTCCAACACAGGATAAACGGCGATTTCGTGCGAAATTTTATCTGTATTTTTGATTTCCATATCTACCATGGCTATGGCAGAACTATAAACAAAGAAAGTCTCCTTAACCCGGATCCCGCGTAAGGGTTCATATTCGAGAATGGCCATATCAGGAAATGAAAATTTCACCACAGGTTTCATGAGATATTCACCGATCTTTGGAATAACCACCTCATCTACTTTCCAGATGCAAAACATGGTTCCGGCATGGTCAGAAGAATAACTGACCGGCCTGCAATCAGAATAGTAGTCCATCTTATAAGCTTTATCTCCATATAGTTGCGACCTTGACATGGCAGCTGCGTAAGTGGTATATAACGGATCATCTGCATTGGCGTTGATCCGCATATAATCTTCAACGAGCTTGAATTGCTGCGCCATGCCGGGCATTCTGACTAAAAGGGAAAAAAGGAGAACAAACCATATTTTCATAATACCTGTGTTTAAACCTGTATGATGCTTGATCCAATATATTATCTTAAAACTGCAAATTACAAAAATGCTGGGATGGGATAATTCATTTTGCCTGCCCTGTGGGTTTTTATTTGCAACAAATTATTGAGTCTGATCTAAAAAGCCAAAATCACCTCACCTCTCCTAAAGGAGAGGAAATTCCCCTTCTCCTTGAAGGAGAAGGGGTTAGGGGATGAGGTCAATTTGATAAACTGTTATTTTTCGCGATCATAGCGTTTTTATACTGGACTCATTAATCGGTCATCAGGAAATTTCATCAGACCGTATTATCTTCACCCCGGTCTCGTCCGATGTAAATTGTCTGATCATACATCGGGCCACGGTGGCCGCCAAAACCCCGCGATATTTCTTCAACCCTCCAACCATTAATGGATTTAATGCCTTCATAATGAAGGTTGCTCCTTTCTCCCCGGCCCGGAACTCCTTCCGCTCTCCCATTAAAAGTGAGGGTTGGAAAATACATAAAGTCTGAAAGGGAATCTTTTGTAGGTCGTGCTCCATTTCACCTTTGGTTCTGAGATAAAAGTTTGATGAATCAGCATTCGCGCCAATGGAGGAAACCACTGCAAAACTGCCTACTCCTGCAGAATGGCAACCCCTGGCAAAGGCGATAACATAGTCGTGGTCAATTAGATACTGCTTTTCTTTGCTTCCTGCTTTTTTAATCGTGGTTCCAAGACAACAGAACGCATGGTCTGCATCCAGGTTAGCGATGACATCAGGTAATTTTCCGAAATCAATCACCTCCTGTTTCAGTTTCTCATGCGACATTTCCATTTTTTTTCTGACTATTGCAATGACTTTCCCATAGGTCGGGTCAGATATTAGCTGCCTGATCAGTTGCTCTCCCAAAAGTCCTGTGGCGCCTGCAACAATAGCTGTTTTATTATAGTGGTTTTCCATTAATCAAGTTGAATTTTAGAGAATCGATTTTCATCTATCATGAACCGGGCAGCAAGCCCCGCCCATATATAGGTTTTATTCCAGCCAGCCTGGTGATCATCAGCGCTGTAAAACTCCCAGAAAACATGGTCGGTTTTCAGATGATAGATCATGTTGTCCATCACGCCTGAAGCGAGCTCGTTAGCCACCTTGTCATAACCGTAATCACGAAGTCCACGGTACAACAGGTATTCCCATTGTACCCAAACCGGTCCGTTCCAATACCCGATCGGACAATAATAATTACTTTTAGCCGATAGCGATGGGATACCATAAGGCCTCCAGAATTCTGCTGTATCCAGCATTTTTTCAACAAGTAATCCTGCTTTTTCCTGGTCAGCCACACCTGCCCAAAGCGGCAGAAATCCGATGATTTCTTTTATCCTGAGGTCATTGGCAGCATTGAAACTGAAAGACTGGTCCTTTTTATTCACATTGTAATAGAACTTTGTTTCCGGATCCCACAAGTACTTATTGAGCAATTCACCTCTTGCTTCTGCATCTGATTGCCATTTCTTCGATTCATCGGTCATTCCCAGGTGCTTTGCCATTTCAGCCAGCGATTTTGCTTCCAAGATCATCATTGAATTCACATCGGGGCCCTCGAAATTTGCAGCCCAGCCAACCTTATCCCATACAGCCACCCGTGCATCACGCACCGATTCCAGCTCAGCATGGGCGCCCCACTCACACAAGCCATTGTTGTTGGAATCCCGGTTGACCTCAAAATAATTGTAGAACTTTTTTCCCGAAAAATAGGCCTCCTTCAGAAACTGCCGGTCGCCGGTGATTTTATAAATTTCAAAGTTTTCATAGTTGAACCAGGGCGCCGAACTAGTAAGTTGCCCATTGGTTTCAATGGTTTCATTCAGATAGGGTCCTGTCCGGTAATTGATATAACCATCCGCTTTTTGCCGATCAATAAAAACCCGCTGTGAATTCATCGCACCCTGGGGGTCCATATAAGCATAGGCCAGCATTGACAAACTCTCATGAAAAACCTGTCCGCCATATCCCCAGCCCCATTTGGGTTCACGCGAAAAAACATAATAATTAAATTTGCATTCACCCTCCGGTGGCATCATGCATTGCCGTATCAGCGAAAAACAACTCCAGTAAAGCAACTCCTTGTCTTTGTCTGTAAAATGTAATTTCGGGATCTTCGAATAGGCTTGTTCATCCGCTTTCACCAACTGTTCAAGATCAGTTCCACTCTTTCCATAATCAGCCATTCCTGCCATACCGGCTGGCGTGTCGGCATTAATAAATTTCATCTTTCGGGGCTCCGCCACAGTAGTAATCAACCTGAACGAGGTTGATTCACCGGGTTGCATAGCGATCGTTCTGAAACCCACTATGCCATTAATGAATGGGGTAGTTCGCTTTTGCCTGGTTATCGCATATTTCAGTTTTTTCAAAAAACCGGTTGACTGTGATAAAGATTCTGTGAAGTTTTTGAAGGAAAAAGTCAAAACACTGTCATACCTGAGAGTTGAATTCAAATATCCGGACAATTGTTCCAGAATTGGTATATTGTGTTCTGTCATCCATCCATCCCGTTTTTTTTGAAGTGGAAAATTGTAGCCATCCGGCCAGTATTGGTGTTCAACCTTATTTGTACTGTCGGATGATGGATAATAGAGGTAGGGAAGTAATGTGAAGGTAAGAGGGTAAACTCCCTCGTTCTTGAGCCGATACTCCAATATTGTCAATTCTGAACTATAAACGGCAAAAAAAACATCGACTTTTAAATCCTTAACCGGGTAATAAACATATTTCACCAGGTCACTGTAGGAGGTTGTCACAACAGGTTCCTTGTAGAGTTCCTGAAGACAGAATATCAGGCGATTTTGATCCTGAAAGGCGATTCCAAGATTGGGACCATCTTTTGAGATGAATTCAATCCCCGATTCATCATCAAACCATTTAAACTGGTAGCCCTGATCCGATTTGTACAGCGACCGTGATAATGGAGCAGCATAGGTAGTATACAAAGCATCAGTTTTACTGACATGTAACTGAGAGAGAAATTGTGCTGATCCGCTTACTGCCGGCTGAACCAGGATCAGGAAGAGAATGAAACGGATGGTATTCATATTGATAAGAATTTCAAGAAGATTTACGAAGTTATTAATGAAGAAAAATCCAAACACTCCTGTAACTAAATGTCATAATGGTTGGCAGATGAGCTATTTAATATTAACTGTAACAGTTTTTATCATATATTTTGATTCTGACCGTTCAAAATCTACGGCAAACCTTGAAATCCGGCCGGTTTGATCCAGGAATCTGGCATTTTCAGCTTCTGTTACATTATGCCCGCCCGACCATAATTCAAGAATCCCGGAGCTCCCGGTTTTACCCTCTACCTC
>Ga0247842_10008539_pt1 | contig 10700 bp, 10 predicted proteins | sample LaCruzMarch2015__3_FD_192411 | JGI IMG/M metagenome (GOLD analysis project Ga0247842, IMG submission 192411) | Freshwater microbial communities from meromictic Lake La Cruz, Castile-La Mancha, Spain - LaCruzMarch2015_19m | ecosystem: Environmental > Aquatic > Freshwater > Lake | place: Spain...
GCCACCTGCACTCAGCGTTGAAATCCTGATAAAATTCCTTCGGTTCATTAATGTGGGGTTATTCTATTTTAAAGGATAGGAAGGTTAAGCTGGTAAGTTTGCAAGTTGGTAAGTTGGTAAGTTTGCAAGCTGGTAAGCAGGTAAGCTGGTAAGTTTGCAAGTTGGCTGATAGGGTGTATACTAATTATCAATTATTTATACTTTTATGTTTAATAGTTCAGTTGTTTTCTTTTTCACTTTTTCGCTTTTTTGCCTTGTTGTTAGTCTGACTGCCCACTTATCCGCCTGTTCACCTGTAAATCTGTTTACCTGTTCACCCGTACACCTGTACGCCAGTTCACCTGGTCACCAGTTCACCAGTTCACCAGTGCACCAGTGCACCATCAGATTTACTAATTTAGTTTCATCTATATAACAAATATGCATAAAAATTAATTATTAGTTTTGTAAAAATATCTGGTTTATTTTTGAGGCCAATGAAAAAAGTAACGGTAAATGGAAGAATCTGGGTTGAAATTAATGGAGAAAATTTTTTGGGTTCAGGAAGAATTGAACTTCTTGAGAAGATTGAAGCGCTTGGGTCTCTTAGAAAAGCAGCCATTTCCATGGGATTGTCCTATCGCAAAGCGTATTATGCCGTTCGCTCCATGAACGAATTGGCGCCTACGGTGCTGGTTGAATTGAAGCAGGGTGGGAAAGGAGGAGGCAGTGCAAAGTTGACAAGATCAGGTCGAAAAATCGTGATCAAATATAATCAAATCGCACATGATTTTGTGATATTTCTGACAAAACAATCTGATGTATTTTAGCATTTTTTTTTGTTAATTTCGTAACGTTATTCATTAATAGGAATAACGAAATTCAAATGGAAGTCACGCTGCTCTTTTTTTTATCCCTGCTGCTGGTTTCATTTATGTATTCTCTGGTGGGTCATGGCGGCGCCAGTGGCTACCTGGCAGTAATGTCTATATTCGCTGTTGGCACCATTTATTTCAGAAGCTCTGCGCTGATCCTGAATCTTTTTGTTGCCGGGATCGCGTTTGTCAATTTCCAGAACGGGTTTAAAATCAGGTGGCGCCTATTCCTGCCATTTCTAATTCCTGCCATCCCCATGGCTTTTCTGGGCGCCTTCATCCACATCAAGCCGGAAACCTATAAATTTATCCTGGGAATCCTGCTTTTCATGGCCCTGCTTCGGCTATTGTACCGTCCATCGAGGGAATACGAATTAAAACCTCCACCCGGTATCCTGTTATCGGTTGGCCTTGGGTCCGTTCTTGGCCTGCTTTCAGGCATGATCGGTATTGGCGGAGGCATCATCCTCAGCCCGATATTCATCCTGATGAAATGGTCGCATATAAAGGAAACAGGCGTTTATTCTTCCCTGTTTATTCTTTGTAATTCTCTTGCTGGTTTGATCGGACTGCATTTTAGTGGTATCCTTTTGCCTCCTGGTTTTGTTTACTGGATCATTGTTGTTGTTGCAGGAGGACTCATTGGTTCATTGACGGCCATGAAATTTCTTCCGGTCAGATTGTTTAAAATCTCCCTGGCGATTGTCCTGTTATTTGCCTGCTTTAAGCTTTTTATTCCCTGATCAGCCAATCATTCATGCATAGAAAATCATTTCCGCAGTTCATCATTATCTCCGGCTCAGGTAAAAAAGTTGGAAAGACCTACATGGCGATGGCCCTGATTCGTGCCTTCTCCCGAAAGTTCCCTCTGCTGGCCCTCAAAATTTCTCCCCATGTGCATGATTCACTTGCGAGCGCCAAATTAATATTCGCTGCTGAAGGGTTCCGGATTTTCAATGAAATGGAGGAACATCATAAAAACAGCGGACAATTTCTCAAAGCAGGTGCATTCAAATCTTTTTTCATGGAAACAGATGATGAACATCTGGAAACGGCATTTGACATTTTCATGACGGGATGCAATCCGCATAATCATCCGGTTGTATGCGAGTCGGGCGCCTTGAGCGATCATATAAATCCGGGAATTTTAATTTTCATTACAGATTCGCAGCAAACGAGGCAGGCAGATAAGTTAAAAACCAAACAGCGGGCTGATATTGTGCTTGAGGCACAATCATTCGATCCGGATGACATTATTTGCCGGATAAGCTTTTCTGACCATAAATGGGATATTTTAGATGCTTGAAAACTTTGTATACCATTAAATCGTTGTTGTGAAAAAAGCACAACTTTGCTGTGTTAAAATTTTTTTCCTTCGTTGTAAATCTCCAATCTTTGTGCTATTTCGTGTGTAAGAATAAAAAAGCGACTGTAACTTATTGTTAAACAGTCGCTTTTGTTGTTTACTTGCGGAGAGACTGGGATTCGAACCCAGGGTACACTTTTGGCGTACACACACTTTCCAGGCGTGCTCCTTCGACCACTCGGACACCTCTCCAATAATTTACGATTTTAGAATTACGATTTACGAGGAAAAAAATAAAATTTTAAATCCGTACTTCAACCTTCGCACTTCGTTTTCAGTGTGCAAAGGTATTAAATATATTGGATTCTCAAACAGTCATCTCCCCACGAAGGGAGGTTTGCAGCAGTTGCTTTATACTTTCGGCAGAATAACCACAACCAAGGAGGTACATCAGCTTGGTGACGGCCGATTCGGTTGTGATGTCATACCCCCCGATTATGCCTATTCTGCTGAGTCCGGCGCTTGTTTCATATTTGCCCATGTCGACAGCTCCGCCTTTACATTGGGTTACGTTGAACACGATAATACCGCGCGCTACAGCATCACGCAACTGATCGAGGAACCAGGGAATCGTGGGCGCATTACCTGCTCCAAAAGTTTCAAGAATCACAGCTTTCAGACCCTTTGTGTTCAGTATGGACTCAACTGTATTGGGCGAAATACCGGGATAAAGTTTAAGAATGGCGATGTTTTTATCGAGTTCCTTATGAACCCGTAACTTTTTAAAATTGGGTTTTAAAATCAGGTTATGGTGATATCTGATATGGACCCCTACCTCGCCAAGGAGGGGATAATTCCCAGATATAAAGGCCTTGAAATTTTCAGCGTTGAGCTTGCTGGTGCGGTTTCCGCGATAAAGTTTATTTTCAAAACAGATCGCCACTTCAGGTACCACCGGCGTATCAATTTCCTTGGCAGCAGCAATTTCAATCGCATTGATGAAGTTTTCGCGTCCATCGGTGCGTACCATCCCGATTGGAAGCTGTGACCCGGTGAAAATCACGGGTTTATTCAGGTTCTCGAGCATGAAACTCAGCGCCGAGGCAGTATAGGCCATAGTATCGGAACCATGCAGCACCACAAATCCATCATATTCTTCATACTTTTCCTCGATTACACTGGCCAGATGAATCCAGAAGTCGGGATTCATGTTCGACGAATCGAGCAATGGCTCAAAGGTGTAGAAATCAATATTGCAATTGAAATTCTCAAGTACCGGGAGATATTTGTATAAAATATCAAAGGTAAGAGGCTTCAGCGACATGGTTTTTGGATCCTGAACCATCCCGATGGTACCCCCGGTGTAGATTACTAATAAACTTGTTTGTCCGATCATAAAGAAAATTTAAAACTCAAAGTTCAAAACTCAAAACCACAGATCAAAGATCAAAACCAATGCTAATAATAATTATCACGGAATTCCCAGCTTTTTGCTATAATTACCTCATTTCCAAATCTTCAAATCTTCGAATTTCCGAATTTTCAAATTTTGAGTTCACTCCGAAAAGTCCGGTCAATTGGATCCTGAGCGGAGTCGAAGGATGCAAACACCTGTCAATAAGGACACTTCGACTTCGCTCAGTGTCCGGTTTTCCGTTAAATTGCCTTTTCGGAGTGGACTCAATCTTCAAATTTTCAAATCCTTAAATCCTAAACAACTTCCTCGCATTGGCAGTCGTTACCTCTGCGACTTTTTCCAAAGATACACTTTTTATTTCTGCAATTTTTTGAGCGATAAGCGGGATATAAGATGATTCGTTCCGCTGGCCCCGGTAGGGAACCGGAGGAAGCCACGGGGCATCGGTTTCGAGCAGCAGGTGCTCAAGCCCTGTGTCTTTAACCACGGTTTGAAGTCCTGAGTTCTTATACGTCACAACTCCGCCAATGCCAAGGACAAAACCAAGTTTTATGGCCCGTTTTGCATGTTCAGTATCTCCGCTGAAGCAATGAAATACTCCGCGGATTAGTGGATTTTTGCGTTCTTCGAGCATATCCAGGGCTACTTCCATGGAATTACGGGTGTGAATAACTATGGGCAAATCGTATCGCAATGCCAGGTCAAGCTGAAGGTTGAACGCCAAACGTTGCTCCGGCTCATGGGTTTTATCCCAGTACAGATCAATCCCGGCTTCCCCGATAGCATAGAATTTCAATTCGGGGTTTGAAAGATAACCTTCAACAATACCAATTTCATCCTGATAATTCTTCTTCACCGATGTCGGATGCAGCCCCATCATGGGATAACACAGGTGCGGGTATTCCCTTGTAACCTTCAGCATCTTTTCATGATACAATGAGTCGATGGCAGGCAGAAACAGATGCATGACATGGTTTTGCTCTGCCCTGGCCATGATGGCTTCACGATCGCCGTCAAACTCTTCAGCGTAAAGATGGGTATGTGAATCGGAGAATAGTATCAATTTATGATTTACGATTTATGATATTTTTCAAATAGCTAAATACCATTCATTTGTCATTTGTCACTTGTCATTTGTCATTTGTCACTTGTCATTTGTCACTTGTCACTCAAAACCTCCCTGTGTTCATTAAGAAAATTTATTATTTCATGGATGTCAATCTCCTTCATGCATTTAAAATGTTTTTTCGGACATTCCCTAAACCCAATTTTACTGCATGGTCTGCAGGAAAGACCTGTAACCTCGGCGATCATCGAACTTGATTTAAAGGGCGCCGGAAGATAGGGGTACATTCCAAATGCAGGGATGGTGCTTCCCCAAACAGAAACAACGGGCTTCTTAAATGCTGCTGCAACGTGCATCAGGCCGGTATCATTCGACAATACGGCATCCGATTGTCTGATCAGGGAAGCAGACTGGCTGAAATTATAAACTCCACAAGCATTGTAAACCTGCCTGCCGATATGGTTGCTCACTATCTCACCGCGGGCTGTGTCCTCTTTCCCGCCAAGCAGAATGACAGGTTGCGATAATTTTCGGCATACCTCTACGACCTTTTCTGCAGGGAAAATCTTTGTGTTATGCTTGCCGCCAATGACGATTGCAATAAAGCCATCACGATGTGTCACCGGTAGCTTATCCGGTTCAACCTCATCTGCTGCTGCGATAAAATAATCAAGTCCCAATCCGTCATTTTTTACACCCAGCGGGATTACTGTCTTAAAATACCGGTCAACAACATGAATGTCAGGCAGTAAATTGAGTTTGAATTGCACGGTCAGCCATTTCTTCAGGTTCAGTTTCGGAAAGGAGGCTGATGCAACCCCAAGCTGATGTTTTACAAATGCTGAACGGTAATTCCTGTGCAGATCAACAATGAAATCAAATCCCTGGGATTTCAGTTGCGGGATCAGATCCCTGAAATTGTGATCATAAAGCCAAAGTGTATCGATATTTGGATTTGACCGGAGAATTGGCCCAAATTGTTTTTTGGTAAGATAATGGACTTCCGCACCCGTTAATTGCTGTTTAATGCATCGAACCACCGCACTGGTGAGGACGATATCCCCAATTGAACTATAACGTACAACCAGAATTTTTTGGTGGGGTCGAGGCATGCCTGCAAGGTCAATATGTAATTTAAAATTCAAAACTCAAATATCAAAACTCAAAGATCAAAGTTCAAAACCATGATAAAAGAAATCAAAACTCAAAGATCAAAGTTCAAAACCATGTTAAAAGAAATCAAAACTCAAAGATCAAAGTTCAAAACCACAAATCAAAACTCAAAACCCGGGGCCACCAAACTTTCACCAAATATTTCGCTATTTCGCTACCTCGCTATTTCGCTACCTTATAAACATATTATTCTCCCGCTCATACCCGATCGTGGTCTCCGGCCCGTGCCCCGGGTAAACCACGGTATCATCGGGAAGGGTGAACAGCTTGGTTTTGATGCTGGTCATAAGCTGGTTAAAATTGCCTGAAGGCAGATCGGTGCGGCCAATCGTATCCCGGAATAAAACATCCCCGGTAATCACAAATCCTTGGTTTTCATTGTAAAAGCAAACGCTGCCCTCAGCATGGCCTGGTGTGAAAAGCACCTTTAGGGATGAATTTCCCCATTGCACTTTTTCCCCGTCTGCGAGAAAACGCTTTGGTTGAGGGATCCGATCGATTGAATAACCGAAGGATGATCCGATTTCTTTCAGGATATGCAACAGCAAGGTTGAGTTTTCGTGGTATTCGGGGTAGATTCCAAAGGTTTGAGCAATAAAATCATTTCCCAGCACATGATCAATATGGCAATGTGTATTGAGATTACGGACCAGCCTCAGTTCTTTTACGGTTATAAAAGTATTGAGAGCATCCTGCTCTTCCGGGTCGTAACAGGCAGCATCGATAATGACACATTCACCGGTTTCATCATACAACAACCAGGTGTTAACCATAAAGCTGTTAAAGACAAATTTTTCTATGTTGATCATTCAGGTATTGGTATTTATCATGATTTGCAAAGATATGAAAATGCAGCTATGTGGCCGGTACGTTGAAAATTATCGTACTTTAGCGCTTCCAAATACATTCCCTTGTACTGCCGGATATGACTCAGGATGCATGCGTGAACAGAGGTTTAAAAAGCTGGACAGAAGCATGGATCATACTTGCTTTTATGCTCTTATTTTCGGTTTCGGGGCAGGCTCAGTTTTACAATGGTTCGCAGCTGACATTCGGAAAAAGCAGGGTTCAGTACAACGATTTCCTGTGGCTCTATTTCCGCTTTGAAAAGTTCGATACCTATTATTACCTGAATGGCAGGGAACTGGCGCTCTATACCAGTGAATATGCTGATAAGCACATCAAAGAGATAGAACTTTCGTTGCAGTCGAATCTTGAAGAAAAAATCCAGTTCATTATCTTTAACAAGCTGTCTGATTTAAAGCAGAGCAACATTGGGTTGTTCGGCGACTGGGATTATTACAATACAGGGGGTGTTACACGGATTATCGGAGGGAGGGTCCTTGTGTTTTTCGATGGCAATTATGAACATTTTGATCAACAGATACGGGCCGGTATCGCGCAGGTAATTCTGAACAACATGATTTATGGAACCGGGATCGGGGCTCAGATCAAGAACAATGCCCTCTTTACCGTTCCCGAATGGTATATGAACGGACTTATTTCGTTCATATCCAGAAAATGGGATGCTGAAATCGAAAACCAGGTCAGGGATGCCATCCGGAACCGGCAATACGAAAAATTCAATGGACTTACGGGCGCAGAGGCTACTTATGCCGGTCATTCACTTTGGCATTATGTTGCCATGAAATACGGCGCATCCTCAATCCCAAATATTGTATACATGGCCCGCCTTAGCAGGAATGTTGAACGGGGGTTCCAATATGTTCTCGGTGTCAGTTTTCAGTCGGTAGTGCAGGAATGGCTTGCATTTTATAAAGAAGTTTATAGCGCCCAGGAGATTGGTCGTACGATGCCTCAGGGCGAGATGATCAATAAGCGGAAAAAGCCCGACCGGGTATACCGAACATTGAAAATCTGCCCGGATGGCGAAAAACTGGCTTATACAACACATAACCTGGGCATTTATAAGGTGTTTATCCAGGATTTGGAAAAAGGAAAAAAGAAGCGGATTTACCGCGGAGGATATCGTTTAGCCGACCGTCCCGATTACAGTTACCCGCTTATTGCCTGGCACCCCAGCGGAAGGGTTCTAGCCATCCTGGTGGAGCGCAAGGGAGAGATCCGACTCTATTTTTATAACCTGGATGATCGCAAATTTGAACACCAGGTCCTTGCAAATTTCCAGAAGGTAACAGATATGTCCTATTCTGATGACGGAACCCTCCTTGTTTTTTCAGCGGTCCAGAAAGGTCAGTCGGATATATTTGTTTATAACATTGCATCCGGATCACACGAACAGATTACGAAAGATATTTTTGATGACCTGAATCCCAGGTTTATCAATCATTCAGGCCATATTATCTTTTCTTCAAACCGTTTGAACGATACAATTCGATTTGATGATCCGGTGAAGATAGATAATCTGCATTATTTTAATGACATTTTCCTGTATAATTACACAACGAAATCCAACATCCTGCAGCATTTAACCAACTCGCCCGATGCCCATGAATCACAGCCACAGCCATACGGGGAGAATTATTTTTCATTTCTGAGCGACCAGAATGGCATTGTTAACCGTTATCTCGCCAAATACGACAGCGCTATATCCTTCATCGACACCACAACCCATTATCGTTATTTCACAACGGCTTACCCGATTACCAATTATTCCAGGAATATCATAGAGCAGGATATTTCCCCGAAGGCTGCTAAAATTGGTGAAATTGTTTTCCAGGACCGCAATTTTAAAATGTTTTTATCAGATCTGGTCAGACCGAAATATGTATCAACGGTCGATCTTCAGCCCTCTTTTTTTAAGGAATTCAAGTCAAAATCTGCTGCAAAACCTGCTGACATCCCGAAACCAGACAGTATTCCCAGGTTGGCTGAACCTTTCAAAATACAGGAAAAAAGGCATTTCACAGTTGTTCGTCAAAGTGAGGTGATTGACCAGATTCTTGCCCGTGTCGATACGTCACAAAGCGCCCTGTTTCAGTCGGGAGAAATTGCTTCATTCCCTTCTGATACAATGGCAAACAATCTTCTTGCACTGTATAAATCAATGCAAGCAAAGAATCTGCAGCGCGGAACCAATGGCAAGGATACAACGAACAAGTATAAAACAGCCAAACAGTTAAATTATAATGTTGAATACTATGTTGATCAGATGGTTACGCAAATTGATTTCACGTATCTTAATTTTGCCTACCAGCCATTCACGGGGAGCCTGTCGCCTGTATTTATCAATCCCGGATTAAATGCCCTGTTCATGGTTGGAATCACCGACCTGATGGAAGATCATCGCATCAGCGGGGGAGTCCGTTTAAATGTGAGTCTGATAAATAATGAATATCTTTTTAGTTATGGGAGTTATAAACATCGCCTCGATCATCAGATTGTATTTCACAGGAAAGCTGTCGAGGAGATGGGCTATTATTCGCTCGTCCGCCACAAGATCCATGAATTATATTATGTTTTAACCTACCCCTTCAATCCGGTATTGAATATCAAGGGAACTGCATCCATCAGGTATGACCGCGCTGTATTTTTATCCACCGACCAGTTTAACCTTAAACAACCTGACATACATGATGTTTGGGGCAGTGTTAAAGGTGAACTCACTTACGATAATACCCGCAGCCTTGGACTGAACCTTTACCAGGGAACGCGGTACAAATTCTTTGGTGAATATTACCAGATGGTGAATACATCGGGAAACAGCCTGATTGTTGTTGGCATGGATATCAGGAATTACCAGCGGGTTCACCGGACGCTGGTGTGGGCGAACCGGTTTGCCGCCAGCACCTCATTCGGCAGCAATAAACTCCTCTATTATATGGGCGGAGTTGACAACTGGTTGTTTCCCTCGTATAATATTAACACCCCTGTGGCCTTTGATCAGAACTATGCCTTTCAAACTCTGGCAACCAATATGCGTGGCTTTGCGCAGAATATAAGGAATGGTAACAGTTTTTTCGTTTACAATACCGAATTGCGCTGGCCGGTGTTCAGGTATCTTTTTAATCGCCCGATCAGATCTGATTTTATCAACAATTTCCAGATCGTTCTGTTTGGCGATGTTGGAACAGCCTGGACGGGAACCTCGCCCTGGTCGGAAGACAACCAGCTATTTACCCAGTACATTTACCGGAATCCTCTGTTCATAAAAGTTGAAATGCAAAAAGACCCCATTGTTGAAGGATTCGGTTTTGGTGCACGTACAAGGCTTTTTGGTTATTTTTTGCGGGGCGACCTGGCCTGGGGTGTCGAAGATGGACGTATTCGTAAACCGATCTTTTATTTTTCATTAAGCCTCGATTTCTAACCATGATCCCGCCCGACCAACAGATTATTGATTTTATAGGCGAACACCATGTTTTAACCCTGGCAGTGGCCAGAAACAATGTGCCCTATTGTGCCTCTTGCTATTATGCATATTCTAAAGAGCAAAATCAGTTTATATTCTCCTCTGGTCATGAAACCAGGCATATCCGTGATGTGGTAGAGGGAGATAATTTCACGGTGGCGGGTACAATTGCCCTTGAGACAAGAATTGTAGGAAAAATAAGGGGGATACAGTTTACCGGGTTAATCAGGGAGTTGGAGGGGGCAGAATTGAAAAAGGCAAGATCGATATACCTGAAACGTTTTCCCATTGCCCGGTTGATGTCAGAATTGAGGCTCTGGACGCTGGTTCCCGATTTCATAAAAATGACTGACAACCGCCTTGGCTTTGGGAAAAAGCTGATCTGGCAGGCCTAGAAAATCAGAAAATCGAGACGGGTTGCAGATCTGATGAATTATTAAAGTCTATGTTTTTTTAAGTCAGCTATTTACCCTGTTTATCCCCATCCGTGTTAATAACTAAATTCAGGTAAACCCGTTCTTCGTTGTATATTGCCTCCTCAAATTTTTCCC
>Ga0247842_10008541_pt1 | contig 10700 bp, 10 predicted proteins | sample LaCruzMarch2015__3_FD_192411 | JGI IMG/M metagenome (GOLD analysis project Ga0247842, IMG submission 192411) | Freshwater microbial communities from meromictic Lake La Cruz, Castile-La Mancha, Spain - LaCruzMarch2015_19m | ecosystem: Environmental > Aquatic > Freshwater > Lake | place: Spain...
CCCACGGGATAAGCGTCTTAGGCCCGCAGATCACGACCTCTGCCCCGAGTTTCGTCAAACCCCAGACGTTCGATCGTGCTACACGGGAATGCAAGATATCCCCGACAAAAACCACCTTGAGACCTTTAATCTTTCCCTTGATCTCACGAAGCGTGAACATATCCAGAAGCCCTTGTGTGGGATGCTCGTTGATACCGTCCCCAGCGTTCACAATCCCGCACTTTGTGTAATTTGAAACGCGATGCGGTGCTCCCGAAGAACCATGACGCATCACGATGATATCCACCTTGAGGGCTTCAATATTGGCGATCGTATCCCATAAAGACTCGCCTTTGGTCATGCTGGAACCGGCACTTGCCATGCTGATGGTATCCGCGCTCAAACGTTTTTCCGCGAGTTCGAAAGAAACACGCGTCCGGGTGCTAGGTTCCAGAAAGAGGTTCACGACGGTTTTGCCGCGCATGACCGGGACTTTCTTGACCTCCCGTTGGGAGATTTCACTGAAAGATTTCGCGGTATCCAGGATCAACGTGATTTCTTCCGCGGAAAGATCGCGCAGTCCGAGAAGGTCTTTTCGTTTCCAATTAAGTTTGCCGTTCTGTGTCATGATCTGCCCCCCCCGGAGATCACAGCTTCGTCTTTTCCATCCGCTTCCTTCAACCGGATAATCACCTTGTCCTGAAATGTGGTCGGAACGTTCTTACCCACATAATCCGCCTTAATGGGCAATTCCCGGTGCCCGCGGTCCACGAGCACCACGAGTTGAATGGCTTTGGGTCTTCCAAAATCGATCAGCCCGTCCAGCGCTGCCCGGATGGTCCGGCCCGTAAAAAGAACGTCGTCAACCAGGATCACAATCTTTCCTTTGAGATTAAACGGGATATTTGTTTCATGGAGTTCGGCTTTGGGACCGACTTCGCTCAGATCGTCACGATAAAGGGTGATATCGAGGATACCGATCGGAATTTCTTTTTTTTCGATCTCGAAAAGTTTTTTCTGGAGTCTTTCGGCGAGGTAAACACCACGGTTACGGATACCGACTAGTGTAAGGTTGTCCATGCCTTGATTGTGTTCGAGGATCTCATGCGCCATACGGGCGAGCGCCCGCTCGATCCCGCCTTCATCAAGGACCTGCTTTTCCGGGACGGTCATAACAACTCCGAATCCGTCGTCAAAACACCAGCGGGCGGGCAAAAAAATACCCCACACGTTTGTGCAGGGCTCTTGGTGCCATCTATAATTTGTCTCATTTTATCCACCTTTGTCGGCGTCTCAGCGCCGTCTTAAAAGGATCTAAAACCTTATGGAGCTGCGGAAGGATACTCGCTTCCGCTATTTTTGTCAAGTCACGCAAAAAAAATGAGAAGGCCTTCTCTATAAGCCGAGTTCTGTCATCGCCCTTGCGAGCGATGGATGACCATCTATCTTGGACCGCCATTGCTGGCGGCCTCGGTCGGCTGACCCGGTGAAGTTCCTACCTTGCGGCGGGAAAGGAACGGGCTGTTCCCGCTTTCGCTCCTCACCTTATTTAGCCTTTCTTCACGTAGAGATTGCCGCGTTTCACCCCCTGTCACTTTCGCGACAGGGACTCGTCTCTGTGGCTCTAATCCGCTTTGTACCGCAAGCGATACAAAGGGTGGGTGTTACCCACTACGATGCCCTGTGAAGCTCGGACTTTCCTCCCACAGCGGTTGGACAGGACGTTTCCCGTCTCTCATCATCTGTGCGCGATCATCCGAGAAGACCTTCTCAAAAACCTGTTGTTAGGTCAAAGAACAAAAAAAGACTCGCTAAATTTGGGCGGTCCCGTCCATCGTTTCAAGCTGCTCCTTGGAAAACTCCGCCCAACTCGTCCCGGGAAATTTTTCCACAACCTGCTCAAAATTTTCACGAGCTTTGGCCGTATCCCCCGAGGCTGCATAACTTTTCGCAATATAATATTCCGCGATCGCGGCCAGATTTCCTTGAGGATTTCCGGACAGATATTCCTGATACTTTTGGATCGCTTTGGGATAATTTCCTTTCTTATAAAAAGTTTCGGCATCCGAATAGGGCCCAAAAGAACGCTTCAGAGGATGGAACGCGCACGAAGCCATCATCAGACCTAAAAGTGCCACTACCGCAAAAAGTCTTATTGTTTTCATAGAAGGCCCCTTAATTATTTGATGAATGAAAATCTATACTTAAGTCTACTTTTCACTTGGGAGAAGTGTCAAGAAGGAATTGGGCCCACCTGGACTCGAACCAGGAACCAAAGGATTATGAGTCCTCTGCTCTAACCAGTTGAGCTATAGGCCCATTAAATGAGTACGGCGCATTAAGTTGGCTGGTAGAATATCGAAGAAAAAGAGGAATTGCAATCAACAATCAAGAAGGAAAGGCGATCCCAATACCAATCCATCGAAGCGTAGCTGAGATTGGGGCCGTCCAAACTACCATTTTGGGAAAGAAATAAAAAGTTTGGACAGACTACCGCATCCGGAGAACGTGTTCGACCTTGCCTTGAAGGTTCGCAAGATCGAAAGGTTTCTCAATAAAACCACTGATCCCCTCGAGTTCAAAAAGCGGTTGCATGGTCGCCCCCGCGCCCGTAAGCATAATAACGGGAGTTTTCCGGGTACGGGTTTGTTCCTGGAGATCATCGTGACGATAGGAGCGGAGTTTGCGGAGATAGGTCAATCCGTCTTCGCCTTTCGGGATACGGATATCAAGCAACACGCAATCGGGTTTGCCTTGTTCAGTCTTCTGAAAACCCTCCGCCCCGTCGAGGGCGGTCAGGACCTTATAACCAAGAATCTCGAACTTTTCTTTGATGATCTGACAGACATCATCCTCGTCATCGATAACAAGAATACATTTTTTATTCTCTGCCATCTTGACCTCAAAAAGGTTTCAACCAGCAAAAGAGCCGGCAAGAACGCTCGCGATCCCAACAAACTTTCAAGGAGATTCTATTACTCGCTTAGCTTAATATCCAGAAAATTCTTGAGTTTTCGTGACCGGGTAGGATGACGCAGTTTGCGAAGCGCCTTAGCCTCGATCTGACGGACTCGTTCGCGAGTCACGTTAAAAATATGGCCTACTTCTTCCAGTGTCCGGGGGTAACCGTCGCCGATCCCGAACCGCAAACGCAGGACCTTTTCTTCACGTTCGGTAAGCGTCAGGAGAACATCATCCATTTGCTCCTTGAGCATGCTATAAGCCGTAGCATTGGCCGGAGACACCGCGGACTTGTCTTCAATAAAATCTCCAAAGCTTGTATCCCCTTCATCCCCGATGGGTGTCTGAAGGCTGATCGGCTCCTGCGCGATCTTCAAGATCCCCTTCACTTTTTCGACGGGCATCTTCATGACCTGTGCGACCTCTTCGGGGGTCGGTTCACGCCCGGTCTCCTGGACCAGGTGACGCGACGCGCGGAAAAATTTGTTGATAGTCTCGATCATGTGCACCGGGATACGGATCGTACGGGCCTGATCTGCGATCGAACGCGTGATCGCCTGGCGGATCCACCAAGTCGCATAAGTCGAGAACTTGTAGCCGCGTTTGTACTCGAATTTATCCACCGCTTTCATCAAACCGATGTTCCCTTCCTGGATCAGGTCCAAAAAGGAAAGTCCCCGGTTCGTGTACTTTTTGGCAATGCTCACCACCAATCGGAGGTTCGCAGCGACTAGTGCCTTTTTCGCCTTGGTAAGTTCCCATTCCTTGCGGATAATCGACTTGAAATGCTCGTGAAGCTTTTCTTCCGGTTCCCCGAACTCGTGAAGGATCTGGCGGTTCCGCTCCTCGATCTGACCGATCTTGCCACGCACGCCACTTCGCCGAAGTTTCCTGATCTCATCGCGGTTCCTTTTAAGTTCGCGAAGCTTCGAGCGAAGAGTCGCGATGATCTGCTCCACAATGGCAATACTAAGATTGAATTGTAATAAAAGTTCGGCCACATTGGATTTTTTCCGGGAAGCGCGGAACTTTCGAAGGAGCAGCTTGAACTTGTTCTTGATCGTCTGGATCTTGACCGTCTGCTCTTCATCAACGATCGCCTCGAGTTGAACCTGGCCTTCAAGAATCTTTTTAGCAAGCTCCAGCACTTCGAAACGCGCGGCCTTGGTCTGATAAACAACTTTCTTAAGTTCTTCTTCGCAGGCTTCGATCTTCTTGGAAATCTCGATTTCCTGTTCGCGGGTCAGAAGCGAGATCTGCCCCATCTGGCGGAGATAAGTACGGACCGGATCATCAATGCGAACGCGCTCATATTCTTCGACCGCCGCGTCCTCCTCAAGCTCGGAATCTTTGCCTTTTTTAGCTTCGACGTCCTGGATCACTTCAGAGGCAGGTTTGGCCGGATCTCCCGTCGAGCCGCTTGTTACTTCAATCCCTTTTTCATTTAAAGCCTCGATGATCTCTTCTACTTTTTCGGGATTGTTCATGTCCGGAGGCAGTTGTTTCTTCATCTGCTCGATCGTAACAAAACCTTGTTTCTTACCAAGCGCTAAAAGCTTCTGAACCATCTCCCCCTGAAGCTTGGCCGAAACAACTCCTTTTTTCCCCGTCTTCACCTTGGCAGACTGCGCAGGCGTAATCTTCCCCTTGGCGCGGGCCGACGACGGCTTCTTGGATAATGCTTTGGCAGGTTTCTTGGATGCTTTTTTCATAGAATTGCGTATTATAGTTATCTCGCCTCTTGAAACCAAGCGATTTATTCGCCCTTTTTAGTTTTCCGGGACCGCTTCAAGAGTTCCTGGTATTCCTGGGTCACTGTACGGACTTTGGCTTCATCCCGTCCGTTCTCTGCCGCGAGGAGCTGACGGCGCAATTCTTCGAGCCGCCCGGTGGCATGGCATTGTTTGATTTTTCTGATGCAATCTTCGAGGATTTGTTCCCGCTCGGTCGTCTCGTCCAGAGATGCCATGACTGCCACAAGCTGTTCACGGTACTGAGCATCCGGGATACGGTTTAGAAGTCCCGAAAGCGTGCATTTTTTCCCCTGCTCGCTCATCTGCCTCAGATATTCAAAAAGCTGCCGTGAGATCGACATCTTGAGATCAGAGTCTTTAAGCTCTTCGCAGGCCCGATCACAAAAAGGCGGCACTTCAGCCATAAGCACCAGAAGCAGCAATTCTTCGGGTGCGGGCTTGATTATTTCGGGAGTGGTTGCGGCCTCTTGAGAACGCCCCTTGGGAACATTCCCCTTCCCATTAAGACGAGAAAACTCAGTACGCAGAGAATTCTCATCCACTTCAAGCGCACGGGCAAGCCGTTTGAAATATTCCGAAAGCATGACCGTATTTTTGACCTTAAGAAAAGTTTCGAACATCTCGCGGCTGATCTTGGAAAGCCCGAGGGCGTCGTGACGCGGGTAGCGCGCAAGAAGTGCCTGCAATTTATAATCAAAAAAATCCTTGGCGTTTTTGAGGAGCGCCGCGAAAGCATCGTTCCCGCGTTTGTTTAAAAAATCATCCGGATCCTCGCCTTTCGGCAGGCTCACGAGTTTCACCTGCATCCCGCCTTCCAAAAGGATCTCCAGCCCGCGCAGGGCCGCGGCCTCACCCGCCTTGTCGCCGTCGTAAACCACGATCACTTCCTCCACAAACCGCCGCATAAGACGCACGTGGTCCTCGCCAAGCGCCGTACCAAGCGTCGCTACGGCATTCCTGAAACCGTGTTGATAAAGAGCAAGAAAATCCATGTAGCCTTCCACCAGGATCAGGTTCGGCCATTCGCGATCGATATATTTTTTCGCCAAGTTCAATCCGAAGAGTTCGCGCCGTTTTGAAAAGATCGGCGTCTCGGGCGAATTAAGATATTTTGGACCTTCCTCGTCGGCGATCAGCCTTCCGCCGAACGCAATGACCTTATTCTGAAGATTCAAGATCGGGAACATGAGCCGTCCGCGAAAGGTATCATAATAATTTCCTTTCGGCGATTGCTGGATCAAAGCCGCTTGTTTGAGAAGGGCTTCCGGATATTTTTTAAGGACCATACGATCAAAAAGCGTACGCCACTCCATCGGCGCCCAGCCAAGTTTGAATTCCCGGATCATTTCATCGGTGATCTGCCGCTTGGCCAGGTACGCCCGGGCCGGAGCACCAGCCTCCTTGAAAAGCAGTTCGTGATAAATATCCGCGGCGACTTGGCAAACCTCGTAGAGTTTTTCCTTCAGCCCGCCGTCATCCCGGTGAGCGCGCCGTTCCGGAAGCGTGATATGCGCACGTTCCGCAAGGAACTTCAATGCCTCGGGAAATGTCATGTTCTCGTGGCGCATGAGAAAACTGAACACATCGCCGCCGGCCCCGCATCCGAAACAGTGGAACATCTGCTTTTCGGGCTGGACCATGAACGAGGGTGTTTTTTCCTGGTGGAACGGGCAGCAGGCCTTGAGATGCCTGCCGGCACGTTTGAGGGGAACATATTGGGAGATGATCTCGACGATATCGTTGGCCGCACTGACCTGCTCAACAATATGATCTTCGTAGCGCGTCCCGGAGTTGTTTTGTTCCATAACGCGTTTTTTCTACCCGCCGACCTTCGACGTTTCCACAGATTTTTTAAGAGTCGACTTGGAGAAGGGACTTACAACAAGCTCATAAAGATCGGGCACAAGTCGTGAGACCGTATAACCCGTATAGGTACGTCCCTGTTTGAAGGCCTGTTGCATGGGCTTGATCGGAAAGAAGAGAAGGAATTGTACAAGAAAGCTGAGTAAAAGCATCGTGCGTAAAACCCCGAAAACCATTCCGCCCAGGGTCCTCAAAATCCCTTGAGCTTCCACTTTGAAAAGCTTTCCGAAGAAATCGATGCACCGGGACACGATGAGCCATAGACAGATGCTGAACAGAAAAAAAGAAAGGAATTCAGCGGCCTCCATGGGAATGATGGGAAGCACTATGGCTAAATTTTCCGTACCAATCTTGTAAAAACTCAGGGTCAGCATGCTCACGAGGAATATAGTCAACAGCTTCCCAAACATGTTACTAAAACCCTTGCGGCTCCCCTGCACCAACCCCCAAAAGATTGCGATCACTACGATCCAGTCGATCGGAGCAAAACTTTGGAGCGCCGAGCCTGCAACGCTTTTTTGAAGATGATCGACCATCTTCCAAAACCATTCCATTGAGAATGCCCTCCTGCGGTTTTACCTGGGTTCCCCGGGATCTCCCCGGAAGCCGTCCTGAAAAAGTTCGGTCAATTTGAACGGTATGATACACCCTTGCACGTTCTGTGGGTACTCAAAAAAAACCTTGAGATAATTCGGCGTAAAACCTTCCGAAACCCCGGAACGATCATTTTCATGCTCTGCCAGTATCTCTAAGGAACGACCCAGATACCGGCTCCGGACCTCCCCGGAAACACGCTCGGCTGATTCCATCAACCGACGGACCCGGTCCCGAACCACTTGTGCGGGAAGTGTCCCCCGATCCGCAGCTTGTGTTCCCTCCCGGCGGCTGTACGGGAACACATGAGCCTTGAGCGGCTTGAGGATTTCAAGCAACTCCAGAGTATTTATAAACTGCAGCTCTGTTTCACCGGGAAATCCGGCCATCACATCCATGCTGAATTCAAAATCCGGGATCCGCTCTTTTAATTCCAGAACCACATCCCGGTACTCTTCCCGCGCATAACGCCTGTTCATCTTCGCAAGAACTTCGTTATCCCCGCTTTGAAGCGGAAGATGAATATGCGGACAAAGTTTCGGAACACTCCGGAAAGCATCGCGAATGGGTTTGCCAAGGTCCATAAGTTCAATCGAACTTAAGCGGATACGCTCGATCCCTTTGACTCCGGCAGTGGCTTCGATCACATCCCGTAAAAAATAATGCCGTTCCCCGGCATGGGGATGAGCCTCCAGATCAAGACCATAAGCCCCGAGTTGGATGCCGGTCAGGATGATCTCCCGGTAACCGCTGTCCCTAAGCCGTGTCACCTCCTCCAGAATTTCAGGCAGGACACGACTGCGTGAAGGCCCGCGCACAATCGACACCTTGCAGAAACTGCAGGCGTGATTGCAACCATCCTGGATCTTTACATAGGCACGGGTCTTTCCTTCAGACCGCGAGATTGAAAGCGGCATAAAAGCCGCAACTCTATCCGGACGCGCGACTCCGCAAATATCCGCCGGGTTCAAGAGCTTTTCCGTAAGGAACGGTTTTTCATCGTTCAAAAAGATAAGATCCACTTCCGGCATTGCTTCGAGTTCCCTACGGTTCTTTTCAACATAACAACCGGTCACCGCAAACCGCGCCCCGGGGTGTTCGCGCCGGAGACGTCGTATCCAGTACCGGTTCGTCCGGTCCGAGTCCTGAGTCACGGTACAAGTATTCACAACCACGAGATCACAAGGAACACCTTTTTGCCCTTCAATATCCCGATACCCCTTGTTCTCCAGAGCCTCGCGCATTGCTTGAGTTTCATATTGATTGACCTTGCAACCGAGCGTGTAAAAGCGGACATTTTTTCTTGAGGAAGAATGTGGGGCCATGATCACACGGAAAGGATCCCTGAAAGTCTGAGGGATGCCGCGATCCCGATAAATGCGGTATCCGCCTTAAAAAGAACTTCTCCAAGTTCCACGAGTTGAAGATTTTTTTCTTTCCGGTGCCATTTTGCCCAGCGGATCTCCTCTTCCGAAAAACCGCCTTCGGGCCCGATGAAAATATTCAGCACTTTGATCGTACTTTTAAGCCCCTGGATCTCGGCAAGCCACTCCGGAAAAGTCATGGAATCCGGCCCCGGATGAAAGATCGCGACAGGCTCATCCCCGGCAAGACCTTGGAGTGCTTCCTTAAAACTGCGCGGGGCTTCGATCTTAAGCATCTTGAGACTTCCGGATTGTTTGCTGGCCTCACGAGCGATACGATTCCAACGTTCGACGATCTTCCCGGTTTTTTCTTTCGCGACCTGGACTTCGCAGTGTTCCGAAACGATCGGACAGAATTCGTGAACCCCGAGTTCCTGGGCCTTTTCGACAAGAAAATCCGTTTTCCCCTTACGCAGCATCGCCGGAAAAACCCTGAGCGTAAGAACGTCGTTAAAAGAACCCGTCCTTATGAGAACTCTCTGGATTTGGAGACAGACGCGGCCATCCGGCGAAAACTCTCCAACGATCGCTTCCGCCTCGCCGCCATGTCCATCCGTCACAAGGCAAGCATCTCCTGTTTTGAGGCGGATGCTCGCCCGGAGGTGGTGGGTCTCGGCCGGATCGAGCCAGAGATCATGCGGGGTATTTTTTAAAATTTGAGCGGTGAAGAACCGGCGTAATTTTCTCGGCCTTGGTCGTTCGGACATCGAAGATCCTTTATGTGTTCTGAAAAGGGAAAAACCCGCGGAAAAGATCCCGCGGGTTGGTTCTTATTTTAAGATAACGCTGAAGAGCGTGAAAAAGCAGTCCCAATACTTATCAATTTCAGATCGTCTGAAATTGGGGCCGTCCAAGTCGCCCCTATTGAAAAGAAATTAAAGACTTGGGCGGGCTTACTTCTTGGCCGAGGCTTCTTTCTTTTCTTCTTTCTTTTTATCTTCCTTCTTGGCCTCAGGAGCGGCCTCGGCTTTTTTTTCTTCTTTCGGCTTCTTATGGCGGACGACGTTCTGGGCAAGCGGGCCTTTTTCTCCCTGCACGATGTCGAACTCGACTTCTTCGTCGGGATTAAGGCGTTTATAACCTTCGCCTTGAATCACGGAATAATGCACGAAGATATCTTTCTCCTCGCCTTCCTTACGCAAGAATCCGAAACCCTTGACGTTGGAGAACCATTTCACTTTGCCTTTTCTGCCATACCGCCTCCTTAAAATCTTTGAAAATTACTTTCGCACCGCAGAATATCCGGGCGCGTCCGACACTTCCTTACTTCACCTTGATCTTTAAGATAAGTCCAGGTTTGAACACCACGACTTTCTTTTCGGGAACCGTTACTTCCTCTCCGGTCCGGGGATTACGCCCCAACCGACCGCGACGGTTTTTTACTTTGAAGACACCGAAATTCCTGAGTTCCACGGTTTCGCCACGCTGGAGACTGTCGGAAATAACATCGAGGGTTTTCTGGACGATCTTCTTGACATCAATCTGGGTGAGATTCGTTTCATTCGAAACTTTCATCACGATATCTTTTTTAGTCAAGTGCCCACCTCCTTTAACGAAGAAACCAGGGAGTTTTTACCCAACTGCTTGCCCTGTTTGAAGATGCAAAAAAATAGCAAATCTTGTGAGCCTTGTCAAGCGATTTAAGTTGTAACCTCAAGCAATACTTGGAGTTAACCCTGATTTTCATCAATATTTTATTGGAAATCAGGATAACCCTGACTACCGTTATTTTTTCAAAAAGTCAGGGTAAAGAAAAAATAAGCTTTAAGACCGTATTTTAACGCAATTTTCTCCGAGAAGATGCTCGAGTTCTTCAAAAAGAACATCGGATGTCGCAACTTTAAGATTGTCACCGGAGTCCAGGACCGTCATGCGCCCTTTGGGATCCTGGAGAGTGAGATAGACGGGTGTGCTTCCCTTGTGGGCTATGAGGATTCTGCGCACTTCCTGCAGGACCTCGGCCCCCAGTCCTGCGGTCTTGAGGTTAATGGCGATCATACGAGTATACTTCTTGGGAACTTCCTCCAGGGGGATGATCTCATCGGCCAGGAGTTTTGCCACATCATCGCGAGCGTCGACCTTGCCCTTGATAAAGACAAGCGCATCTTTTTGGATCAAAGTCCCT
>Ga0247842_10008542_pt1 | contig 10694 bp, 7 predicted proteins | sample LaCruzMarch2015__3_FD_192411 | JGI IMG/M metagenome (GOLD analysis project Ga0247842, IMG submission 192411) | Freshwater microbial communities from meromictic Lake La Cruz, Castile-La Mancha, Spain - LaCruzMarch2015_19m | ecosystem: Environmental > Aquatic > Freshwater > Lake | place: Spain...
GAGTCCTCTTAGGCTCACAAAACCCCTCAAGTCGAGAGGTCAGAGGGGAGTTTACCCGCCGAGGCGGGAGTCCTCTTAGGCTCACAAAACCCCTCAAGTCGAGAGGTCAGAGGGGAGTTCATCCTGAGCTTGCCTGCCCGTCCGGCAGGCGGGTCGAATGAGTCGAAGGAAGTCCTCTTAGACTCACAACATAAATTAAAGCCTAACAGGTACTTGACAGATGTAAGGATTCCTATCTATAATCCTTACATTAGCTATTATGATGTAAGGATATGAAAATTGGCAACTTTGTTCAACAACCAACAGGATATAAAGCATTTATACCAAGCAAATTTCCTCCTAATGAAACGATTATTTTAAATTCCAAAACACAACAGCTTCACGCAAAAGCCGTTTTAATGTTGGGTAAACTGGATGGAATTACTCAACTGTTACCTGATCTTGATTTTTTTATTTTTATGTACATTACAAAGGAAGCCACTAAATCGAGTGAAATTGAAGGCACTAAAGCAACGATGGTAGATGTTATAAAAAAAGAAATTAATCTCGAAAGTAAATATCCACAAGATGTAGACAGGATTGTTCACTATATAAAATCTATGGAATACGGATTGAAAAGAATCAAAACATTACCTTTATCGTTACGATTTATTCGCGAGATTCACGAAGCATTATTGAAAGGAACAATGGATGCTCCAGGAAAAACACCGGGAGAATTTAGAACCTCCCAGAACTGGATTGGAGGAGGTTCCCCAAATACCGCTAGTTTTGTACCACCACCTTCTCATGAATTAACCAGATGCTTAGACGATTTCGAAAAATTTCTCTATTTAGAAGATGACTATCCCCCGTTAATCAAAGCAGCATTAGCTCATGCACAATTTGAAACAATCCATCCTTTTTTAGATGGTAATGGTCGAACCGGGCGGCTATTAACTACTTTTTATCTCTGTAAACTAGAAATTCTCGAGCGTCCTGTTTTATATTTATCTGAATATTTCATGAACAATCAGAAAGTTTATTATGAATCTTTACATACATATCACCAAGAAAATGCAGACGTTTCAATCTGGTTAAATTTCTTTTTAGACGGTGTAGCAATTATTGCAACACAGGCAATAGAGATTTCAAAAAAAATAAATATTCTACACCAAAATGATTTGATTAAGATCCAATCATTGGGACGTCGGGCAAAAACAGGGGCAGTTGTTCTAGAAAAGCTATATAAACAACCAATATTGAGCGTGCGCAAAGTAGAAGAATGGACAAGTTTATCCCGTCCCCAAGCTAACGCATTAGTGAGGAGATTGGTTGACATTGGCATCTTGGAACAGAAAGATAGAAACATTGAATATGGAAGAGAGTTTTGGTACAAAAGTTATCTGGAATTGTTTTTAAGCAAAAAAGTGTAAAATCTGTCATGGCCGAAGTAAAAACAGGTACAGAAATGGCGCCGATTCCAAACAATCCTGATTGGATTGCCATAACCCACGCAAAAGCAACCACTTATGCCAATGATTTAGCTAACAATCCAGCCAGATTAAAAGATCCAAACCACTGCAATCTCTTATATGGCGCCTTTCAAGGATCAGAAGGTGACTATGTTTTTCACCAAAAAAATGCCATCGAACAATTAGCTATCAATACGCAGGTAATTGAGGTAAGTAGAGCACAACCGGCATCAGCAAACGAACATGCCGTCTGGTTTTTAGATAGTGTCTTAAACGGTAATTCTGCCGAAACAAGAATTGCTGTTTTAGCAAAAAAACATTTTAATTATGACCCCGGTGAAATGTACCGTGCTATTCAGCATATCGCGACCGAAAGAGGGCTCAACCCCATCTCTGTCAATTCAATCTGTAAAACCTACAATGATCTTTCCCAAACAGTCGATCACAATTTACCATACCTACCCAACGGAGAAAGAACAAAAATAGATATAGTCTTTACCTCAACCGAAGATGTGTCGGTCGCAAAACAAGAAAAAGAAACTAAAACAATTCACATTGGCGATCCATTGCCCGAACATTATCAAAACCCCTTGGAACAATTAAGCCAAGTAGCACCTGGTGGTTTCAAAGAACAAGCAACACGTCTTGCTTATTATTTTTATGCCCTGGATAACAATTTAGAATTAATGGACAAAAATGGTCGCTCACTCCGGGAAGAAGTAAATAGTCTTGCCCAAGAAATTGCCGATCTACCTGCCATCCATCTTGTATATATCTTAAACTCATCGGGAAACCGTTTAAAGGGGATGCCACCTGAAGAATGTCTGCCTCAATGGGTTACCAAAATACATCTTGAAAATACAGGCGAACCAGAAAACGGTATTCCGCAAGCAAGTGAGTTTTATAACAAATACGCCCCGACTCATGGGGAAAAAGAAGATGATCAACAGGGAACTTATTATTTATACGACCAAGGTATCAGTCCACCAAGAGGAGAGTCATCTGTCGATACTTTCAAATGTTATCTGGAGCATGATACTTCCCAATCTCAATTGGAAGCAACTTTTAAGGCATTGGCTGAATTAAAAATTCACCCTCATTCCAGCAAGCTATCTGAAGGCGACAGAATTGTCTTATATTGGAAAACATACCTGACCGACGAATTATCAGAACAATTGGCGGAAACATTTAATATAAATGGCGTACCTTATCGTGGATTTGGCCAAGACAGTTCGCAGGTAAAAATACAAGAAAACGGTAGTTGGGAATTTAATATTCGCTCTTCAAACGACCTATCCAGGGGCGAAACAGGCGGAGCAGCCAATTTCTCCAATGATAAATACACCCCCCAAAGGTTTTTTGAGTTGTATCTTCAACAAATGATGCGGCACTGCCGTAACCCTCTTAATCCATATCGAATGAGTTTTGTACCTGTAATTGGGGAAAGTGATACTTTAAAAGACCAGGAGCAATTAAAATTACAGCTCGCAGAAATTGAAAAACGGGGGCTGGATGTTGCCTGGTATAAAAAAGATGTTCCAACTATTTTCAAATAAAATCAGTTTTTCCCATCTTGTTTTGTCATTTTTCCCAACTTAAATGTAAAATACACATATGTCAGAACTAAAAGATATCCGCCATTCCGCGGAACACATTTTAACCCAAGCCATGCTTCGGCTTTACCCGGGTAAATTTCAAATGGCCATGGGTCCGGCCACCGACGATGGTTTCTATTTTGATTTCGAGGCTCTGGGAGACTTCAAAATAAACGAAGCCGATTTCCCAACCATCGAAGCCGAAATGAAAAAAATCGTCAAGGAAAATTTACCCATTATCAAAAAAGAAATCAGTCTTGACGAAGCCAAAAAACTTTTCTCCGGCAACCCCTACAAACTTGAATGGTTAGACGGCATTAAAGATCGTAACGAAATTATTACAGTTTATTACACTGGAGATCAGTTTTTTGATCTTTGTGCCGGTCCTCATGTCCGTTATACCAGCCAGGTAAAAGCCTTCAAACTGCTCTCAATCGCCGGCGCCTACTGGCATGGAGATGAAAAAAATAAGATGCTTACCCGCATTTACGGCACCGCCCTCGAAAACAAAGAAGCCCTCGAAAAATATCTCACCAACATCGAAGAAGCCAAAAAACGTGATCACCGCAAGATTGGAAAAGATCTGGATTTATTTTCTATCGATGATTCTGTCGGACCAGGTTTAATACTTTGGCATCCAAAATTATCGGTTGTTAGGGAAGAAATAGAGTTGTATTGGCGATCAGAGCACCGCAAACGTAATTATCAATATGTTTATACTCCCCATATCGGTCAATCAAACTTATGGCAAACATCAGGGCACCTTCAAACTTTCAAAGAAGGATTGTTCCCACCCATGTCCATGAAATCCAAAGATGAAAAAGAAGACGTTACTTACTACGTCAAACCCATGAGTTGTCCTTTTCACATTCGAATTTACAAATCTCATCCCCGCAGCTACCGGGAGCTTCCTATTCGCTGGTGTGAGCTTGGATCTGTCTATCGCTACGAAGAGTCAGGTGTTCTTCATGGTATGCTTCGGGTCAGAGGATTCACTCAGGATGATGCTCACATAATTTGTACCGAAGACCAATTCGTCGACGAAGTAAACAAAATTCTTGATTTTGCCTTAGATATGAATAAAACATTTGGTTTTAATAAATTAAATATTTATCTTTCTGTTCGGGACCCGAAAAATAAAGAAAAATACATTGGTGAAGAACGCATCTGGAAATTGGCTGAATCCACTCTTGAAGAAATTCTTCAAAAAAGAAAAGTAGAATACAAAAAGGATATTGGTGGCGCCAAATTTTACGGACCGGCAATTGACTTAAAAGCAGTTGATGCCATGGGACGAGAGTGGCAAGGAACCACTATCCAACTTGATATGAATGAGCCATCCAGATTTGAAATGAAATACACTGGTTCCGACGGTCAGGAACATACCCCCATCATGCTTCATCGAACTTTATTGGGATCAATGGAAAGATTTGTCGGGACTTTAATCGAGCAATTTGCCGGGGCGTTTCCGGTTTGGCTTTCACCAGTCCAGGCAAAAATTATTCCCATCACCGATAATCAACTCAAATATGCCCAAAAAATCAGTGAAATATTAAAAGAAAAAAATATTAGAGTTGAGATTGATGATCGGGCCGAAACCATGCAGAACAAAATTCGTTCCGCCGCCATGGAAAAAATCCCTTATCTTTTGATAGTGGGGGACCGCGAAGCCAATTCCGCCGACAATCAAATTTCAGTTCGTCAAAGAGACGGTCAGGATCTGGGTTCTATGCCCCTGGAAAGCTTTCTGAAACAAATTACCGGGCAGATTAGCACAAAGAGCTTAAACCTGATAAAATAGGCACAATGGTATATCAAAGATCCGACCAAAACATGCGTTATTACAACACCAATAACCGTATCAGCGCGCCTACTGTCAGGCTTATCGACGAAACCAGCAAACAAATCGGGGTAGTTTCTTTGGCCGAAGCCCGTCAAAAAAGCTTCGAAACCGGCCTGGATTTAGTCGAAATCGCTCCGCGCGCCGTCCCTCCTGTCGTCAAGCTCATCAGCTATACCAAATTCAGATACCAGGAAGCCAAGAAACTCAAATCCGAGAAAAAAGGCATAAAAGGCGGAGGCTTAAAAGAAATCCAAATGACCCCCTTTATAAGTCAAAATGATTATGAAACCAGGATCAAAAAATCGCAAAAATTTTTGACTACTGGAAATAAAGTCAAATTAAGTATAAAATTCCAAGGTCGCCAGATTGCCCGCAAAGAATTTGGCTATAGTTTGGTTGAAAAATTTAAAAACGACCTGAAAGAGTACGCTACTCCCGAAGGCGAACCTAAATTAATTGGCAAAAGATTAATGTTTACTCTTTCGCCTTCTGCCAAAAAGAAAGCGACTACAAAAAATGAAGAAGACCAAAAAGAAACTAAAAATTAGAAAATCTGTCCGAAACAGATTTGAAGTTACCAAAAACGGCGTTGTTTTGCGCATGTCCTCATTCAATCGGCATTTACGCCGCAAAAAAAGCAAAAAACAACTTCGCCGTCTTAAAGGTAAACAACATGTCCTCGGTAGATTCGCCATTAAGGTTAAAAAATTATTAGGTCGAGCATAATATTAAAAGTTTCCGCCAAAGGCGGATCAGCCTCTGGCTGAAAAAAGCTCTTAGGAAGAGCATAAAATTATAGTTTTCTCCCTTGTCAAAGGGAGAATTAAAGAGGGATTTATGAGAGTTAAAACAGGAACAGTCCGCCGCGCCGGACACAAAAAAATACTTCAGCAAGCCAAGGGCTACTGGATGACCCGTCACAAAAGGTTTAAAAATGCCAAAGAAGCTGTCATGCACGCCGGCCAATATGCCTACGAAGGCCGTCGTAACCGCAAAAGAGACATTCGGCAGATTTGGATCGTCCGTATCAACGCCGCTTTAAAGCCATTCGAGGTCAGCTATTCAAAATTCATCAAATCTTTAAAAGATAAAAAGATTGATCTCAATCGTAAAGTCCTTTCCGATATTGCCACCAACGACCCGGCTGTTTTCAAAGCCATCGTCGATTCTGCAAAATAACCAAAACGTCATTGCGAGGAGTGTAACGACGAAGCAATCTTTGCCATTCTTGCCTCTGGATTTTCCTTGTAGAGACGTAGCGTGCTACGTCTCCACCTCTCCTGGGGTCTCTAAATAAAAAGGGGTTGACTTTTTTTAAAGCTCCCCTGTCAAGGGGAGCTCCCGAGAGGGTGAGGGGTTTAAAAAGATTGCCACGCTTCGCCCTTGCCCTGTCAAGGGAAAGGGTAGGGATAAGGTTTTAATTTAAAGGGTGGGTTTTGATTTTCAATCTCCCTTGCCTGCCCGCCTTGTCTCAGCCAAAGGCTGATCCGCCTATGGCGGAAAAGGGAGAAGCCCCAAGGGGGAGAGGGATTAAAGTCCGGTTGTTCCTATTCCTGTCGGTATCGCTGTCGGTACCATTGTAGGAACCCTGGTCGGCGTCACCGTCGGTGGAACAGAAGTTGCCGTCGGAACGATCGGTGTCGGCGTCCGTGTCGGCGGAACAGGCGTAATTGTCGGAGTAGGGGACGGAGTCCAATCCCAAGGCCTATCAACCCCAATCTTTACGTCCGCATTGGCCGACTTACCATCTTTGTCTGTCGCCCTGACTTTCAATGTATACAATCCGTCTTCTAAGCTAAGAGATGTTTCGTATGGCTTTTCCGTCCAAACCTTCTTTTCCACGTCATTCACCCACAATTTAACCTCCACTATTTTCTTCAAAGAAGAAGTGTGAAGTTTAACATCAAAATTATTTCCCACCGTCATTTGATGCACCGGTGTGTCAAAGCCAATCGTCACCATCCCGTCCGTTCGGCAGTAATCCGCCGGCGGCTGATATTTATTTTTATCCTGTTGTAAATTAATCCATCCGTCAATTCCTTCCTGCCACCTGTTCTTCCCATCTTTTGAGACCGGATCATCTTCCTTCAGGCTTATATATTCTTTTTCCTCAAAATTATTCGAAGCAATATCCTGCGGTGTTGCCAGCCCTGCCTTATCACCCTTACAGATTTTTAGTTTCATATGGATCGGATCTGTTGTCTTTGGCTGGGTTCCGTCAATGAAATATTCCTGTCTGGAGGAAAAACCATCGTGTGCCGGATATCCGGACAATCTGTCCACTTCCATCGAAACGATTTTATCCGGAATCGGAAAATCCTGTTTTAGTCTTTGCGGCAATGCCAAAAGCATTATCCTTTTCCAAATCGGCGTTGCCCCGGAAACTCCCGAAGCCACTTGTTTCATCTGGCTGTTGTCGTTGTTTCCCACCCACACCGCCGTCAACAAATTCGGCGTCCAGCCGATTGCCCAGTTATCCCGCTTTTCATTAGTAGTTCCGGTTTTAACCGCCACCTGATAATTTGGAATAATCAGTCCTGAAACTGCTCCAAAAGTCAACTCTCTTGCCGAATTATCAGACAATATATTAGATATAATAAATGCTTCTTGCGGAGTCATTACTCTTTTTGAATCCACCTGTCGGTACTCTTCCATCACCCGTCCGTTTTTATCTTCCACTTTCAAAACCCCTGTCAACTCTCTTTTCCACCCGGTATTAGCAAACGAGCTGTATGCCGCCGCCAAATCAATCATTTTCACTTCCGCCCCACCCAATGTTACCGCCAGCCCATATTTCGATAAATTCTCTTTTGTTGGCTCCAAAGTTGTCAGCCCCATTTCAAACGCCTGTTGAAGCATGTTCTGTAAACCCACATTAGCCAGCATTTTAACCGCCGTCGTGTTAATAGAATTTCCCAAGGCTTTGCGCAAAGACATCGGTCCGAGAAACTTACCGGTATAATTTTGCGGTATATAGTCTTTCTGTCCCTGAGTCCCGGCAAAAGTCACCGGTGTGTCCATTATCAGGCTCCCGGCTGTCCACCCTTTCTTAATTGCTGTCAAATAGGTGATCGGCTTTATAGCCGATCCCGGCTGTCTCAATCCCTGCGTCACTACATTAAAATTCCCATCTGTTTTATCAGAGTTATATCCTCTCGACCCCACCATCGCCAAAACCTGCCCGGTGATCGGATCAACCACCAGTGCCGCTCCATTACTTATTCCCATTTTTTCCGCCTTATCAATTTCTTCCGACACAATTTTCTGAACTTCGTTTTGTAGTTTCAGGTCCAAAGTTGTCGTAATTTTCAGCCCCCCGCCTTCGACCACATCTTCTCCGTACTTTTTCGCCAATTCTTCCTTAACCCAAAATATGAAGTGAGGGGAAATAATCTTACTGGAATTATCATAAAATTTATACTCCTCCACCATTTTCAAGGTTTCATTAAACTGATCCGTATTTATATATCCATCCTGCAGCATTCTATCCAAAACATGTTTCGTTCTCGCCACATAAGCTTTTGGAGTCGTTGAAAACGGGCTGTAAACACTCGGTCTTTGCGGCAATCCGGCCAAAATTGCTGACTCCACCAGGTTTAGTTCGGCTACCGGCTTACCAAAATACTGTTCCGACGCCGTCCCCACCCCCCAGGCCGCCCCGCCATACGGCGCTTCGTTTAAATACATTAAAAGTATCTCGTCTTTTTTATACTTCGCCTCGATCTGCATCGACAAAATTAGCTCCTTAATTTTTCGGGTAACACTCCTTTCCGATGTCAGCAAAACATTTTTAACCAATTGCTGGGTCAAAGTTGATCCTCCGGTTAAATGTCCGAAAACAAAATAATTTTTTACGATTCTAAAGGGGGTTAAAGGGTCAAAGCCCTTATGGTTATAAAACTCTTTATCTTCAACTGCGATTGTCGCCTTTTTCAGATAGTCCGGAATATCTTCCCACACCACCGGAGTTCTTTTTATATCTTTATAAACATCATACAAAAGCTCCCCGTTTCGATCAAAGATTTTACTGGAAAATCCCTCTCTCCTAACTACCTTCGCCGGCGTCGGTAAATCCTTCGCGTACCAGGCAAACAATACAAATATCCCTACAAATCCGGCTAGTATCGCTATCAGACAAAAAAGAAAAAATCCCATAAGAAACCGTTTTTTGCTGATTTTCGGTCTCCGTTTTAAAAAATTACAAACCATGTTTTTTATTTTATCCACACGCTTAAAAATGGAACCATTCCCGACAGTAATAATATTAACATGGCAAAAATCAACACCGTTTTTTTTAAAGTTTTAGCCTTTATTTTCATAAGCTAATGATAACATAGCATATGAATTCGTTGTCCGAAATCCCGGGCCTGGGTCCAAAAACTCTCGAGAAACTGAAAAAACTAAATATAGCCTCTCCCTCCGATTTAATCAATCATTTTCCCAATAGATTCATTGATTTTTCCAAAATTACCAGGATCTCCGGTTTAGAGGTTAACAGTAATGCCACTGTCACCGGAAAAATTACCAAATTCCAAAATATTTTTACCCGTTTTGGTAAAAACCTTCAGAAAGCAACTGTCGCCGACTCCACCGGTGAAATCAATCTTCTTTGGTTTAATCAGCCTTATCTTTCAAAAAATCTTCCCGTCGGTCAGATCATGAGTTTTGCCGGTACCGTCTCTCTTTTTCAAAACAAAAAAACTCTCATCAACCCCGAATACGGCGCTTACAACACCGGCAAAATTATTGCCGTTTACCCCGAAACCAAGGGTTTGTCTTCAAGGTGGTTTCGGAAAACCATCCAGGCCAATCTTTTTTCCCTTACTCAAAACATTTCCGAAAATCTTCCTCCCGAAATTATCAAAAAGTTTCAACTGTTAGACAAAAAACAATCCTATTTTCAAATCCATACCCCGGCTTATATTAATCTTCTGAATCGCGCCCGAAACCGCCTGGCTATCGACGAAATTCTCTCCCTGCAAGCTCTTTCCTATTTGAAAAAACAACAGTGGTTGTCCTACCGTCCTAAAAAAATTTTTAAATCCCCAAAAACTTTTGATACTCAAATCGATAATTTTATAAAAACCTTGCCCTTTAAGTTAACAGAATCCCAAAAAAACGCCTGGAAAGAAATAAGAGGGGATTTAATTTCCAAAACCACCCCCACCAACCGCTTGCTCCAGGGGGACGTCGGTTCCGGCAAAACCATTATCGCTATTCTTTCCTGTCTTTTGGCATCTCTTAACAAAAGTGTCTCCCTCTTAATCGCCCCTACCGAAATTTTGGCCAAACAGCATTTTGATAATTTTTCTCAATTTTTACACCATCAAAAAACTAAAGTCTACCTTCTTACTGCTCATTCCAAAGTAGATCTGAAAAAAGTTGAAAATAATTCCATTATTATTGCCACCCACGCCGCCATTTTTAAAAAGTCAGAGTTAAAGAAAAAAATCGGCTTATTAATCATCGATGAACAGCATAAATTCGGCGTCGAGCAAAGATCGTTTCTTTCATCCTCGATGAACCCTCCGCATTGTTTGACTATGACTGCCACTCCCATTCCCCGAACCATCAGTATGACTTTATTGGGGAACATCGACTTATCAGTTCTCGACAGTCTCCCTCAAAATAGGCTGAAAATAAAAACTTTTCTCGTTCCCAAAAACAAAACCGGCGACTGCTATCAGTGGATTAGAAAATTTATCAAAGACACCGGCCAGCAGGTTTTCTATGTCTGTCCCTTTATTGAAATTTCCGAAACTCTTTCTACGGTCAAATCGGCTATCGAAGAATTTGAACATCTTA
>Ga0247842_10008554_pt1 | contig 10678 bp, 9 predicted proteins | sample LaCruzMarch2015__3_FD_192411 | JGI IMG/M metagenome (GOLD analysis project Ga0247842, IMG submission 192411) | Freshwater microbial communities from meromictic Lake La Cruz, Castile-La Mancha, Spain - LaCruzMarch2015_19m | ecosystem: Environmental > Aquatic > Freshwater > Lake | place: Spain...
CGGATCAATAGATACTCAAAAATATCAATAGAGTTATGATGAGAAGCTAAAATACCTTTAGATAGATTCATTCAGATATATGACTTAATTAATCAAATTCCCCCTTCCCCCTTTTAGCTAAAAGGGGAATAGTCAAGTTGCCCTCTTTAGCTAAAAGGATAATAGTCAAGTTGCCCTCTTTAGCTAAAAGGATAATAGTCAAGTTTCCCCCTTTAGCTAAAGGGGGATAAAGGGGGATTTGATTTAAGTTATCGGATCAATAGATACTCAAAAATATCAATAGAGTTATGATGAGAAGCTAAAATACCTTTAGATAGATTCATTCAGATATATGACTTAATTAATCAAATTCCCCCTTCCCCCTTTTAGCTAAAAGGGGGTTACAAATCTTTTATCCATATTGGTTTACAGACTTATGGGTAAAGATTTGTTTTCCAAATGGGGGAATATGGATTAATTATCAAAAGTATTGGTGACAAATATGGCAAAATTTGGCTACATTGCAAAAGATATAAATGGTGCGATATATAAGGGTACCATTGACGCAACTGATATAAAAGAAGTACGTCTCAGCCTGAGACAAAAAGGATTTTATCCTACTACCATTCGTTCTGTGCGTGAGTGGAATAAACTTACGTTGTTTAGCACGATTCGGGGCGATGAAGTGGCTATTTTTGCAGAACAGCTTTCTGTTATGGTAGATGCCGGCTTAACTCTTGTTAGATGCCTGCATACTCTGGCAGACCAGACAAAAAATGATAAGTTTAAACAGGTCATAAATACTATAAGACAGGATGTTGAGAATGGAGTGTCATTTGCTGATGCGCTGAACAAATATCCCAAAGTGTTTTCTAACCTGTTTATAAATCTTGTTAGGACAGGAGAAATAGGCGGTGTTCTTGCCAAGTCACTGAAACAGATTGCCGATTATCTTGAAGGTGAAAGGCAAATTAAAAAGAGAGTCAAAGCCGCCCTTGTATATCCCAAGATCGTGTTTGGTATGTGTATTTTGGTGAGTATATTTTTAATCACATTTATTGTTCCAAAGTTTATGTTTTTATACAATGGTATGGATATTAAGATGCCTTTGCCTACACGCATAGTTATAGGGATCAGCAAATTTGTTCCTAAATACTGGTGGTTATTGCTAGGCTGTGGAGCAGGCATATACTTTGGTTATATAAAGTTCAAGGCATCTGATTTAGGCAAAAAAACACTTGATTATTTGAGTTTAAATGCACCTCTATTTGGACCACTCGGTAAGAAAATAGTTGTTTCACGCTTTGTAAAAGTTCTCGGCGCACTTACTGTAAGCGGAGTTCCGATAATGCAGGCTCTTGATGTGGCGAAAGAGGTTGCAAATAATGCTATCATGAGTGAAGTCATAGATAAAATTCGGGAAAACGTAAATGCCGGCGGAGGGTTAAGTGAACCTATTGCCGCTAGTAATTTGTTTCCACCTATGGTAGTACAAATGGTGGGAATGGGAGAGGAAGTCGGTAGTATAGGAGAAGCACTGGAAAAAAGCTCTAGATTTCTGGATCGAGAGGTCGAAGATGGCGTTAAAAGTCTTATGACAAAGATAGAGCCTTTGACTACTGTCATAATAGGGTCGGTTGTCGGGTTAATCTTGATGGCAATGTATCTGCCTATGTTTGATGTAGTTAAGATAGCGCAATAGCTCCTGTAATGGCTATATTTAAAATATGCGTAATAGAAGATCGGGATTCACATTAGTTGAATTATTAATAGTTATAGTAGTGATGGGAATTTTGGCGGCAGTAGCAATACCCAGATTTAGCTCAAACCAGAGGTCTGCTTATACGACAGTACGAAAAATAGTATCGGATTTACGATACACACGCAGTCTTGCTATATCTTCTGGTAATCGTCATTATTTAGTATTCACTGATCAAGTTAGTGGTTCATATACAAAGTATAAAATATACAAAAGAAGTAACCCTTCAGATATACGGATAGGTGAGGTACGTATCATTCCAGCAAATGTTACTTGTACAGTAACGAGCGACCTTGGTGACAAATTTTCTTATAATTATCTTGGCGAATGCAATGATGTAAGCGGTACCGATACCGTAACACTTAATGATGGATCTGAAACCAGTTCTGCTATTGTTGTTGATATGACGGGTAGAGCTTCTTATTAGAATTTTGGTTTTTTTATACAAAATATTGGCTACTTGGTGAGAAAAACATTCAAATGGAGATGCAAAATGGACATTTTTATTAGAAAAATCCAATTACTTAACCTTAACATTTTAGCAAAGAGAACATTGTTTAGACAGTTAATGGTATTCACAGTCTTTATTATGCTCTGTTTTGTGTCGAGTTCTGCTGTTTATTCAGCAGTTCCTGTTGTGAAGAATCTGGATATTCAATACCAATCTGACAATATTATTATTGGGTATGATCTAGCATATTCTGAAGCAGGAACTGTCTTTATAGGTCTTGAATATTCAATTAATAATGGGGAGACATATAACGTCATTCCAAATTCTGAAACATCAGTAACAGGTAATATAGGAAACGTTCCCCCTGGCTTTGGAAAACAAATAATCTGGGATTCAAAAATTGATTTCCCTGACATACATCACGATGACATCAGAATAAGGATAATTGCAAATGATATAAGATACATTACCAAAGGTGGAGCAGTTATGGTATTAATCCCGGCGGGAAATTTCCAGATGGGTAGTCTTCCAACCTCTGATGGTATGCCAATCTTTGGTGATGAGGTGCCGAAACATGAAGTATCCGTGAATTCCTTTTACATGGACACGCACGAAGTAACTAATGCACAATATGGACAATTTCTGAGCGCAACAGGACATACACCGCCGTCATATTGGGCTGATACAAAATTCAATGCGCCAGATCAACCCGTCGTAGGAGTAACTTGGGATGATGCAGTTGCTTATTGCCATTGGGCACACAAAAGATTGCCAACTGAGGCTGAATGGGAAAAGGCAGCTCGAGGTGGAGTGGAAACCCTATTTCCGTGGGGTAATGATCTGAACCGCAACTATGGGAATTTTTCAGGTGTAGAAGGCAACGATACATGGTCAGATACATCTCCTGTATGTAGCTTTATACCAAATGATTATGGATTGTTTGACATGATCGGTAATGCTTATGAATGGTGTTCGGATTATTACGATTTCAGTTATTATAAAACATTACCTGAGAGTAAGAGTAATCCATTTGGTCCAGCATTTGATCCGGAGAATATACAGAACAGGGTTCTCCGAGGCGGTTCGTGTTATGATGACACCTCAGATTATCTGCAATCTGCTACAAGGTATAGTTATATACCATCAACCGCTGATGGGATTACCGGTTTCCGTTGTGTTATGGATGTCAATGAATAATGCTATACAGAATAACCAGAATTTAACTCTTATATATCTCTGTTGAGGTTTTAGATAATGTTCCAGAATAATAAAGGTTTTACAATGATCGAGGTTTTGCTTGCAATTACGCTGATAGGCATAGCTTTAATACCAATTATGCAGGTCATGCCTCAGTTTTATCGTACTAATCGTGACATGATTAACGAAAATACTCTGTCATTCCTTGCACAGCAAAAAATTGAAGAAGTTAAGGGCAAATTGAGTAACCCTGGTCATTTTGGCGATTCTATCACTTCGTCTGGCAGTTTTAGCGGTTTCACTGGTGCTGATAGCTATCAATTTAGCATTACGGGTCCAACTATTGATGGATCAAGAACTAATCTTAAAGTTGTAACAGTTAAAGTATGGTATGGAAGTGTTGGTAGTAGTTATGATGCAGCAAAAAGTAAAATTCAATTAAAAACTAAAATAGCAAGTAGGACATAACATTATAAAGGAATAGAGAAAAAGTAATTTTTTTAATTATTAAGTTCACCAGTAACTACTAAGTAAGGAGAGAAAGGAGTATCAATTATGATAAATATATTTGCTAAAAGCAGAAAAGGTCTTACTTTTATTGAGTTGTTGTTAGTTGTATCAATCATCGCAATAGTCGGTACTGCGGGGGTATTGTCGTTTAGAAGCGGGCGTACTACATGGGGAAGCTCTGATAAACAGACACAAGTAATACAAAGCGCTGTTGTCGGTATGGAAAAGGTTTCGCGAGAGCTTAATAACTCCCCCGGCTTAACCTCCATCAGTAACAATGAAATAAGATTTAAAGTGCTGAGAGATAAAAATAATGTTGGTAATTACATAGAATGGTTTGCAAGGTTAAAGCGTGTAGGCAATGATCTTAAATACTTAGAGAAAAGTACGAACGCTGCGTTGGATAACGATAATGACCTTAATACCCTTGCATCCCCGGTAACAAGCCTTTCATTTATCTACCTTATGGCAGATGGCGTAACTCAAACAACTGTTCCGGATGAGGTGAAGTCTGTCAAGATTAACATGACTACTGAAGATGGTGGAGTCACGATCCCCCTCGTAAACCAAGTCTATATTCGTGCTGATAATACAACAGCGGGACTTCTTGATTTTGAAGATGGCGATACAGGCGATACAACTCCTCCTCCGCCGGGAACTAATCCTGATCCGGGTTCGCTGGGAAATGGCATTGATGGCTGGACTGCTGATGATTACTGCATCTATGGGCAAACCGGTGTAAATGTATCAAATAGTAGTAAAATCTATGGTAATGTTGGTACGCACGGCAGTTCGTATAATTCACAAAATAGTGTTGAAGTTCATGGCTATCTTGTAGTTTACGGAACTCTTAATATGAGCAATTCTGGTTCACTTGCTGGAGATAGCATTGCCGCCGCTTATACACCATCTTATAGTGTTAATTTTGCAAATAGTGCTCGTGCTGCTGCCAATCTCTGGACATTTGGTAAAGTGACAATGTCAAATAGCTCCAGAATTAACGGGACGGTCTATCAGCCCAATACATTAACTGCACCTACCATAACCTGTAATAATTCATCAGGATATACCGCAAAGGAACTAAAAGCGCCGACTGATATGGCTTTCTTGCTGACCTTATTCCCAACTTTACCAGAAAAAGAGCCAGGTACTTCTTTTAACTGGAATACAAGTAACCAGAATGTATGGAATACAACCACATCACTGAGTGGTACTAACTATGGGGATATTGGTGTGAGTGGCTCAAGCGTGCTTACTTTGGCGCCTACTAATGCTCGTAATCTTGATATATCCAATAGCAGTAGGGTTAATATGACTTCTGGAAACTACTATTTTAATAAGATTAACATCTGTAATAGCTCAAAAATTAGAATTAATTTTACTACCAATTCTAGTGGTCAAGTTCAACCAATAAGAATTTTTATGAAAGACCGTTTTGATCTGTCAAACTCTTCATCATTTGTGTTTTACAAAAATGGTTCTGAATGGAGTGATCAATACGAGGCGGCAAGATATATTTACGTTGAGGCAAGAAATGGTCTGACCTGTTCAAACAGTGTTCAATGGAAAGGCTTTATTTATGTTCCCAACGGAGATATTAATTTCTCTAACAGTACCAGCCTTGTGGGTGCGGCAATCTGTAGTGGAACTGTCAATCTTGCTAACAGCGTAGAGGCTACTTATGTGGCTCCTATTTATAATACAACTACACAACTTTTAAGGAGCAGTTTCCATCCTGCTCCTTAACTTAACAATGTTAAATCTATAACAGCAATTAAAACAGTAAGAAGAGATGAGATATGAGGTTATTTTTGAAAGGCATAAATAAAATTCTAGGGAGATACCAAAACAATAGGCGAGGTTTTGTGCTTATATTGACTTTAATGTTAATATCATTGCTCTCGGTTCTTGCCATAACCTCATTTGAGATGGTTATAGCCACAACACAAATCACTGGCAATCATAAACGTTATCTTCAGTCACTTTATACGGCTGATGCGGGTATAGAACATACTGTTTATGTGTTAAAAATAGCCGAACCTTGGAGTCTAACCTGGGGAACCCCAAGCTCATTATCTGGCTTGTCTTTGAATACTAAAGACCAAGGCACTAACAATTGGAATTTTAGTTCTAATAAATGGACAATGTCAAATTCTACAGATTGCAATTATTCGGTGAACGTGTATATAAATGCTGATGCCGCTGATAGACAAATATATGTTGAGTCTACTGGAACAGAATCCGGGTTCTCGAAAACTGTCATAGCAGGAATTGAAAATACACCATACGTAAGGATAACTCGTTGGATGGAAAAAAAGGAGATGTAGAAGGCATGCTTGGAAAAAGAAAAAGTACAGTCGGTTTATACATTGGTGCTCAGAAGACAGTGTTGGCAAGGCTTCAAAGGATAGATTCAAGCCATGCGGTGATCGATCACTTAGGCGTTGCTGATACTCCGTCTGACGCCTTTGGTGATGATGGAATTGTCAACGTGCCTTCTGTCTCCAAAGTAGTTCGTGATCTTCTTGATGAAATTGGTATAAAAGCACAGGATATAACCCTGACTATACCAACAAGAGAAGGAGTTATAATAAGATCATTAACGCTTCCGTCAATGTCAAAAAAGGAGATGCGAGAAGCATTAAAAGGCGAAGTAGAAAATTACGCCCCTCTATCAAGTGATGAGCCAGTGCTGGATTTTCATGTAGTAGGTCAAACTTTCGATGGCACTGTGCAAAAAAATGAGATTCTTCTTGTCGCCGCAACAAAAAGTTTGATCAATTCCTATACGACGGCTATTGAAGCAACCAGTATGAAGTTGTCAGTAGTTGAGCCTTTGACGCTTGCTATCCTCAGAACAATCACACCAGCTTATGATGTTGAGGACGAAAACGAGCAAACTATATCAAGTGATACTCCCGTTATGGTAGTATGTCTTGAAGAAAATGATGGAACAGTCTCTATCTCAAAGGGACAATTCATCCGTTTTATACACAGTATTGAGTTTGGTAGATCGCAACTTGAGGATGCTAATGCCTTTGAAGAATTGGCAAATGAACTCAGATCGTCTCTAACTTATTATCAGACGGCTTTCCCGGATCAAAAAGTTGAAAAGGTCATTCTATTTGCAGATGGCGCCGAAAGCGAAAACATAAGTGTAAAGTTAAGCGAGTTTATAGACATACCAGTTGTTGGTCCACAGCTTCCTGAAACTGCTGATGAGTTTACAAGAACCGCATTAGTATCAAACAGCCTTTCGGCTTTTGCGGCTATTGGTACTGCTCTGTATTCCAAAGGTGAAGGATCTATCAACCTGATACAGACGAGAAATATAGGAATAATACCGGATATAAGGAAACAAATGTTGGCTGGCGGTCTGATTGCTGGATTGACGGTATTTTTTGCAGTTTCATCAACATTTGGCTTGAAAGCAATAACAAGATCAATACATCAAAAGACTACCGATACTATTCGTGCTCGTGAAAATGTTAGCGAAGGAGTCGCTTTGGCTGGCGTCGAAACAGAGGTTGCACGTCTCAGAACGCAGATTCAACTGGCAAAATCCGCTCTAAATTCTATTACAACTGTTCAATGGGCAGACGTCCTTTCAGAACTCAGTATGATAATACCTAAAACGGTATGGTTAAGTAATCTTTCGTGGCAGGAGAATAGCAATGCGGTCGTGTCTGGGAGTGCCTTATCTTACGATTCTGTGTTTAGATTTGTAGACACATTAAAGGCTTCACCCTACTTTACTAACCCTCAACTCACCTTTGTACGAAAGTCTCAGATGAATAATAGTTCAATAATTCAGTTTGAGATTAAGTTTGGGGTATTAAATGAGAAGCTAGGCGGACAGGAGGTTAACCTTGGGATTAGTAGCTGATTTAAGTGAACAAAAAAAGTTTTCTATGATCCAATTTATAGTATACATAGTTGTGTTTTTGCTCGCAGTATATCTGTCATATACATTTATAATCTCCACTGAAGTAAAGAAACTTCAGTCTGCACGGGCTGAGTATAAAAAAGAAAAGATAATTCTAAATGTGTTAGAGGAAAAGGCGCAGAGCATTAACGCAATGGCTAACAACGCTCAAAAACTAGAAACCGAACTGATCGACATACGCAGTCGAGTTTTTAATGAGGATAATGACATCCTTAGTTTTATGAGATCACTTCCAGCAACTACCAGTATGACTGGAAACAATCTAATATCTATGACTCCACTTGAATTAAAGCCGATATTAGAAGCACCACCACCATCATCTCCTCCAAGTGGACCGGTTGAAGGTAAAATTGCAGCAGCGCAAAGTGTTCCTCCGGCGTCTCAGAATTTATCTTGCAAGCTCAAACCGGTTGATATATCCTTCACCGGAGGATATGGAGACGTCATCCGCTTTTTTGATGAGCTAAAGAGAACTGGACAATATATGACCGTTGACAATATCAGCCTGGGAGGTGGTTCTGAAAATAGTGGACAAGTCAGTGTAAAGATTGTTCTAAACCTTTTGCAGATGGGTGTTGATGTAAGAACTCCGCCAAAACAGGTTGCTGAGATAACTCAAAAAGCTATCGGTTCAACTGGAACAGCTTTAGTAAATCAAAATACAACTGCTGGAGGTCGCAATGCGAATATAGCAACTCCAGTTCAGACGCCAGCACAAATAACTGTCGCAGTAAAGCCTGTGCAAAAGGTTGCGCCAATCCAAATAGCGAAACTGCCTCGGTACGTTGTAACACCGGTACAGACAATAGCTTCTACACCTTCGTCACAAAAGGCGAAACCAGTAGTAACCGCTATAAAACCTGCACAGAAAGTTATGCCAGTTCAAATAGCAAAACAACCACAATTTGTTGTAACACCGGTACAGACAATAGCTTCTACATCTTCATCACAAAAGGCGAAACCAGTAGTAACCGCTATAAAGCCTGCACAGAAAGTTATGCCAGTTCAAATAGCAAAACAACCACAATTTGTTGAGAAACCAATACAGAAGGTTGTGTCTGCAACTCCTGTACAGACTGCAAAGCAAAATGGTAACAGAATTATGAAATATGAAGTCCGAGTCGGAATATTTTCATATTATGAGAATGCAGATAATCTTACTAAAACACTTAAATCACATCAATACAATGCGTGGATAAAGCCTTATTCATATAAAGGAAAGACAACTTACGGGGTATATGTCGGTTCATTTGAAACGAAAGGCAAAGCGACAAATTTCGCCGAATCAATGCAACAGAAACTGTCATACATAGATGATTTTGTAATTATGGATGTAAAATCAGGAATTCGCAGGAATTATTAAAATCACCAAACATTCAGGGAGCGTGACTGAAGTCAATAACCCCACGCATAAAACCTGTCCTCGTGAAAACGGGGATGCGGGGGCTTGCGTTGAAACTTAGACGCAACTCTTGTTGACTAGCCTAAGTCTCAACTGAGACTACGTTGTGTGCGAATCATATAGGTACTTCGGGATATTCAGTCTAGTGCCGAACACTACGGCGGATGGTTAAAAACTCTGAGGGGGTAGGAGTGGTGCTGTTCGCAAGTAAACCGCATACAACATTGGCGAAGACTGCTAACCTGTTTTGGTAGTTTCAGGGCAAGTTTTATTTTAGCTTGCGTCAAAACTACCGCCTACTTTTAACATTAAAAAGGAGAAGGCAATTCCTCCCCATGCCTGAAGGCAGGGGTATCCTTGCCGAAATCGGAGATGAATAAATTTAGACTTATAGCGATATTGTTATCTATCGTTTTGATAGTCGGTATTGCTGGTTGCGGTGGCAAATCAAAGACCAGTAAGAACAAATCGGCAGTAATACAAGAAGCTTCTGCTCAAGATGAAACCATAGTAAATACGCCTGTGTCAACTGTGCCAAAAAGCAATGCAGATCCGGAGGATATTCCAGTTCAGTTGCGTGTACTTTCGACAAGTGAGTTTGGACGGGATAATCCATTTGTGCCATTGATGGGAGTAAGTGTGAAAACTCCGATGGCTGATTTAAGTGAAAGAAAGCTTATGGCTGTTAGTACGGATAACGCAAAGCCTATTGCTAAAAAGCCCGAACCACCATCTTTGCCTACTGTCCGTCTATCATTGGCGATTGATGGAAGTACCGCAATTTTTGATGATAATAAAGCCAGCAAGGTTGCATCTGTTGGGGATACTGTGTCTGGAATGAAAGTTCTGGAAATTCGTGGAAACGAGGCTGTTTTAGGCAGTGGCGCCAAAAAATTCATTGTGTCTCAGGGAGGAATTCGTGAGGAATCTCCTGTGCTTGTTCCTGTTCAAAATAACAAAATCCCCAAAGTCACAAAAATTAAGAAAAAATAATAATTGTAATCGTTAAAAAAATGCCATTTTGACATAGATTTCAACGCTTTTTACAACCCCCTAACCCCCTTTGCTAAGGGGGAATGTTGATGTCGACTCGATTTATTCCCCCTCAAAAAAGGGAATACTCCATAAGATTCCCCCTTAAAAAAGGGAATACTCCATAAGATTCCCCCTTAAAAAAGGGAATACTCCATAAGATTCCCCCTTAAAAAAGGGAATACTCCACATGATTCCCCCTTAAAAAAGGGGGCTAGGGGGTTGTTTTTAGAACGTTTATGTATTTTTTAACGATTACTTAGTCGGAAGGAAGAATAATGAAAAAAAGAGGGCATGGTTCGAAATTAAGGTAACAAAACACTTGAAAATATAAGAAATAAGTTGTAAGGAATCTCCATAGAAAATAAACATAAACTTCAAACATAGGAGATTCCATTATGA
>Ga0247842_10008556_pt1 | contig 10675 bp, 15 predicted proteins | sample LaCruzMarch2015__3_FD_192411 | JGI IMG/M metagenome (GOLD analysis project Ga0247842, IMG submission 192411) | Freshwater microbial communities from meromictic Lake La Cruz, Castile-La Mancha, Spain - LaCruzMarch2015_19m | ecosystem: Environmental > Aquatic > Freshwater > Lake | place: Spain...
AAAATAGAACCAGAAGAAGAGTTAATAAAAGATATGTTACAAATAATGAATATATTTGTAGCAAAAATGAATGGTTTAAGAAAATACAAAATATAAAGAATTATCAACTTTTTACATACTAGTAGATGTCCCTTCTTTTGTGGTATATTCAGGTGTTCCACTTGTTAATACAGTTATACTTACTATTCCTGATTGTGATTTCTGTATTTTCTTTATTAAAGTTTTCTTAAAATTATAATCATCTATTCCAATCTCATTATAAATTTTTATTAAATTCATTTTAGAACAATTTATTTTAAATTCCTTTTTTACTCTTTTTATGAAATTTAATGAATTAAAATTTGTTTTTTCTTCTTCACTTAAATTCAATATCTCTTTTTTTATTATTACTAAATCTTCTATATCAGTTGTCATTTATTATTATAAATTATTATCAAGTTTAAATCATTTTTTTTATTTAAGAATAATAACTATTTATTATTATAAAAATGAGTATTGAAGATGTTAAAAATTACTGGAATAATAGACCTTGTAATATTAAACATTCAAAAAAAGAAATAAATACTATTGATTATTTTAATGAAGTTGAAAAAAAACGTTATTTCGTTGAACCTCATATCTTGAAATTTGCCGATTTTGATAAATGGAATGGTAAAAAAGTTCTTGAATTAGGATGTGGTATTGGAACCGATAGTATTATGTTTGCACGTGCTGGTGCTATCTTAACTGTTGTTGATATTTCCGATAAATCACTCGAAATTTGCAAAAAAAGATTTGAATTATTTGGATTAAATGCTCGATTTTGTAATTCAAATATTGAAGAAATTGATTTTGAAAATGAAAAATTTGATTTAATCTATTCTTTTGGTGTTATTCATCATACTGTTGAACCTAGAAATGTCATTAAAAAAGTTGAAAATTTACTTAATGTTAATGGTGAATTTAGATTTATGGTTTATTCCAAATATTGTTATAAATTATTCTGGATTATGATGGAACATAATATTAAAAATATTAATCAAGGATTTGAAAAATTAAAAAAAGAAAGTGAAGCTCAAACTAATTGTCCTATTACTCATCTTTATAGTTTTGATGATATTCGTAATATTCTATTAACTGATAAATTTGAAATTATTGATATGTGGAAAGATTTAATTTTTACTTATGATATCCAAAATTATTATAATAATGAATATATTAAAGATGATTATTGGAAAAATACTAGTGATAATGATATTAAAGAAATGGCTAAAGATTTGGGATGGAATACATTAGTTATTTGTAAATTAAAAAACTAATAATAATTCTTATTTATCATAAAATGATTTACTGTATAATCCATTATATACATAAAATTTTCATATGATTTATAAACTTTCATTAAATAACTATTTTCATTCTTATTATTCTTAAAAATCATATGATTTTTAATATTTAAATTTGATGTCGTTATCTCTCTCTCAAACTTATTTCTCATTTTTATATATTTCATATATACATATGGAATTAATAATTCATTATATACTGTTATAAATATTCTTATCTTTGTTGGTGATAATTGCATTATTGCCAATTCTTCACTATATCTCCATTTATTATTATTAATTACTATTCTATATGGATATCTATATATTATTCTCTCTTCTTCTGTCCTTAAAAACAATTGTTTCTTTTTATTATTCCATTTTGCCTTATAATTAGAATTACTAGTCAATAAATTTAATATGAATGTTATTAAATCAATATTAATATCTATTTCTATATTATATGGTTTATTTGCTGTTTTAAGTAATGTTGGTGGTGTATTTGAATGTGATTTATAACTCCACCAAACTATTCCATTTTTTATAATCGTTGTTCCTAATTTATCCGTTTCATTATATGATTGTTTGTGAAAAGGACAAATTAAACAGTTATTCTCTATTTTTGCTGTTTTTAATGAATTTCCTAAATGTTTGCAAGAATCAATTATTACATTTGGTTTATCATTAATATACCAGAGAAGTAATGGTAATGAACCTAAATTAACTATTTGTGGTTTATTTATCTTATTTATTTTTATTGGTGTCCATTCTCTGAATATTTGTGGTGCTATATATGTCATTATTCAATTATCGCAAATTATTTTTAAATAATTAAAATAGATATGAAATTATTAATTAAAGGTGGTAAAATTATTAATAAAGGTTATAAAGGTGCCGTAATGGAACTTTATAATAATGATAATGATGATAAAGAAACATTATATAATAATTTAAGTAAAGCAAATCCTCGAAAAATAAAATTAATCGGAATTGATAAATCTATTAAGGTTAATAAAACTCAATTAAATGATATTCTTGATTTAATTAAAAAAAATGAAAGTTCTACTTTAGCCAAGAAATTCTTATTTCGTAGTTTCTTTTTTGGTTCCAATAAAAATAATTTTATAAATGAATTGAATGGTTATAAAAGTTTAATTAAAATTTTTAAAAATGATATCAGTAAATATACTACTGTTAAAAAGGGTTTTACTTTTAATAATACAGATATTTATGGTATTCATTTCAATAATAATTATTATATCTTTTTAGAAAAATGCTACAAAACTTTGGAAAATATTAATTTTGATGCAAAACTCATTAATAAATGTATTAAAGATGTTTTCGAAATTTTAGAAATATTATATAATAATAATTATATTCATAATGATATTAAACCTGATAATATTATTTTATGTAATAATAGATTTAAATTAATTGATTGGGAAAGTTCCAATTATATCAAAAATCAAGCTTATACCTTCATTAACTCTAAAAATGGTAATCTCGTTTTTAATCATCCTATCAAATTTTATAGAATTGGTATTCCCTATTTGATATATAAATATATATATGATGCCGAATTTATCACCTATAAATATCTCTATAATCTTAAAATACCCCCTATTATTTCATCTGAAGTCGAAAAATCATTTAATAATGTCATCAAATATTATAAAACCAATAAGAATTTTTATTTAAAAATCGCCGACTATTATTCTTTTGTTATCACTATTCTATATATTGCCGAAAAAAATAATATCACCCATTTTAATAAAAATCTAATTAATAAAGTCCTTTCATACTATTTCTTCACTACCAAAATTTAATTGATTATTAATTATTTAAGGAATTATTTAAGGAATTGATTAATTGGTTATTTAAGGAATTAGTTAAGGAATTATTAAGGAATTATTAAGGATTATTTAATTGGTTGTTTAAGGAATTAGTTAAGGAATTATTAAATAATAAAATGATTTAAGAATTAATTATTATCTAGTTATTAGGAAAACAATCCTATAATAATGACTTCTAATTATCAATTTCAAGAAAAACTTCGCAAACAACGCGAAAATCCTGAAACTTGTCGTGCAGGTCTTAAATGGGAAACTGAGGAAGATAATACATTGATTGATAAGATTAATGATAGTGTATCTTTTGCTGATATTTCTAAACATCTTCAACGCACCGAAGGTAGTATTAAAACCCGACTTATTGTTAAAGCTCTAGCTCTTATTGATGAAGACCATAATATTACACTTGATGAGGCAGCAACAAAATTTAAAATTACTACACAAGATATTCAAGTTTATCAAGCTAATAAAAAGAAACGCCAATATCAACGAATGCTAAATCATCCTGTTACACTTCAAATGGTTTATTCTAAACTACTTGATATCGAAAGTAAAATGTCATGAAACTGAATTTATTTTATTTTTATTTTAATCATTATAATAATTAATAATGATTGAAAAACAATTAATTTTTGAATATAAATTAAATTATTTACATTTATTTGATATTATTGTTAATAATAATTCTCAAATTCTAAGTATTTTTGAGGATTTACGAGATTATAAACAAGGTAATTGGAAGAAAAATAAGAGAAAAGATATAATCCAATTTTATTTAAATGATATACCAGATGACATCCTTACTCTTATTTCTATTTTCGTTAAAAATAATATTGTTCCTCTTAAAATAAAAATTAAAATTCTTGAAAATAATGATTCTAATATTAAACTAAAAGTTAAAGCAAATTTACTTAATAAATTATTGAATATTATTACTAAAATTATTAATTTTACTCTCTATTGTGATATTATTAAAGTTGATGATAATAATACTAAAGTTATTATCAAATATGTTATTAAATCCATCCTTTCTCAAGAACTTATCCAAAATATAGATAATTATGTTGATACCAAACTCAATAATAATTTTATTCAAAGATTTGATAATTATTTAAAGAATTTAGACATATCTATTAATAATTAACAATGGAAAATTTACTTAGAATGGCTGATATTAATACTTATCATCTTTTTTCTCTTAACAGTCATATCAGTTCTGCTAAACTTCTTTCTAATTATGATGGTGATACCGCAGATATCCTTTTTATTTATAATGATAGAATTATGAGAATGAAAGCCCGATTTTTAGGTTATGATACACCTGAAATTAAACCATCTCTTAATGACCCTGATAGAGATGAAAAGAAAAAGAAAGCCATTGAAGCAAAAGAAAGATTATGGTTTCTATGTACTAATAATGATTCTAAAAGACTTATTAAAATTAAATGTTATGATTTTGATAAATATGGCAGAATCTTAATTGTAGCTGTTAATGAAGATATTGATATCTCAACTATTGATGATAAAGAATTATTTAATATCTCTATCAATAAACAAATGATTACTGAAGGACACGGATATGAATATTATGGAGGCACCAAGAAATAATCATTGGAATCATCGGAATACTTTAACACCTGATATTATTATTACTATTAATCCTAATAATATCATTAATGCTACCATTGAGAATATTATTACGAGATACCAGAATAAAAATTTCTCTAAATTCCCATATCCACATTCGCATTTCTGTCTCATTACTCTTAAAAATAATAATGTTCGGAATAACATTATATAATTTATTAATCCAAATATCATTACAAATATATATAAATAATTATTATTTATGAATTTAAAATAACATTCTTCTTTACCAAATAAAAAGAATGATATAAATATTACTTTTAATATTATTGCTATTATAAACCATTCTTTTAAAAATCGTTTCTCCGGAATATTCGCACAATCACAATTCACTTTCTCTATATTCACCAAACTTATTACTATCAATAATGTTATTATTAATATTAATGTCGCTGTTAAATAAAAAGTTCTATTAAATCCTTTACACATTTCTTCTGATGATAATTTTGTATTATCCATTATTTATACTTATAAAAGATTTTATTTTTTTCTGATGACACTGAAATTACGGATGATTTCGAATGACTCTTTGGTGATTTATTATTAGTCCATAAATAATAATCTATTGCAACCTTTTTTAATAACTTCTCTATCGATTTAATTATTCTATCCTTTTTTACCATTATTTTATTATATATTCTATCATCACACGTCTCATAATCATCCGATTTACCTATATAATTATGAATAATTACTTCCTTCTTTAAAAATTTATCATTATTCTTTATTTGTTCGTGAGAACCTAAACGAATTACTCTTCCCTCTAATTGGTCCTTTGCTGAAATATTCCATACTGGGTCCAATTGATGAAAATGTTGTATGTGTCTAAATGATATACCCTCCTTTATTGATGGAGAACCTAATACAACTCTTATTATTCTACCATCTATATTATTATAGGAATTTAATACATTCTTTACCTCCTGTTTTTGATTATTATTTAACTGTGCATCCCATATTACAAATGTCTTATAATTCTTTGAACCATTTGTTATATAATTAGACCATCCATTCTCTTCCAAATATTCTGCTATCAACTGTAAGGAATATTTTATAAATGATGAATATATTACGTGTTTGCCCGGCAATTTTAATAATTTAAATAATCTCTCTAATTTTGGCGCATATTCCCTTAAATTTGAAAATACTAATTCTTTTTCTGTCTTATTATATAATGATATTGACTTCTGACGCTCTTTTACACAAAATGTATTATTATCTATATCATCTTCTCGATTATTATTTCCATTCTTTAATTTAAGTATTGATTCATTTTGTTTATCACTTAATTGAATATTTATTGTATTTATTTTAACACTTGGGAATAATGATAAATCTGAAAATTTAAAATAACTTATCTTTCCTTTTAATGAATTTATTAAAAATTTAATATCTGTTATTCTATTCTTATCTATTTCCGGAACTAAATTATAAACTAATTGAATGAATTGATTATAATTATCAAATACCGGTGTTGCCGTTAAAAAAAAGAATTTACAACTCTTATCCGCCAATTTTGTTATTAATCTCATCATTAATCCATTTATTGCTATTATATCTTTCCCAATCTTTTTTGATTTTAATATTGTATCTATATAATATTCATCCATTTTTGATGCTAATAAATTATGGAATTCATCTATTATTATTACCCGATTTCTTGTTATTTCATCTATCGTTTCTTTATAATCATCCGATTTCAATAATTTATTTCTAATATATTCATATGATACTATCTCATAATTCTTATTTATCCTTTTCATAAACTCTTTTCTTATTTTATCCTTTTCATTCATTGTTAAATTATCATTCTTAAAATCCCTCAATTCTTTCTCCGTTATATACTTATAATTTAAACATTTCTTTGCTATTATCTCATCTATATAATTTGTCTTTAATCTTGCCGGTAATATAACTAATATCTTCATTTTATCATTTATTCTCATTATCGTTTCCGCTATTTGAATTGATGAACAGGTTTTACCAACTCCTATTCCATGATATAATAACATCTTATCTATTTTTTCATAATTGTCTTCTACATAATTTATTAAAAATTTTTGATGTTTTAATAATTTATCCGGTTTTCCCATTTTATATTTTTTATATTTATTATATATATAGGTTCTATCCATCATCTATTTAAAGATTAGATAATCATTATTTTTTAATGAATATTTCTGTTATTGGTTGTGGAAAACTAGGCATCTGTTATGCTACTTGTTTTGCACAAGCCGGTTTTAATGTTTATTGTTATGATATTAATATCTCCATTTTAGATAATATTAAAAATAATAATTTTAATTATCACGAACCTAAATTAAATGAAATGATTACTACTTATAAATCTAATCTTGTTTTATGTTATGATTTAAAAACTGCTATCAATAATTCAGATTTTATTTTCTCCTTTATTCAAACACCTTCATCGGATGATGGAAGTTTTAATTTGAATTATATTGATTCTTTTGTTGATAATTGTATCTCATTTGGTAAATGTGAAAATAAAAAAATAATTATTATTAATTCTACTGTTACTCCTGAATTTTGTGATACTTTACTTGAAAAAGTTAAGGATTTTAATTATGATATTTGCTATAATCCATCTTTTATAGCTCAAGGTTCCATTATTGATAATATTATTAATCCTGAATTTATTTTAATTGGTGCTAATAATGATATTCATAATGATATTATTAATATTCATAATAAAGTTATTAAAAATCCTAATGTCTCTTATAATAATATGAAGTTATATGAAGCAGAAATTAATAAAATTCTTAATAATTGTTTCAGAATTTTTAAAATTACTTATGCTAATTTAATTGGTGATTTATTAATATCTAAAGGTTTTGAACCTTCCGTTGTTCTCAATTCTTTATCTTCTGATAGTTGTATTGGTTTTAATTATATGAAATATGGTTATGGATATGGTGGTCCTTGTTATCCTAGAGATAATAAAGCTTTTTATAATTATATTTCTACTAAAATTGATAATCCATATATTAATTTTGATATCTGTAATTTAAATGATATATCTAATAATAATCATCTTTTATTCCAATTTAATCAATTGAAAAACAAAAAAGAACCTATCGAGTTCCATTATATTACTTATAAAGATGATTCTGATATTCTTGAAGAATCACAGAAATTAAAATTAGCTTTATTATTGGCTGATAATGGCAATAAAGTTATTATTAGAGAACGTCAAATTATTATCGATAAATTAATCAAATTATATAATGATAAATTTTATTATCTTCCTATTTAGATTAGAAAAAAGCACAAAAAATTATTGTGCTTCAGAAGAATGGGAGTTATAACTCAATAGCTATTACTCCTTGAATTTTGTTGTTTCGGTTCTTTAACACCATTTTCTTGACGCCATTTTTGACCTTCAATACCTCTCCATAATTTACCATATTCATCAAACACTTGTCTTGCATTCATATTATCACCATCTTTTTTCAATAATAAGTGTGATTGTTGTCCGCGAATATAGTCCATGAATCTTTGATAATCATTTTTAGGCATTCTTCTGAAAGTTTAATATTTATTTTAAAACAAAAATGTCATTTTTTTCATAATTACAATTGATTTAATACAATTATAATTATCTCTCGCCATTCTTCCAAGCTTTCGCAGCTTGCGCCATTGCATCTCTTGGTTTTAAATCTGAATTATTTCTAACAAACTTTTGAACGAATATATTATATTCAGAAGGATTTTTTAGTTTTTTTTCATACTTTACTTTAGGAGCATTCATTTGCTCCATATGTTTCTGTTTTTCCTGTCCCTCTTTATAGTTATCATATTTTCGTGCCGCTTGATATAAATATTCCTTTTTTGTACTATAATTGCAAGGATCTAAATTAGACATTCTTTTAACTAGCGAAATAGTTATAAATTATAAAAATAAAGTTATTATTCATTTTTTTTTATTTATATGATAAATATAATACATTATTTATTATTTGTATTATTTCTTTTATTTTTTATCAAAAATTGATTTATATCTTATTTATTCTTTTCTATTTGATGCCTTTAAATCCAATTTGTCGTTTTTCTGTTGCCTGTTGGGATAGGAGATGCAAGGACAGGCATCCATTTTATACTGATGTGGATATGCGACAAGAAATTCGCGTAATAATTGAAGAAAATGGCGGTTTTGCTATTTTAAAACCATTTACAGACAAAAGCCATTATAGAAATCCATTTAAGTGGTGTTATGATGGTGTATTCTGTTGTGATCGTGATAAATGTCCTTATAATCACATTTATACTAAAGAAGGAAATGAACTTGTTAGGATGTGGTGTAAGCAAAAACCAAATATTCTAGTTCCTGTCAATTAATTTCTTTTTTTGTTTATTTATGTAAAATTTCAAAAAAATGATATATTTATATTATTTTATTTTTAGTTATGTCTTCATTTATAGTCGAATTTACTAATACTATGAAAGAGATAGTTTTTGAATATGAATGTCAAGAACAAAATAAAATGAATAAAATAATATTAATCGGATGTTAGGTTATTACTGTATTTATAATAATTAATTTAATAATTAGTGATTAATTTGTATTAAAAAGTTAAGTATTTAATAAAAAATGACTTATTTTTTGTAATTTATAAATTTGAACTATATATAGTTCAGTATTTTTAAAAAATAATCAGTTAAACTTCTGATCGCCATTATAATATGTGCCCCATTAACTTGGTGTGCTATTAATTTGGCGCATTAAGCGCCTTTACTAGGGTGAGATGAGGAATGATTGAGAGTTTTAGGAAATATTGGATTATATATAGACGATATCTAGTGTATTATATTATAAATTAACTGGTATAGTTTATAATGTAAAATACTATATATATTAATGGTTATTCCAGTAGTCATTAATATATATGAAGAAGTTAATTAATTAGTAAAAGTTTATATGATGCGAAAGAAATAATTGAAATATATTATTCAGCTAAGTATAAATAATGAAGTTAATTAACCAAAATCGTATCGTAATTATATAATTTTTGTTTTTTGGATATAAAGATTTTAATTATATGAATTAATAATTATGAAAATTAAAATTTTTGTTATTCATTATAAAAAACTAAGTGAAAGAAAACAACATATATTAGAACAATTTAAAAAGTTAAATATTACAGATTTTGAATTTATAACTTTAGATAGAGATGAAATTGATTTGAATTATTATTATCCTTATTTTAGTGATAATTATATTTATAGAAGAGCTAATGTTGCTATTGTTTCTTCTCATATTATGGCTTATTCTAATATAGCAAATAATGATAATTATGATGCAGGTTTAATTTTTGAAGATGATGTTTTTATTGATGATGATTTTAATGAAAAATTTGAAAATTGTTTAAAACAATTACCTCAATCTTATGATTTATTATTTTTAGGTAATGGATGTAATTTACATATTGAAAAAGATAAAATAAAAGATGGTATTTATATTTACAGAAAAAGTGTTGAAATTACTGAATGGGGTGGTAATGGTATTACTAGATGTACCGATAGTTATTTAGTTAGTAAAAAATGTGCCATTAATTTATGTAATTATATTGAAAATAATGTGAAAAATAATGATAAAATTAATATGGATACTGATTGGTGGTTAAATAAAATAGCTAGATTTTTAAATCTAGAAGGTTATTGGGCTGAACCTACTTTTATTACTCAAGGAACACAAAATGGTGCTTATACTACTTGTTATTAAAACAACTTAATTTATTTTTATTTAAATTAATTAATTCTTCTAATTTTATTTTTTGTTTTAATAATAATTTATAATCATTATTCTTATTACTATTATTTATTTCTTTTTTAGGAATTGAAACATTTAAATTTAAA
>Ga0247842_10008561_pt1 | contig 10669 bp, 16 predicted proteins | sample LaCruzMarch2015__3_FD_192411 | JGI IMG/M metagenome (GOLD analysis project Ga0247842, IMG submission 192411) | Freshwater microbial communities from meromictic Lake La Cruz, Castile-La Mancha, Spain - LaCruzMarch2015_19m | ecosystem: Environmental > Aquatic > Freshwater > Lake | place: Spain...
GAGCCATTAATGAAAAAGACTCTATGATAACAAAGGAAAACGGATTTGACGATATTCGTTATTCAGGGATAGGTGGATCCCCATTTAGTGTTATCGATGAATTAGATTCTAAATACCCATCCATTAGTTAACAAAAAACCCCGAGTAATCGGGGTTTTCTATTTAGTTTAAAATCTCTAATACTTGTCTATTGAGGTCAGCTATAGGGATTGTTTTAGATTCAAACCTTAATTCCAAGGCTAATTTACTATCCCTATCTAGGATAACCAAACCATTTGAGAATACATCCAATGGTACATTTAATTCGTGACCTACTTCAATTTTATTTCCTTTTTTGTCTGTATGTACCATTTTGTTTTGGTTTTAATTATTGTTATATACCCTCTTCATTAAAATCTTCGTCATCATCCCATTCATCATCCATATCTCCAAAGTCATCATCCGCATCATAACGGTTTTGTGAGTTTTGCATACCATTTCTAGCGTAATGGGTATCAATAGCCGTCCAAGCTTTGTACCAACTGTCATAAAATCCTTGTGTACCAGTTGGGATATTAGATATAAAATCAGCAAAAACATCCAACTTTCTCCAAGTCACACCGAAGAATTGATTTAAGATAGCTTCTTCATCCATTTGTGCATCCTGTGCGTTATAGAACTCTCCATGAGCACCATAATCTAAACCGTTTGGTATAAATCTAGCTATTTTCTCGAATATAGGTAATCTTTTCTGCCAAACTGGTTTTGATTTTCTTTCTGGGTCAAGAACTGAATTAGCCTTAAAAATAATATAATAAAGTGTTCCACGTTTTGAATAGTTATTAAATTGGTTACTACCTTTTGCTGCTGTACACCATCTAGTACCTGAACCATAGTGACAAGAACCTTCTGTTGTTTTTGGTAAAATAACCATAAAGTTTTCATCCTCAAATATCTTTTCAGCACCAATTAATTTCTCTTCACGTTTTGTTTTCTTAGCTTCAATTTGAGATAATATAGAATTTAAAATACCAATTCCAGCATAGGAGTTAATATCTTTTGGTGCTCTCATAATTGTATCAATATCTTTTGTTGGGATATCAATACCTAAACTCTTTTCAAAGGCATCAATACCTTTTCTAATAAATTCGTTATTAATTCTATTAACTAATTGATCAAATTTTTGTACAATAGGTATGATTTGGTTAACGTTGTAACCACCGTCCATATGGGTTTTTAACATCCATTCAGAATATTTTTTTGTAGGTGAAGGGTCAGCATCCACTAATTGATTAAATGTTTCTTCAGGTATTGAATTCCATTTTGATCTTAACGTATCTTTCTTCGCTTCAAACAATAAATCACCATTAACACTTTCAGTTAATTTAGGTTCTTTAATATGGTAGTTAGAATGTGTTACTCTAACATTATCTAACATTAACTTAATAGTTAAATCGTTAATGATAGTTTGAACTTCTTTCTCATCATATAGATTTAAATCTAATGAGTAAGAATTATGTTTACTTCCACCACCAGTTACTGAAGTGTAGTTAACATCCATTCGATCCAATAAATCCATTAATTTGTATTTGATATTACCAGAATCATTAGCCTCAATATTTACAATTGCGTTAACTTCGGGTTTTCTATATTTGAAACCCATCACCCTTTGACTCTCTACGATATCATCAGGTTCATTAATATAATTAACTGGTGTTTCAATCGGTCTAACATCTGGTTCATCAATATAACCCCACCTTCTTAATGGTGTTTGTGGAAGGTGTTTCTTTGCGTAATCAGTCCAAGCCTTTTTAACAGCTTGTACTTCATCAGGATGCATTTCCTCTAAAGATCCCAGATAATCCCACCAAGAATCAAATAAAACATTTAAGGGTTGTCTTAGAGTTTTAGACTTTTTATATAAACCATGGACGTAAGCCTCAACCTCATAAGGTTCAACCAAATATTCCCAGTATTCTAAATCTTCTGGATATCTACGTTTATTAGAAAAGAAACCAACTCTTTCTTTTTCTTTAAATTTGGATTGAGCTATGTGTTCAATTTCATGACGAACAATATTCTTAATTTCAGGAATAATAGTTGTCATTTGTGTATTTCTTAATTCCTGTGTTTTAGGTATGTCAACATGTAAAACAATTCTTTTGTTTGTATAATGTTTTCTGATATCACTACCTTTTACGTATGTCGCACCGTAAACTTGTGGTTCTTTTTCATCGTCATAATGAAGATAAACACTAACATCAACATAAGTACGTGTAAAAAGAGAGATTCTAGTTTGAAACCTTTTTACACCCCTTTTAATTGTTGAGACTATCTCTCTCGAAAGTTCGGTTGTTATTTTATCGTATCTACCTTCTAATAATAAATTATCCATTACTTATAAATATCCTCTTTGAGCTGTTCGATTACAGTATTTTTATCTATCTTTACTAAGTAATAATAAATATTGTGCAAGTTACTATAGAACCAATATACCACCCAATTTATAGAGATAGAATCCAAGAAGGTGCTAAGTGGCTTGTTATTAATAAAGGTGACGCTAGTCCAATTATTAAAATACTCATTGCAACAACATTTCGTAGTTTTAATGGTGATTTGGTGGAGGTACAAGCAATTAGAGGTGGTCAAAGAAATTTATATGAAGCTCATCTTGTTATAACTACTGATATTTTACTTAGAGAATTCAATGTGATTAAAAATAGATACGGTTCTGACAGAAATGGAAGTATGACACCAGACTATTTTTTGAACACCCACTTGAAACGTCTTATTGGGGAAATGGGTTATACTAATCAATATGGAGTTAGTTTAATTATACACGGTATAATTGGGGCTTTAAGTTTTATAACAGGTGAATCAATTCAACTTGTAAACGGAAAATATAAAACAATGAGAGATTTATATTACGAGAAAAATTTAATAAAATATAAACAATTAAAACACAATTTTTTAGATGCCAGAATTAGTTGAGGTTAAAATAATGTCTGAATATATCAATCAGGTTTCCGAAGGGAAAACCTTTATTAATGTTAGAAAATCAGACGTAAGTAAAAGTAAAACAAATTTAAAAGGAAGTTGGTCAGTTGGGTTTAATTTAACGGCCCAATCCAGAGGTAAAGAACTTAAATTAAGTCTGTCCTGGAAACCTGAATGTTTTAAAGACCATCTTGAACCCACTAGGGATTTAATATGTAACATGGGAATGTCAGGTAACTGGTCTTTTACTGAAACAGATAAAGTCCCCAAACATGCCCATTTGATGTTTGACACTAACGATGGTTGGACCTTGTCCTTGGTTGACGTAAGAAGATTCGCACGTTGGCAGTGGTCTAATGGGTGGTCTAGCAATAGAGGACCAGACCCAGTAGAAGAGTGGACGGCTTTTATAGGTAACATCCTTTCTAATTTAGATACAAAAGAATTTAAAAAACCAATCTACGAGGTTCTAATGAACCAAGAATATTTCAACGGTATTGGTAACTACTTAAGAGCTGAAATTTTACATCGTATAGATGAAAACCCATTTCTTCCGGCAAAAGAGTATTTGATTAAAGCACCACATTTATTTCTTTATTGTAAACAAGTCCCAATGGAAGTTTACGGATTAGGTGGTGGTCAGTTAAAAGATTGGTCCAACCCCTTTGTAATCGATATTAAAGCCTTTGTTGAGTGGCAAAAATGTTATGGTAAGAAAGATATGGCAACTATCATCGATAAGAATAAAAGAAAATTTTGGTATAATAAAAAATATGAGTTATCTTTGAAGAATGAGTAAGATGAAGAACACACACTTTGATGAAATTTCTAAGGGATTAGAAATGGTTCGTTTAACGAAATATCTTTCGGAAACCACAATTAGAGAGGACTTCAGTCCTATTTATTTAGTAGAGAAAGTTGAACCTACTTTTAATTTATCTAAAGAAGATATTTTAAAGGTTGTTAGAATGTATTATAAATTTTAATATGGAGAAAGTAATCATACCAATGGGTGGTCGTTATAAGTGTGTAATACTTAGTGACGGTAAAAATCATGTCTTTAGAGCGGACACTGGTGAGTTCCACGAAGATGTAGCAAGACTAGTTCGAACTAAGGAACCAACACTAAATGAATATAGAGTTCATGGTGGTGGTAGAATAGACATATATCCAGATAAAATTGAGGTTTATGGTTATTCTGTTGATTACGGTAAAATGGATAAAAAACTAGTTGGAGAACTAGTTAGTGAATACGCTAAAAATGAAGGGTTAGAATTTATTAACCGTACAGGTGAAGGATATTAAGTAATAGAGGACTATACGCTGGATACAGAGGAAGTTCGCGACTACAAAACCTAACGTGGGAGACCTTTGGTCGTTTGTACCACGGAAGTAGCAACCAAAACAGACTGAGGGTGTCGGTTTCCCTAAGAGGTCGGGTTTGGGCAAAGATAAATGTGTAGATAAAACAGAATCGCGGCTACGCTCGTTACTTATTAAGAATTTATGTCAAAGTTTAGTAAACATAGTGAAAAACCAAAATGGAAACCTAAAGATGGTACTTTATTACTATCTGATGGTAATATGATGGTTGAAGTGGGTGATATTCATTCCATTAGTGGTGAGAATTGGGTTTGGTTAATTCCAGACCAGGGTAATCAATTTAGAATACCTGTAAGAGATTTAGTATTCACAATTAGGGAAAATAGATGGAGAATTATTAAAGACGGACCTATCGAACCTGAAAAAATATTGAAACAGTTTAAATTTATATAAATGTTTGATTTGCCACTTAAAATAAAGGCAACAGAAAAAACACCTCTTTTGGAATACAACCCGAAAGATAGGACTTTTAGTGTTATAGGCGTATCAGTACCTGAAGATACTAAAATGTTCTATGATCCTATTTTATTATGGGTAAGTGGTTATGTTAAATCAAACAGAGAGGGTGGTTTAACTATTAATATCAATTTAGATTATTTTAGTACAAAAACATCGTTAATTTTACTTAGAATACTTAAACAGTTTGAGGTAGTACCTAATGTTTCAGTTAATTGGTATTATGATGATAGTGAAGGTAGAGAAATAGGAGATGATTTTTCTACAATGGTTCACTTAAATTTCAATCTTATAGATAAAAATCTCGACATTCCCAAGGAATATCTTTAATATTCCTTGACTGTCTGTGCAATTATTTGTATCTTTATATTACTTGGTCAATGACGGGTGGTGGAGGAAAAAATACACGCTCTATTGACGAATGGATTGATTTCATATAATAAGGTATTCTATACACTGGTCTTTAAAAGCCCATCAGAAGGATACACGAAACGAAGTATCGGAAGGTGAAAGCCCTTCTCCCGTCACCAAAGAAGAAGAACCCTTAGATTATTTTAACAAATTTCTAGGGGTTCTTTCATTATGTGAAAAATGTTTTGTATATTTGTATATTAATTGATAAAATATGTTTGGAGAAAAAGATTATAAATTAACAACCAAATCTGGTGAATCTGTTCACAAGGTTAAAGCGGAATCTATAACACACGCTATAGAGATTTTCGCAGAAATGAAAAAAATCACAGTAATCAATTTATTAAAAATTTACAACGTAATTGAAGCGTAATGAAACCCATCTACATATTAGGAGACATCCATGGTAATTTTAACCATTTAATATGGAAAATTAAAAGTGACAATATGAAAGATTGTATTATCTTCCAGGTTGGTGATTTTGGTATTGGGTTTACTACTGAATTCAATGATATGAACATTTTAGGTTTACTCAATAAGTTTTTAATTGAGAGAAATATACAAATGTATGCCATCAGAGGTAATCACGACAATCCTAAATTCTTCGATGGTCATTTAATAAACCATTTTGAAAATCTTCATTTACTCCCCGATTACACTGTAATTGAACTTGCTGGTAAGAAAATCTTAGCTGTTGGTGGTGCTGTTAGCATTGACCGTAAACAAAGATTAGAAGAAATGCAAATGTATAGACGTAATGGTCATGAAACTGAACTTTACTGGTTTGATGAACTTTTTATTCTTGATGAAGAAAAATTAAAAGACATCGAAGGTATCGACGTTGTAATTACACATACAGCACCTAACTTCTGTCACCCAACTAATAAACTTGGTTTTGGTTATTTAGTTGAACAATTTGCTCAAGACGATGATAAGTTGTTAGAAGATTTAACCAAGGAACGTAATGATGTTACTCGTATGTGGGAACTTTTAAAAGAGAAGAACCCTAACATTAAGTACCATTACTACGGACACTTCCACGCTAACCATAGTGCAATAATTAATGGTGTTGAACATAAGTTAATAGGTATTAATGAACTCCACGATCCTAGATTTAATTTCATGGATGAAATGGATGAAAAATATGGTGAATAAAAAAAGGGACTTTAAGTCCCTTTTTTGTTATCTAGTTGGATAAACAGTACTTTGAACTTTTACACCTTTAGGTACCTCAACACTTCTCGAAGGTTCAATCTTTTTATATTTTGTAACTGGGAACGATGAATTTAAATCATTTAAGGCTTGGATATACTCTTCACCGTATTGACCAATTCTGTTAACAACTTCATCAACAATCTCAGCCTTAGGACCGAACATCATTCCACCTCTTGGTCTTTCGTTTTCAGTTAATTTACCAGCATCCATAGCTGTCTTTATTTTTTCTATTAGATTTTTCTTACTGTCAACACCAGTTAATGAGTTATATTTAGCTCTAAGCTTTTCAATTCTACCCATTTTACCTTTACTAGCACCTTTTTCTAACTCTTTAATAAGTTTATCAAATTCCAAATCAATATAATTGTCCATATGTTCAGTAATAGTATCACCTTTGATAATCTTTTTAACAAGATTCTCTATATCGTTTTCGTTAAGTCTAATTACTTTTTTCACAAATATTTATTTATTTAATAAATATTTGGCATTCACCAAATGTTTTGTATCTTTGTATTCTAAATCCCACATAATATGAAAAACTACATATATACAATTTTAATCGTAATTTTAGGGTTCTCTTTTACTTCTTGTAAGAAGAAAGATTACCATAAGGTAAAATTTGAGATTATCTTTTTACAGACCCCCTCTACTGGTAGTTCAAATTCTATTGAAGTTTTAGCATCCCCATCTTATTCAGATAAGAAGCCTTATTTAAACAGACTTAACATTCCACAAATTTGGACCTATGAATACTTAGGCTTAGAGAAGGGTCAAACCGTTCACTTCTTAGTTAGTGGACAATTATCATATTACTTTGAAATGAGGGTTTTTATTGATGGTACTGAGAAGTCTTATCGTAAAGTTAAAGTTAGTGATAACACTTACTATGACGACCATGTTGAAGAGTCTAGAGGGTTAAACGATAAGGAATATGAAGATACTGGATTAATCGAATTCAAATACAAATAAAAAAAGGGACTTAAAGTCCCTTTTTTGTTATTAATTTTAAATATTATTTTTCACACGGTACAGCATCTTTGGTATAACCTAAGAATTCACAAATAACTTGTCCACCTTGTCCTTGTCTGTTAGTTTGAGAAGTATTGATGTTACCATATTTTGTTGAACATTCTACAGTGTAAGATGGATTACTACATGGTGTTGGTGGTGCCTCAGATTTATAACCCCAATCACAACCGTAAGGGAATACACCAGGAATGTTTACACAACTTTTAAAGGAAATTCCGTTCATAGATTCAACGAATTTCGCGTGATGTCCTGTACTATCAATATACCCATAATCCCAATAAGCCCCAAAGTTTGGATTTAATCCATTATTATCTCTTGGACCAAAAGATGTAACACGTTGTTTAAGAACAGAGTGAAGTCCGTCTACACATGAGATATCAAAAGATTCATTTGCGCCTTTTGTTACACCATTTTGCCACCAACTATTTACGGTGAATTCAAAGATATTCAATCCATAAGGGTAAAGTTTTTTCCCTGCCGAATCTAAAAGAGCTTGAGCCGCGGTACATGCTTGATTATCAACACCCCAAGTTATAACAGCGGCATTCACTGTAGATGTATCCCCAAGGTGATATTCTACACCCTTTTTAGCCCATAAAATACCTTTACAAGGACAATAAGTAGTGTCTTTACCTTTTATATTCATACACTCTATATAAATGTTGCTAGAATCCATTCCGAATTTACCAACAATTGATTGTGTACTAGGTAGTGTAATAAATACTTGAACTGAATCGAGGTTAGATTTATTAACTAATACAACGTCAGTGTATTTAGTTGTGTCCACCGTATTGGAAGGTGTTGGTGTTGGTGTGGGGGTTGGGTTTGTATTACTACAATTCCAAAGAACCGCCCCAGTGATTAGAATTGCTGCTCCAGCAACAATTAAAATTTTAGCGATTTTTTTCATATTTTTTTTAGTTTTCATAACCATAAATATATAGATAAAACGAAAAAAGGGAACCCAAGCCCCCCTTTTTTTGATGATTAACGATTTATTTTAATTAGAATCTATTCCCACAACCAGCACAGAAATTATCACTCTGTTTGGTTTTTCTACCACATTTTGGACAGTATTTGTTCATATTAGTGATGTCTTTTACATCAACATACATTTGTGATACAGGTTTAATCTGTAACTCAACAGTATTAGTTGTGTAATAGTAGAATTTTTTATTCACTGTTTGGAAACTTTGTGAAGAATGGGATCCTTGTTCAACCCTTCCAGTCTCTAAAGACTTCTCCTTTTTAATTGACCTAAGTTTAGGTGCTGGTGCTGAAGATGCTGACGCACTTATTGGTGTACTAAGGGAACCTGTTAATGTATTATTACCAACACTACTCGAAAAATACATTGTGTTAGTTGATACACCACCAAATCCTATTGACATGTCTGAAGTACTTGTAGTGTACGTATCACCCAAAGTCCAAGTTGGATTTGTTGTTGTTTGCCAAGTTGGGTTCCAAATAGGGGTATTGGTACTTGTTGTTACTAAAGGGTAGTTTATCACTGGTGTAGTATCTTCGTTATAGAATTCAACTTTAACTAAACCATTTAGTTCGATTGCTTTCTTAACTTCTTCGGAATTACCACCAACCGTATAAGTTTCAAATTTGAACTTACTAGCGTTGTCAAGGTAACGTTCCAAGAATACTCTTTCACCAGGACGTAAAACGATACCTGAATAGGAAATTAATTTGTTATTGATTGAGATTTTTGCTAGAACTGTGTTCTGTGTCGGATTGTGAAGTTCGATTTCGAATTCTGTTCCGTTCTCTAAGTAGACAAACTTGTCTTTCTTGATTTTTGTTCTGCCTTTGTTGACCGTAATATAGGCCATAGGCTTGTTTGTAATGTTAGCCATTTTTTGTTTTAACTTTAATTACTTGTTATTTGTAACCCTTTCAAATGACTTCATTACCTAACCGACCGAATCGGGGATAATTCAACAGAGATTTTCTCTGGTCACCAAAAAGGTGAGTTAACCATCGAATATAAATATATTAGCTTGTAATATTTTGTAAAGTTTAGTATCTTTATATAATGAATATTTTTTATTTATCCGAGGACATCACTAAATGTGCCGAGTACCATGTTGATAAACACATTGTTAAGATGCCTTTAGAGACCGCTCAATTACTTTGTACTGTACATTGGGTTAATGGTGGTTCGGCTCAATATAGAAAAACACATGTCAATCATCCAAGTAGTATTTGGGTTAGGCACTCAATACAAAATTACAGGTGGTTATGTCAGTTAGGTAAAGCTTTGTGTCGTGAATATACTTATAGATACGGTAAGATTCATAAATGTGAGGCTGTTATTGATTGGTGTAATGAGAATGAACCTAAATTACCTAACACAGGATTTACCACACCAACACCAGCAATGGCTGATGAATTTAAATTACCCAGTTCACTTTTGTCTTATCGTAATTATTATGTTAATGGTAAGTCACATTTAGCAAATTGGAAAAAACGTAACGTACCACATTGGTATCAAAAACAAAATTAAAATGAAACTTTTTCTTGATGATTTAAGAACTTTGGATATGATTTATCCTAACGCCAATCCAAAAGATTGGGTCATAGTTAGAAATTTTCATCAATTTGTGAACTATATACAAAAATATGGATTACCAGATTATATTAGTTTTGACCACGACTTAGGAATCGAACACACCAAATACTACTTTAACAATGGTGGACACGCAAGTCCTCCAGATCCTTTAAAAGCTGATTTTAAAGAAAAAACAGGATATGACGCTGCCAAATGGTTAGTTGATTTTTGTGTAGAAAACGAAAAATCTTTACCATTGTGGCATGTACATTCGCATAACCCAGTTGGGTCAGAAAATATAAGAACTTATTTAAGAAACGCAGAGAAACACCTTGGACTTAATTTTTAAAGAATTGGAAATATTTTGGTTCTTCCTACCAAAAATAATAATATCTACAATATGTGGATTCATCGTTGGGTACGATAGAGAAGTGAGGAATAAAGTTGCTGGTATTAGGACTAACGTCATAATAGCTGTAGGTTGTACAATATTGACGACAGTATCTTTTTGGTTATTTGAGAGTAACCCACATATCGACCCAACACGGATTATTGGTCAAATTATTACAGGGATTGGTTTCTTGGGTGCCGGTGTTATTATGAAAACTGATGATAAGATTGTGGGTGTTACAACCGCGG
>Ga0247842_10008562_pt1 | contig 10668 bp, 10 predicted proteins | sample LaCruzMarch2015__3_FD_192411 | JGI IMG/M metagenome (GOLD analysis project Ga0247842, IMG submission 192411) | Freshwater microbial communities from meromictic Lake La Cruz, Castile-La Mancha, Spain - LaCruzMarch2015_19m | ecosystem: Environmental > Aquatic > Freshwater > Lake | place: Spain...
CAGATCCCAGAGAGGGAATGATTTTCAAAATATTCTCATAATAAATCTTTTTAAGAACTTCTTTTGGCAGACCAATTCCGCATATCGGCCAGCGTGCTCGATCAAATGTGCCGTCATAATCAGGTGAGTAAAACGATTCATCATACGTTTCAAGAAATCTGAAATAGGCCCGATACATTTCGGCTGAACAATCAAGATTAGGAGGCATGTCTGCACCAAAAATAATCCGATCCTGATGTTTTATGAAAAATTCCCGGCTGCTGTATGGTTGTCTGCCAAGCTCATCGAGCCTAGCTGAGAAATCGATATATACATTTGGGTTTTCATCCAGTAGATCGGAAACGTAGCCAATATTCTCGGCATAATTTGCAAAATGTGGCAAGATAAAAGTTGTATTTGGGTGTTGTCTGATCAAATCGTTGCGCCGTTCCAGCAACTCTATCTTCCGGGGATACTTCGGATCAACAAAGCTCCATGACGGATATTTCTTCAGCGATTCATAATGCTCGTTTTCAGGAGTTATCTCATGGAAAAAACCTGAAGGATCGGCCTGATGAATTAAGACCGGTATTTTGAGCCTGCCAGCTTCCTCCCAGATATCAAACAGCTGGTTATCGTTGCAATTGATCAGTTCCCCAGCAGAATCACGGTAATGAAGCCCTAGTTCTTTCAATATTTTCAGTCCTTTTGCCCCTTGCTGTACATGACTGTTCAAGGTTTCAATACATTCAGCAACAAAACGCTTTGAATCACTGAAAAGCGGTTTATTTGCTGGTTGGGCAAAATTTGACATGGTAAAACAGTAAAACTTACCTGGATATTTCATGGCACAATTCTTAAGAAAATCAGAAATATTTCCTGGAGTAATTACATAACCACCGTCTGCAAATTCGATGTGCACATTACCTGTAAGATCACAATAGCTAATAACACCAACGTCATTCATTGTCTTAAGTACTCTCTCGACCTGCCAGTTTCCCCAAAGGTGATTGTGCGCGTCGATAACCGGGAAGGCTGCTTTGTTAATTTCCGTAGTTTTTGTAACCAAATAATTTTTCTTTGCCATCTTCTGGATTATTTATCTTCAAAATAATAATATTGATATTTTATAGCAATTTAATTTATCGAAAATATCAAATAGTTAATTGTTTATATATTAGATTTGTATCTAAAAATAACACAATATTGATATGATACCGAATTTCGAAAGAATTGAGTCCAACGTCAATCATTCATTTCATATAAATCACATGAAGGTTGATTTTTTCCCTTCACTTAGACATTATCATCCCGAAGTAGAAATCTTACTTATAGAACAGGGCACAGGCATCCGTTTTGTGGGAGATTCAGCCGAACCCTTTGCTCCAGGTGATCTCGTTATGATTGGACCCAATGTCCCTCACGAATGGTGTAGTGATAAAAATTCTACAACGACACAATCTGAAGCTATTTATATACTATTCAATCCTGAAATACTTGGTACTAATTTCTGGGAATTGCCGGAAACTAAAATCATCCTAAAAATTATACAGCAGTCCGAAAGAGGCATCAAATTAAAAGGTAAAACTCGTGATGAGGTTGCCTTATTAATGAAGACAATTGATACTTCATACGGATTTAGCCGAATAAAAATACTTTTAAATATTCTGGAGCTCATCGCATTTACCAATGAATACCAATATTTGGCCAGTCCTAACATTCAAAATCCAATTGATGACCGTGATACTAAAAGACTCAATGATGTACATAAATATATTATCGATAATATCCATCAGGAAATCAGTCTTGACAAAGCCGCCTCAATCGCCAATCTTTCAAAACCAGCTTTTTGTCGTTATTTCAAGAAAAGGGCAAATAAAACGTTCATCCAATTTTTAAATGAAATCAGGATTGGTCAAGCTTGCCGACTTTTGGTAAATGAGAACTTTTCGGTCGCGGAAATATGCTTTAGTTGCGGGTTCGTTAACATTTCCTATTTCATCAAGCAATTCAAAAAAGTTACCGGTTATACTCCATTGGGCTATAGAAAGAAATTCGCAGATTGAACATTATTCCGTTTAGATTAGATTATTGTGTACTCCGGATTAACTTTCTTTGCAAATTCTTTATGCAGATTTTCAATTGCCCCATGGTTGTTTGAGCATAAAATTCTTGTGTTTTCAATATCTTCTTCGTTCAAAATCGCTCGTCGCCAAAACGTTTAATGCTCATGGGAATATTTTCGCACTCTTTATTTCCTGAATAGGCCATCTCAGGAATCTAGGTAGCAACCCCAACTGCCTATTAGCTATTTGCAAGTGTTTGTAAAAAATTACGTCGTTCCATCGTTTATTCTTTTAATTTCTGTTAATGATTTGTTCCCCAATGTAACTTCCATAACTAGTGATACAAAATGAGGCAATAAGAATTAACAGGCCGGTAATCAACAAGATATAAGTCTTAAATTTAACACTTTTCCATTCTTTCATCAACACACCCACAATATAGCTGAAGAAGATCAGCATCGACATGTGCAGTACCCAGCTGGCAAACTGGAAATTACCCATTTTAACGTGTCCCAATCCGTAGAAAAAAAACTGTCCACACCAGAGGGTTCCGGCAAGAGCCGACCAAAGCCAATTTCGCGCTATCATATTTCCTGATAATCCATTGTGTGGAAGGAACTCTTTCAATGTTCCATTCCTGAATCCGGCTACAAGAAACCAAATCAGGTTAACCAGAAAACATCCTGAAGTAGAAATAACCAGCTTGGCATTTCCTTCGAAATGCCCGGCTCCGTTTTGTGCTGCCATATCGGCAATGGGTTTTCCATATTCGAGCGACAAGTTAAAAACACCGGAGAGTACTCCTGCAACAATGGTTAGCAACAGTCCAACCGTCATATTAAAACCGGCCTTCCCCACATTGGCTGCGTCTAAATCCTTTTCCTTTTTAAAGCCTGCCCATCCGCAGATAACAACCCCTAGTATTGATAAAATCATACCAACAAGAACAATACCGCCACCCGGTTTTGCAAAGAAGTCGCCTAAACCACCAAAAATCAGCATAGGGAAAATAGTGCCCAATACTGCTGAAATACCAATTGCCAAGGTATATGTAAGCGAATACCCAATCTGTTTGATGGCTTTCCCGAACGACATACCTCCAAATCCATAAACTGCTCCAAGTAAGAAAGCGATACAGAATGGTTTTGCGGGAGCATCAATAAGGATTTGGAAGAATCCGGGAACGGTTAGCCAGCCAATTAATAGTGGCATTATTACCCAGGCAAAAAGCGCCTGCGACAGCCAGAAAGTTCCCCACGACCAATTTTTAGTTTGGGTATTGGGCAGATAACAGCTTGAAGCCGAAATTCTACCGATGGCATGCAGTCCGGTTCCGATAATTGGATTAGGTGTGATCATTTTTCAGATTATTGAGTATTGGTTTTTATTAGTCAAGATGTAATATTTCTTCCATATCAGCCCAGAATTCGTCAGCGCTTGCTGATTTTATTGGGTTCATCAATGGTTTTACCACTGCCCACCAGCGTTGGGTTTCAGGATGGGAAGCCATTTTTGCCATATCTTTATCAAAATCGGTTCCTGAATATTCAAAGTATGTGAACAGCAGATTGTCCTTCACAAAAATGGAGTAGTTTCTCAAATTGCAGCTTGAAATTATTTCCAAAACATCCGGCCAAACCTCCCGATGAAGCCGGATGTATTCATCAACACCTTCTGGTTTTAATTCGATTACCTGACCAAACCGTTTCATCACTTTTGTTTTAAAGATTGAAAAAGTGCTTCAATGTTAGCTGGGGCAATATCGGGCAAAATAGCTTCGTGACTGGGTGAAATGATCAGACCGGTTGGAAACAGTTCTTTCAGTTCGGCAACCTTTCGGAGGCCGTCTCAAAACTAAATTTGGGACGGTCTTTCTTTTTATGGATTTTAGGGGATTTCAGTTTTGGAGGTGGCCTCAATATAACGCTGTGGAGTGAGCCTGATATCCAGAATCTGCCTAGCAGGATTTATTAGGATTTTTTCAAGCAACCATTTTATTTCCCTTGTTGTCCCAAATAGTGACAGTCCAGAAATATTTTGTCCAAGGTTTAAGTTTTAATCCGGCATATTTCACCAAAATATCCTGAGATTCTATTTTCCCACTATCCCAGTAATCTCCAATTCCTTTAAGAATACTTTCTTCATCTTTCCCTACTTTTATTTGGTAGGCAGTCTGCATTGCGCCATGTTTTGTATCAACCATTTGCCAAGTAAGACGTGGATGGCTTGTATCAATACCCAGCGGATTAACAATGTACTCGCATTTAAGGGATACAACCTTCGAAGTTTCCAGGTTTTCGCCGATTCCATAGACACGTAGGAATATAAAATTTAATACTAAAACAATTTTTAATGCCCTCATATTGCATCGTTTTTTAATGTTCTGGTTTTAACCTAATCAGACATGGAAGGGGACAACACCCCATTGATGGCCCATTCCGAGGGTTTGTCGCCCATAACAAATTCAAAGTTTGCCTTATTGGCAATGTCGGAATGTCGGAACCAGCAGTTATTGAAGGGTTTGCCGTTCAGCATGCACGATTGGATATAGATGTTTTTATCCACCGCTTTTTTGGCAGATATTAAAGACGCTGCTCCCAAAACTATTACTGCTATTTTTCCAAACACTATAGTTGTTTAACCGCCTCAAACAATGCCAAAATATTCTCCAACGACGTGTCTTCTTGGATATTGTGAGCCGGTGCAATAATATAACCTCCATCCTTGCCTAATATTTCAGCTCTTCTGATTACCTCTTCTTTAACTGCTTCAGGTGTTCCATTAGGCAATAAATCTTGGACACAAATACCTCCAAAGAAAATGAGGTCTTTGCCAAAATTATCCTTCAGTTGCTGGGGTTCCATTCCGGTAGCTAGGGGTTGTATCGGATTCAAAATATCCAAACCAACTTCAATAAAATCAGTAATCAATGGAGTAATTGCCCCACAGGAGTGCCATGCTAATTTTATGTTGAGGTTCACTTTGCGAAACTCAGCAAACATCTTTTTAATTCTCGGTTTAAAATATTTTCTGAAAGTATCCTGATCCATCATCATGCTGGTTTGCGAACCAAAATCGTCTCCACACCACAAAACATCGGCCCCCATTTCAATCATTTTTTTTCCGTATTCGGTGTGGATGAATTGAATTTTGTCCAGGAGCGGATTGATATATTCTGCCTCCATCATCATATCCATCAGAAATTTTTCCAGACCGGTAAGGTACCAGGCTGTTTCGAAAAGGGTTGTTTCCAAATCGGCAATAATTCCGTAGTCTTTACCGTATTTGGCAATGTTCTTTCTGGCTTCGTCAAAACGTCCTTCTGCAAAAGGATCGGGAAACTGGTAATTTTCAATGTCCTCAACCGTTTCGGCATGGGACAAAGGATATTCCAGAAATTCATTGTACAAACCATTGCTTTTAAATTTCATTCCCCATTCATTGGTAATGATTCCGTTCTGGTCGGTGGTGGTGGGGGCATTTTTAGGTGCGCAGGCCGCTACGCCAATGGCGTCGTTGCCCAATTTTAGCAGTAATTCAGTATGAGAGATCCTGGTTGACAACAATGAATCCAAAGGTTCTTCATAGTCTACACCTAATCTTTTCGACATCTTCGCAGCGATCTGTGGAGTAAATGTGGCAAACACTGCAGGCCTGTCGGGATTCTCTTTATTGATTGTTCGTAAAAAGCATTCTCTTGAGTTCGTTATAAGTTTCTTAATAGGGTATTCTTAATGTTTTAACTTAAAAATCTAATTTGAATATTATGTACCGGAAATACTCCGGCTTGTGGGCAAAAGAGGGCTGACTGCAGCCAAATTAGTTTAACTCCGCAGTATGTATGGCGTGATAGTTACCGGGCCAAGCAGACCTGAATCCATTAGTTCCCATGTAGATGCATCAAACGGTTTATAGTGATAATTCACAAAATTAATTTCATGGAAAATCCTCCATTGAACCTTCTGCTGATCCATCTGCCTGATGCGGTTAGCCATCAGATTAGCTACTTCGATTTCGATCGTATTTAGCCCTGGGTTTAGAAGTTTCCCAATTCTGGTCGTAAAAGGGATACTCCACAGGATACCGGCGTCCTGACCATTATTTCTCATTTGCAATCTTCTTTTATGATTTTTTATTTCTTAATCCATACAGCATCAACTTTTCGTCAACAGGCTTTCCTTTAAACAGGTAGCTGGCACCCCAACCGACAAAGAACAGTACAAAATGACTGTAAACGCCCAGCATATAGGTGTGATGAGGAAAATTGAGATTGCCCAAGTCCCAAAGCAATTGTTTTGTTCCGTTCACTTCGTGACTGGTGGTTGTAAGCGTAGCCCATGCAGTAAAAAGAATACAGGCTATCATCCCGACATACAGTCCTTTCTCATTTGCCTTTGGAATCAGAATACCAAGCAGGAACATCCCAACAATTCCGGCAGAGAAAATGGCATATAAACCAAAAACTACCCCAAGTACACCTTCTCCCCCCCAGTAGTAATAAACGGTGGCTATCACCGCCGAAAGCAATCCGGAAACCACGATGATTATCCGTGCCATCCTGAGTTTTTTGTGGTCGTTTACATTCTTTTTAAAGCGGGCATAAAAATCTTCCACACCAATGGCTGAAAGACAGTTTATATCTGAAGCTATTGTGGAAATGGCTGCTGCTATCAGCGCAGCAATGATAAAGCCTTTCACGCCTATCGGGAGTTGAGTGGTAATGAAGTGCGGGAATACACCTTCGCTGACCATACCCTCCGGCAGCAACCCGGGAGAAAGTTTATAAAAAGCAAATAGGGCTGAACCGATAAACATGAACATTGCCCAAATCGGAACGCTCATTAAAACTCCAATTAAAGATGCCTTAATAGCCTCTTTATCTGATTTAGCAGCCAGGTAGCGTTGAACGATGGTTTGATCGGTGCCATATTTTTGCAGCGCATAAAATATTCCGTTGATTGCCAACACAATAAATGTAGCTTTCGAAAAATCTATATCATAGGGACCAAAACCAATTTTATTGTTTTCGTTGATTACCCTGAAAACTTCTGCCGGTCCTCCCGCCGGGACAAAAAGAATAATGCCGATACAAATCAAGCCTCCCAGCATCAGCCAGATCCCCTGGAAAACATCCATCCAGATCACACCTTCAAGGCCGCCAAAGAAGGTAATTACAATGATGGCTATAGTTACAATCCATATTGTAGTAAGTACATCGGCTCCCATCATGGTTCCCAGGGCCAGACTCATCAGATAAACTACAGTTCCCAGTTTTGAGAAATGCATCAGCATAAATGCCAGCGAACTATAAACGCGGGCAACTAATCCAAATCGCTTCTCAAAATACTCATAGGCGCTGATTCCTATTGCCCTTCTGAACAAGGGAACAATATATCCGACAAGACCTACAAGCACTAAGGGAACCATTAATCCCTGCACCAACAATAACCAGTTCGATTTATAACCCGTTGCCGGATAGGCTAAGAAGGTTATACTACTGATTAAAGTCGCCATTATTGAAATACCAATTGCCCACGGAGGGATGTTCCGTCCCCCTGTAAAAAATTTATCAGAAGTTTTCTGTCTTTTGGCGAAAAACATCCCAATGTAAATGGCAACCGCCACAGATAAAATAATAATTGAATAATCAATCCATCCTATTGTTCCCATAAAATTTACTTTTTAACATTAATATTTGATTCATTTTTTTTGAAGTTCCAGATTTGTTCAGGGAATTGATAACTCCCCGGTTTTATTGTTATATATATATTGTCTTTGCTTCTGATTTTCATTCTGACAACCCCCGGGGCATATTCGAATGTGGGTATAAATTGTGTAAAATTCAGCTTATAGAGTATTGCTGAGGTGGTTGCTCCGCCTTCTATAACCAAATCATTAACATCAACTGCCGACACGATATTACATACCACTTCAGACATTAAATTCTTTATTTTGTCCGCGGCTTCCTTTCCAGACAATGCAGATTCGCCTATGGCAAGAATTGCATTTTCTCCTTTTTGCATGATAGCAACCACTTCCGAAGCGTAATCATTTATCTTCTTTTCGTAATTGGGAGTATCAATGATCAGGGGCGACAGGTAAGTAACATACGCACCACTTGCGGCTGATTTTTCAACTTCCTTCCTGCTGTTGGCAAAAGCGCTGCCACGAACAAACAAGGCATTTTTCAGCACAGGAAAAATTGTTTTACCAGTTAAAGGATGATGACCCATGATTTCAAGAAATGCCGCGAAGAAAGCAGCAGAACCGGCAAGGATAGTTTTGTAATTCCTTAATCGGGCAGCACTTTTCAGATCTTCTTCTGATGTGGCATCCTTGATTGAAATATCGGGATGTTTTGCGCTTTCAATCCCAACAATTTCCTTTACTGCTGAACTCTTCGCCGGGAAATCCGGGTCTTTCGAAAAACCTGTTTCATGCAGGGGAATACCATCAATATAATAGGTGCCTTTCATGATTATCCTGCCCGAAGCGGGATTTGCAGGACATAACACCACTTTCTTTTTACTTTCTGCCTTTAATTGCGCAACCAGCTCTGCCATTACATGACCGCGTAGCACAGAATCGGTTTTCTTGAAAATAGATTCAATTCCACCGACTGTTAAATTACTTACCGTGTGATAGGTGATTTTTTCAGCGTCTTCCACACACATCGACCGGGAATCGGTTGAAACTACCCAAAGGTCTGCATCAGGGCATGGAATGTCAGAAAGGGTCGAAAGCACCACCCTGAGTCCGTATCTGAGTCCGATTCCGGCAATTTCGGCCCCTCCTGTTATATCGTCGGCAATAACAGCAATCATTTTTTTTCAGTTGATTTTATCATTTTTATGGCATAGTCTATCGAAGTAAGCATGGCCTTTTCACTGGCAATGCCCTTTCCGGCAATTTCAAAGGCAGTTCCATGATCGACCGATACACGGATGATGGGAAGCCCAAGTGTAATATTTACTCCTTCCACATCTAAGGTCTTTTTGGATTTATTCCAGTTGAAACCCACCACTTTGAAAGGGATATGTCCCTGATCGTGGTACATGGCCACGCAACCATCATACATTCCGCCAATGGCTTTTGAAAAAAGGGTGTCAGGTGGAACAGGACCGGTTACGTTTAATCCTTCACTTTGCAATGCTTTAATTGCCGGGATTATCTCCTTTTCTTCTTCCCAACCAAACAGTCCGTTATCGCCCGAATGAGGATTAAGTCCTGCCACTGCAATTCTTGGTTCGGCAATACCAAAACCCCTGCATGCATCGTACAACAATTTTGAAACTTCAATAATCCGGTCTTTCTGTACACGGTCGCAGGCCTCACGCAGCGATACATGTGTGGATACATGAATAACACGCAGATTATTGTGAACCAGCAACATCGCGTACTTTTTAGTACCGGTATAATGGGCGTAGATTTCGGTATGACCCGAAAAATGAAAGCCTGCCATGTTGATGGCTTCCTTGTTGATGGGTGCTGTTACAGTCGCATCCACTTCGCCGCTTTTGGCTAATTCAATTACTTTAACAATGGATTCAAATGCAGCTCTGCCCGCTTCAGCCGATACGACTCCGTATGCTACCTGCTGATTGAAATTAGCCAAATCATACACATCGATGGTGCCATACTTGCTTTTAGCATCGTGGATATTACTAATTGCATTGACTTTCAGTGTAACATTTAAAAAGTCAACAGCTTGCTTAATCACACCTGCGTCGCCAACTACAATAGTCTTGCATTGCGCGTACACAGATCTTTTTAAAAGCGCTTTTACTATAATCTCAGGACCTATTCCGGCAGGATCGCCCATGGAGATTCCTATGATTGGTTTCATTTTTTCAGTTGATATTTTTTAATTATTATTTCAGTTTCTTTGATTATCTCTTTCTGCTCTGCAACGCCAAGATCTGTTAGCGGGGGAAGCGCATAAGGCTGGCACAAGCCCTGTACACTCATCATTACTTTCAATGCCTGTAGCGAATTTCCTAATGTTCTTCCCGACTGATATATTTTTGCTATTTCGTCGGTTTCCGATTGGAGTTGCTCCACTTTCTGCCATTGTTCTGCCTCAGCAGATTCCCACATAGCACGAAACATCCCGGGAGCAAAGTTGCCTGTACTGGGCACAAGTCCATCGGCTCCAAGTTTTAGAGCTTTCGCGGAAATAGCAGCATAACCCAGAAAATAAGAAAATTTTTTCCTGTCTTTGAAAAGTTGTACACATTGCTCCATGCGGGCTTCATCCCTTTCCGAATCCTTGAAACCGCATATGTGCTTTACTTTACTCAGTTCATTCACCACTTCAACGGGGATCGACATTTTGGTGGTAGATGGAATATTATAAACCATCATCGGAAAATTGATTCTTTCAGCTAGGGTTTTGAAATACCCAAACATCTGTTCGGAAGTTAAGGGGTAATAATAAGGCAAAATTGAAACGATGACATCGGCACCTGCCTGAATGTATGTCTTGGCATTAGCAATATTCTCTTCCACACAGTTACCACAGATGCCTGCATAAATCTTTACCCTTCCGGCAACAGTTTCTGAAGCCAGCTTTACAAGCCTCCTGCTCTCATCCATTGAGACAGAAGGTGATTCTCCGGTAGTC
>Ga0247842_10008564_pt1 | contig 10667 bp, 10 predicted proteins | sample LaCruzMarch2015__3_FD_192411 | JGI IMG/M metagenome (GOLD analysis project Ga0247842, IMG submission 192411) | Freshwater microbial communities from meromictic Lake La Cruz, Castile-La Mancha, Spain - LaCruzMarch2015_19m | ecosystem: Environmental > Aquatic > Freshwater > Lake | place: Spain...
CGCCGACAACACCGGCCCGACCGCGGTCCTGGCCCACGGGGTCAATCCCGGACTGGTGTCCCACTTTGTCAAACAGGCGTTGCTCGATCTGGCGCGGGACCTGCTGCCCGCCGCCGAGGCGCCGTGCGAGCGCGCGCAGTGGGCCGCACTGGCGCAGCGTCTGGGGGTGCGCGCGATCCACATCGCGGAACGCGACACCCAGTGCGCGCTTCAGCGCAAGGTTCGGGGGGAGTTCGTCAACACCTGGTCGGTCGAGGGCTTTGTCGGCGAGAGTTGTCAGCCGGCCGAACTGGGCTGGGGCAGTCATGAGCGGCACTGGCCCGCCATGGCCCGGTGCCATGCCGGGCACCGGGGCGCCGCGATCTGGATGGAGCAGCCCGGCGCCGCCACCCGGGTCCGCAGTTGGACGCCCCTCGAAGGGCCCTACCATGGCTTTCTGATCACGCACGAGGAGTCGCTCTCGATCGCTGAATATCTCTCGGTCAGCGATGGCGGTCGGCTGCTGTATCGACCCACCGTGCATTACGCCTATCACCCCTGTGATGATGCCGTCATGTCGCTGCACGAACTGGCGGGGCGTAACTGGCGGATGCAAGCGCAGCGGCGCGTGCTGGGCGCCGCTGATATCAGTTCAGGGATGGACGAACTCGGGGTACTGCTGCTGGGTCACGCCCGTGGCGCCTATTGGTACGGCTCCCGGCTGACCATCGCGCAGGCCCGCGCGCTGTGTCCGCACAATAATGCCACCAGCCTGCAAACGACCGCCGGCGTGCTGGGTGGTGTCGTCTGGGCCTTGAACCATCCGCGGGCCGGGATCGTCGACCCCGATGAAATGGACTTTCGTGAAGTGCTGGATGTTGCCACGCCCTATCTCGGCGAACTGGTTGGCGTCTACAGTGACTGGACACCCTTGCAAGACCGCGGCGTGCTGTTCCACGAGGATGTGGACGCCGCGGACCCCTGGCAATTCAAGAATGTTCTGGTTGCTTGATGGGGCGCACCGGGCGCGTCTGTTGTCTGTCGTTGTCGTAATCGTAATCGTAATCGTAATCGTTGTCGTAATCGAGGTTATCGTAGCGCTCCGCATGCTCCCGCACCGCGTGGCTCCACTGTCCGCGCTTGGTCAGCATCGCAACGATCCGCATCCACTCTTTGACTCATGATCAGGTATTGTTGCCATGAGATCTGCCGACCTGACGCGTAACCGGGTGTCATGATGTCGACGAATGAACGCCGGCCCAATCCGGTGACCCATTTCCAACAGGGTCAATACACTGACGGCAGTCCATTCGACGAGGTTCAGTATCTCGAATGTAAAATTATTCTCAAACCCGATCGGTTCACGGCCGCCAAGGTCTTCCAGGAGTATGGTGCGCTGGTCGCTCAAGCAGCGCGGGCGTTTGGCATCGAATTCATCACCAAGGGTGTGGTCTTGAAGCCCGAGATCCGGGAGGTCCGTTTTCTGGACACGGCTGATTTCCGGCTTTACAACCATGCGTTCATCCTGCGTCGGCGCATTCCCTATCACGATGGCTTTCCCGCGGGCGAACCGGAGATCGTCTTCAAATTCCGGCATCCGGAGTTGCAGACGGCGGCGGCGTTGGACGTGCGGCCACAGATGGCCGGAAACTATCGTATCAAGTTCAAGGCCGAAGCCTTGCCGCTGAAGGATCAGGTGGGCGGCTACCGGCTGCTGTTCTCGCACAATGTGCAGTTTTCTTTGAGTCAGGCGCCGGCGGGGGACCGCGCGGCGATGAAGAACATCGAACGCGTATTTCCCTGTCTGGCCTCGCTGAAGGCAGCCGATACCGATCGCGTCGAACTGGTGAACCAGACCATCGTGGAAGAGGTGCTTCAGGATCTGGGTGTCCTCGACTTTGGTAAGGGCGTAACCGCCGCAGCGAATATCGCGGTCTGGCGTGAGCGTGGGACACATCGCCCGCTGTGCGGCGAATTCGCGTTTCAGGCGAAGTTCAAGCGCCGCGACGATCTGCATGAAAAGGCGCTGCAGCGCTGTCAACAGTTCTTCATTGCGCTCCAGCAAGCCGGCAGTGACTGGTTGTTGCTGGGTGCGACCAAGACCGGGATCGTCTATCGTCTCAACGGCAATCCGCCGCAGTCCCATGAGTAATATGCCGATGTCGGAAACACCAACCAACGATGGCGACCACGCCGCCGCGAAGGTGACGCTCGCTCAAATCTTCCTCACCTTCCTCCTGATCGGGGCGACGAGCTTCGGCGGCGGGGTCGCGGCCTATCTCAGGACGAGTCTGGTGGCCCGGCGTCAGTGGATCGACGATCCCACCTTCGTCAGCTTTCTGGCCATCAGCCAGACCCTGCCGGGGCTGAACGCGACCAACATGGCCATTTTAGTCGGAGATCATCTGCGCGGCGGTCTTGGTGCCGCTGCCGCGATCATCGGCATGTGTCTACCGGGTGCCCTGATCATGTTTGCGGCGGGTGTGCTGTACGGGCTACATGGTGAGCGGCCGATCGTCACGGCCATGCTGCACGGCGTGGGGGCGGCCGCGGTGGGGCTGGTGTTCGCCGTTTCGATCCAACTCGGGCGTAAATCGCTCACCCATCTCGGCGATCTGGTCTTCGTCGTCTTGACTTTGATTGGCGTGAATCTATTGAGCCTGTCGGTGCTCTATGTGCTGCTCGGGGTGGGCGCACTCGCGATTTGGTGGCACCGTCCCCGCCGTCAGCCCACCGCGTCTTCTCCATCATGAATCAGATTCCTGCACTCATCGGGGTCTTTGCATACCTGTCGCTGCTCACGGTCGGTGGCGGTATGGCCGCCTTTCCCGAACTCACGACGCAGGTCGTTGATGTGCATCACTGGCTGACGCAGACGCAGTTGATCCATTTCTACAGCGTGGGTCAGATGGCACCCGGCCCCAATATGATGATGGTGTCGGCCATTGGCGAGAAGGTCGCCGGGCCGCTGGGGTCGCTGGTCGTAATCATCGCCTTCTTTTTGCCGACGGCGCTGCTGACGTTCATCGTGGGGCGGCTTTGGGTCAAATTGGAACGCTGGCCGTGGCGTGATGCGATCCAGCGGGGTCTGGCGCCGGTCGCGATCGGTCTCATGTTGGCCGGTTGCATCACGATCGGGAAGGGCGTCTTCGTCGCGACCCTGGCCATCGGGCCGCTCGCCGTCTGGTATGCCGCCGCCTTGGCCTTGGCCGTGTTCGTGACCCTGCTGGTGACGACCCGGATCAATCCGGCCTTTCTGGTTTTGGGGGGCGGTTTGATCGGGCTCTTTGCGTTTGGCGGTTAGTGCGCGGGAGCGTCAGCGGGATGGCGTTGCTGTCCGGTGTTCGCACGCCTCGCTACTGAACGAAAAAACGCCAGATAGGCCCGCGCGGCAGGCACCAGCCCGAAGGGCTCTGCGGCCCGCTGCAATGCAGCGCGGTCCAATTCCCCGGCGGCGAGCCGGGTGAGTTCGGCGTCGATGGCGGCGGCCAGGGCCGCGGGGTTGCCGATCGGGACCAGCGGGCCGAGTTGCCCGTTCCGGAGCAGGTCGCGCACGCCCCCGGTGCAGTCGGTGGCGACCACGGGGGTGCCTAGGGCCATGGCCTCGACCAGGGCGTTGGGCAGACCCTCCCGCCGCGAGGACAGCACCAGCAGGTCGGCGCGGGCGAGCAAGGGGAAGGGATCGGCGACGAATCCGGGCAGATCCAGTCGCGTGTCGATCGCCAGTCGGCGGGCGAGCGCGGTGAGGCGCGCGCGTTCCTTGCCCTCGCCGATGATCAGCAGTCGCGCCCGCGGCTGCTCCAGGCGCGCGAAGGCGCGCAGCAGGGTCGCAAAGTCCTTGACCTTGCGCAGTCCGCCCAGGGCGATGATGACGGGCGGGCGTCCGGCGCCCCGTGGTGCGCTCAGCCAGGGGTGGGTGCAGGGGGCGGCGGCCAGGGCTTCGAGGTCGTCCGGGCAGATGGGATTGTTCAGCACCGCGATCGGCACGTCCGTCACCCCGAAGGTCCGCCGCAGATCGTCGGCGACTGCGTGCGAGACCGCGGTGAGGCCGTCCAGGCGCCGGTAGCAGGTGCGGATGCGGCGGGTCTCGCTCAGGGTCTTGAAAGGGTTCCAGCGGTGCGCGGAGAAGCGTCCGGACATCAGGGTCCCCACCGCGGCCACCAGTCGGGGGCCGCGCCCGGCCGCGGGCGGCAGCGCATCGCGGGCATCCAACGCCGCCAGGTCGTCCTTGAGCTTGCCGGTGACCAGACAATCGGGGCGCTCACGGGCCATGAAGTCGCGCAGGAACGCTACGCGCGGCCCGGTCACAGGCAGGATGCGGATGGCCGGGTCCAAGTCCTGCAGATAGGCATGTCGCGGGTCCCCGACCAGGAACCAGGTCTCGACCCCGAGGCGGGCCAGTCCGCGGGCGAGGTTGGTGAAGTTGCGCTCGACCCCGCCGTCCTCGAAGTCGCTCGCCACCAGCGCGATGCGATCAATCCCCATGGTGGTCGATCACGTCGGGGCCGAGCATCAGCCGCAGGTAGAGGTCGGCATTGCGTTGGGCCTCATACCGCTCACTGCCCTGGCGCAGGGTCGCGGCCGGGAGCGGGTCGGCGAGGGTGGCCGCCAGCGCGGCGGCCAGGGCGGGCGGATCGCGGGGCGGGACCAGGAGACCGAGGCGGCCGTGCTGGAGGATCTCGCGCGGACCGGCGCCGCATTCGGTGCTGACCACGGGTGTGCCGAGTGCCAGGGCCTCGATCAGCACCGTGGGCAGGGCGTCCCAGAACGAGGACAGGACTACCAGGTTCGCCCGCTGCAGGAAGGGGTAGGGGTTGGACGCCCAGCCGGGCATATCGACCGCTTCGGTGAGCCCCAGCGCGGCGCGTGCGGCTTCGATCTCGGGGCGCAGCCGGCCGTCGCCGATGATCAGCAGTCGGCAGTCACGCTGTTGGCGTAACCGGGCGAAGGCGTCCAGCAGGGTGGGCAAGTCCTTCTCGTACTCGAGCCGACCGGCGAAGACCAGGACCGGGATGTCCCGCTGCGCGCGCTCGTCGCGGAACCAGGGGTGGTCGATCGGTGCCTGGGCCAGTGCCAGCATCTCCGGCGTCACGATTGGATTGGGGATGGTGGTTACGGGTGCCGCCGCGCCCAGGAGGGTGCGCAGGTCTTGCGCGGTGTCCTCCGAGATGGCGATGATGCCCTGATTGCGGCGGTAGTAGCGCTGGAACTCGGCGCGGCGGCGGCGGCCCTTGAGGCCCTTGAGGTGGTCCAGCTTGACACTCATGCGCCCATGCACGGTGACAAAGACCGGCGTGCGGGTGCGGGCCAGGCGGGCGGCTTTGAGTGTGAACACATCCTCGCGGATGCGATGGGTGAGGATGGCCGCCGGTCGGCGGCTGCGCAGATAGAAGGCCATGGCCGGCACGCGGCTCCAGGGCGTCATGCGCCCCATCTGGACCAGCCGCACCTCGCGGTCGGTCGCCTCGGGGATGGGGTCGGGGGCGGCGGTGATCAACAGGTCCGTCGGGAATCCGCGCGCGACAAAGCCGTTGGCCAGCCGGGCGGCGATCTTGGCGGTGCTGCCGCCGTCGAAGGGGCCACAGTAGACGGCCAGCGTTGGGTGCTCAGTCATGTGGACTGCTCCGCGCCTTCAGGTTGCTGTGTTCGTCCCAGTTGAAAGCTGTAAAGCACCCCCAGGAAGAGTATGCAGAAGAATCGCAGGTCCAGATTCACGATGCGGAAGTCGTACAGACAATAGAGCAGCAGCATGATGCCGCCCAAGGTCAGGAAGGCGCGCAGATCCGGGGCCGCGCGCGGGTCCGACCAGAGGCCGCGGTAGGCACGCAGCAGCACCCACAGCAGCAGGATCGCGATCAGGACGCCGATCAGGCCGAAGCGCGTGAGGATCTCCATCGCCACGCTGTGCAGGTGTGAGGCCGCCGGTGCGTTGGCCAGTTGGTATGCATCGACCGCGACTACCTGCTGCGGGACCAGAAACTCGGTGCTACTGGTGCCGGGGCCGAAACCCAGCAGCGGCTGCTGGGCGAAGGTCTGGAACCCCACCTTGATCAGGTTGAGACGGATCGTCACGGACCCGGTGTAGCTCAGTTCCTCCTGGCTGCCGACCGTGATGGCCTGCCAGTCCTCGACCTGCCGGTGCTTGGTGACCCACAGCAGCGACCCCGCCAGCGCGATGGCGAGTGCCGCGGCGGCGAGCGCGAGATGCAACTGGCGCGGTGATTGTTGGCCGAGGCGCCGCCATTCACGGCGCCGAATGAAGACATAAAGCACCCCGGCCATTGCCAGGCTCACCGCCGCGCCGCGTGACTGGGTGACCGTCAGGATGAACAGCGACAGGGCGATGCCCAGCGGCCAGAGGATCCAGCCGACGCCGGGACGCGTCCGCCCGCCGATGTGCAGCCCCGTGATGCGCGCGCGAAAGAGCACGAGCCCCACCAGCACGACCGAGGCAAGGAAGGCCAGTCCCAGCGCGGCAAAGCCGAAGTCATAGCGCATGCCATCCAGCATTTCGGGCAGCAGCGACCAATCGCTCTTGCGCAGCAGGCCGCAGGCCAGCCCCAGAGCGGCGGCGCCCAGGACCGGCCAGATTTGGTTGGGGTCACGGTGTAGCCACCAGGCGATGACGAAAAACAAAAAGGGTGCGCTCCAGGCTGAAATCGCCCGCCATTGATCGGTCGCGATGGCGGGAAAGATCCAGGCGGCGCGCACGGCCAGCAGGCTGGTCACCAGTATGACTGCGAGCAGCAGCAGGAAGGCCGGCTCCCGGCGCAGGTGGCGCCAATGGCTGGGGATCTCCGTCAGGAATAAGGCAACCAGCAAGGCCAGCGCCACATTCGCCGGTCCGGTGATCGACCAGGCGGTGAAAGCAAAGATCAGGAGCAGACCCCGTGCGATCGAGGGTTTACTCAGGATGGGTTTCAAGGAGCGTTCAGTGGGGTTCATGGGTGGACGACTGCTCTGTTCCGATCGGCGCGGGCCCTGGTTTGCGCGGCACCAACGCGCGCACCCAGCGGGACCAGGCGCGCGGGGTCCAAGGGCGCAAGGCCAGCGCGCGAGTGTGCCATGATAAGGCTTCGCGGCGGCGGCCCTCGCGGGCGAGCAAGAGTCCCAGTTCCGAGCAGCGGGCGGCAAGTTTCTTGCCGGCGGCCGGCAGGTAGCGGGCCAGGCCGGGATCCGCGGACCAGCGCGGATGGCGGGCGATGCGTGCGAGCGCGGCCTCCTGAACCGCGATGCTCTCCTGCAACAGGGCGATGCGTCCGTGGGAGAGATTGGCCCCATGCCAGCAATAGTCGATCAGAACCTCCGGTACCGCCGCGACCGGGAAGGCCTCCACGAGCCGCAGCCACAGGTCCCAGTCGCCCGCCAGGTGATAGGCCGGATCGAAGACCCCGACCTGCTCCAGCGCGCTCCGTCGCAGGAGTACGGTGGACGCGGCCATGATATTGACCCGCAGCAGCCGGCCCAGGGCATCGGTGTGATCGCTGGGGACCTGGAGCGGATTGTGCCGCTCCGCAAGCTCGTGTCCCTGCGCGTCGACCCCGCGGGTGTCGGTGTAACAGAGCCCGAGCCGCGGATCGGCGGCGAAGCAGGCGAGCTGGCGTTCCAGCTTGCCCGGCCGCCAGGCGTCGTCCTGGTCCAGCAGGCCGATGAATTCGCTGTCGGATGCCGCGATGGCTGCATTGCGGGTCGCCTGGGTGTTGCCGTTGGCGACCTGGATCAGGCGCACCGGCGGACCAAAGGACGCGACGATGGCGGCTGAACCGTCACGGCTGCCGTCATCCGCCACCACGATCTCCAGATCGCGCTCGCCTTGGGCGAGCACGCTGTTGATCGCCGTGCGGATGAAGGCTTCGCCGTTGTGACAGGGGATGATGGCAGCTACGCGGGGCATCGGGGCAACCTCATGGCATCCACATAGGCGTCGGTGGCGGCCTCGATCGCGTAGGGTCGGGCGGCCGCGTGCAACCGGGCGGCCGGGAGGGGGGCGTCCAGGGTGGCGAGCATGGCCTGCGCCAGCGCGGCGACATCGTCCACCGGCACCAGCGGGCCGTAACGGCCATCCTGGAGGATTTCGCGTGGGCCGCTCGGGCAATCGGTCGCGACCGCCGGGGTGCCCACGGCCAGGGCCTCGATCAGCACGAAGCCCAGTCCCTCCCACCGCGAGGTGAAGGCGAACAGATCGGCATGCGCCATGAAGGCATAGGGTTCCGGCACGTAGCCCGGCAGCGCGAAGTCCTGCGCGACCTCCAGCTCGGTCGCCAGTCTGAGCAGGGCGTCGCGCTCCCCGCCACGCCCCAGGATCATCAGCCGGCACGGACGCTGGGACCGGACGTGGGCAAAGGCGCGCAGCAGCGTGTCAAAGCCCTTGCGGTGACACAGTTCCCCGGCACTGAGGATCAAGGGCATCGCCGGGTCACCGAGCCAGGGATGGTTCGGGCGCGGCAGGTCGGCGGTGAACAGCGATTCCGGCACCACGGGCGAGGGCACGACCGCAATTAGCGCACGCGCGAGCCCGGTGTAGGCCGCCATATCATCGGCGACCCCGGCGCTGGTGACGATCACCTGATCGGCGAATGGATAGAGCCGGCCCATGGAATTGCGCTGCACCCAGCGCTCCAGGGGCCCGCGGGTGGCCAGATCGATAGAAATCGTCGTGCCCGAACTGAAGACCAGTCGGGTCGGCAGCGGCATTCCGAGCCGTGCCAGGGTGCGGGCGAACAGGGCGGTCCGATTCACCCGATCCTTATCCGAGAGCAGCACCGCCGGGCGTTCGCGCCTCAGGTATCCGGCAATCGCCGGCAGGCAGGCATAGGTATGACGGGAGCCCAGGTCGATCACCCGCACGCCCGGCGGAATCGCCGGCAGGTTCGGCCCGTGGCGGCGCACCTTGAGCAGGTCGACCTGATAACCGCGCCGGGCCAGCGCCGGAATCAGGTGCTGCGCCGCCCGGTCGACACCGCTGTGACCGGAGGTGGAGAAGAAGCAGGCGATGCGGGTCATGGGCGCATCCGTGCGTGTGCTTCAATCGATGCTCTTGAGAATAGCGATTGAGTCGCCTCGCGAATGCGCTGCTCGGCCATTTCAAAATAGTGAGGATCAATCTCGACTCCGATCGAGTTTCTGCCCCATTTTGCGGCGGCGACTGCGGTAGTGCCAGTTCCCATGAAGGGGTCCAGTACGGTATCTCCGACAAACGAGAACATTCGAATCAAGCGTTCCGCCAGTCCTTCCGGGTAGGGTGCCGGATGGTTCCGGGTCGAAGCTCCAGTCAGTCCGGACCAGATGGATTGAAACCATTGTTTATGGTTCTCGTTGGAAATCACCGACAGGACACGCGTGGCAACGGTTGGCTTGCGATATCCGCCGGGCTTCCGCTCCATCAGAATGAACTCGATATCGTTCTTGATGACCGCATTCGGCTCGAATGGTTTTCCCAAAAATCCACCGCCGTTGCCGGTTGCTTCAAAAACAGCGTTCGCAATCTTGTGCCAGATGATCGGTGACAGATTGTCGTATCCAATCACACGGCAATGCTCCTGGATTGCGGCATGGAGTGGAACGACGGTGTGTCTGCCGTCATTCTTGCGCCGCGAGAGGCAGACATCGCCGACGACACACACGAGTCGTCCGCCGGGGACCAAGGCGCGAAAACAATGGCTCCATACTTTATCGAGTTCCCGAAGAAATGCCTCGTAGTCCTCAATTTCCCCGAGCTGATGCTCATGATCCCGGTACTTCTTTAATGTCCAATAGGGTGGAGACGTCACAATCAGATGTACCGATTGGTCGGGGAGAAACGACAGGGTTCGGGAGTCGCCTCGCACCAACCGATGCGTGGTTGGCAGTTCTTGAATAGCCGATTCGATCTGCCGGAGTAAGTCCGCATCCTTCGCAATGCGCGGAATGTCGGTCTGTGGATTCTCCAGATTGGCAACGGCCGGCGGCAAGAACTGCTGGTGATCGATGACGGCGATCATGATGCGACAAGAATTCCTATACTGTCTTCATCTGTATTCATTTGTGGGTAGGTCTCCCGGCTCGTGAAATAAGTCATTGAAAGATCAGTTCAGCAAACAAGAAATCCTGGCGGTGGTCATCATTCCGATCAGCGTGGTGACCGCGATGACGTTGGTCCGCACGGCGGACCCTACATCCATTCCAGCGGATCTTCCTCTGGCCCCGGCTTGAGCCCCGGTTCTTCGATGAACAACCGATGCCAGATGGCGAACTGCATGAGCCCGAAGAGTTCCCGGGCGCCGCCCCGGCCGGCCTGGCGTGCGGCGACCAGGGCGGGGATGGCGGCGGGTTCGAACCACGCGCGGATGCCGCGGTTGGCGCTCAGCCGTTCACCCAGGCGGCGCGCCAGATCGCCGGTCAGCCAATCGCCCACCGGGACATGGAAGCCGCGTTTCGGCCGGTCCAGATGACCGGGCGGCAGCAGCGGTTCGGCCCACTGTTTCAGCAGCCATTTGCCCTGGTGTCGATGCACCTTGAGCCGGTCCGGCAGGGACAGACCGAATTCGACAACCCGGTGGTCAAGGAAGGGCACGCGCCCCTCCAGCCCAAAGGCCATCAGCATCCGGTCGGTCTTGACCAGCAGGTTGTCGGGCAGGGCGGTGACCAGGTCGGTGTACTGGCGGCGCTGCATGTCCGACCAGGCCGACGGAGTTTCCCGCCAAGCCGCG
>Ga0247842_10008573_pt1 | contig 10659 bp, 13 predicted proteins | sample LaCruzMarch2015__3_FD_192411 | JGI IMG/M metagenome (GOLD analysis project Ga0247842, IMG submission 192411) | Freshwater microbial communities from meromictic Lake La Cruz, Castile-La Mancha, Spain - LaCruzMarch2015_19m | ecosystem: Environmental > Aquatic > Freshwater > Lake | place: Spain...
AGCTGTTCCTCTATGCGTATCAGTTCGTTTAATTTGGCAATGCGTTCTCCGCCAACGGCTCCGCATTTTAAGAAAACGCAGGAGAACGCGGTTGCAAGGTGGGCGATTGTCGTATCGGTAGTTTCGCCGGACCGGTGGCTCATCACCGTGTCCAGACCATGGGTGTGGGCGAGCCGCACTGCATCATAGGTTTCAGTGAGGGTTCCCACCTGATTGGGCTTGATGAGTACGCAGTTTGCGGCATCCTTCTCGATGCCTTGCGCAATGCGATCAACCTGTGTCACAAAGATATCATCCCCACAGAGCAGGCAACGATCACCAATCTGGCGGTTGAGTTCTGAAAAAGCGTCGAAGTCATCCTCAAATAGAGGATCTTCAACATAAACAAGATTGTAGGTGTCAACAAGCTCGGCAATGTATGCGATCTGCTCTTCAGTAGAGCGTGTCTGGTTGCGGTATTTGTACCCTTCCCCGGTCCACATCTGGCTTGCCGCAACATCGATACCCATGTCGACTTCTACATTCATTTCGTCGGCAACAAGTCCAGTTGCCTCTGCAATGAGCTCAAATGCGAGGGCATCGTCAATCTGCGGTGCCCACGCACCCTCATCACCCTTGCCGCAGGATTTACCGTTCTTCTTTAAGAGTTCCTTGACATGCCGGTGAACTGCCGCATTGGCAAATACTGCCTCTTCGGTATCGGCAGCCCCCCCGGGCACGACAAGGAATTCCTGAATTTCTGTTGCATTTGCTGCATGTGCCCCACCACCAATAATATTACCTAATGGTAGCGGCATCTCTTTTACAAATGCTCCGCCAAGATAGCGGAAGAGCGGCATGTCACTTGCTGATGCTGCGGCTTTTGCATTTGCAAGCGAGAGTGCTACTGCAATATTTGCCCCTATCTCAGAGAAGTCGGCAGTTCCATCGATATCACGAAGTTGCTCATCGAATGCTTCCTGATCACAGGCATCCATGCCGATGAGTGCGGGAAGCACATTCTGGTAGGCATAGTCGACCGCTTCGCGGGGCGGTTTGACTTTTGCCTCAAAAGCCCCGGTGCTGGCACCGCTGGGCGCTGCAGACCTTCCATAACCATTCGCCGTGTACACGTCCGCTTCGACGGTCGCATTGCCCCGGCTGTCCAGGATTGTCCGCAGTTCGATAACCTCAATGGTCGTCATAATTATTCTACTTCCTCTTTACCGTAATGGGGATGGTGTGGTTGTTGAATTCCTCGATGGCGATCTCAAGCGGATCGATCCGTGTCGTTGTTACAAGTAACGGAGCACCCATTGATATCTGCAGAGCCCTTGCTCCAATGATCCTTGCCCGTTCATACCGGGAATATGTTTGCGTCTGCATTGTTCTTCCTCAAAATGATGTTTTTTTTGTTTTGATATATGGGGTCGCTGAGATTCGAACTCAGGTCACTGCGTCCCGAACGCAATAGGATGGTCCAGGCTACCCTACGACCCCTCGTTCATCTAGTCAATCTACTGGTAAGGGTTGAGCTCGTCTATGATCACTTTGTGTGTCAGCAGCATGCGCCTGCAGCAGTACCGGGTAATATTAAGATCGGTGAGGATCTGTTTGGGATCCTCGCCTTTCTCCCGCCTCTGCCTGAACTCTTCCCACGCGGTGGAAATTGGTTTTCCACAGGTGAAACATCGTACGGGTATCATAAATTTTAACCTTTCTTCATTTCTTTTATCTTAACGATAAGACTTTTGGAACTTCGCCCTTGCACCGGAACCGTGCGGCTTCTTCGCTTCTTTCTGTCGCGAGTCGTTGACAAGGAGTGTCCTGTCATAGGTCAGGTAAATATCCTTGATCTGGGGTTCGTTGTGCCACTGGAGGATGCCGCGGGCAAGTGCGGTCCTGACCGCCTCTGCCTGTCCCATCACTCCGCCACCTGCGACATTGATGGTTACATCGATGCCGTTTACCGCATTGGGTACCAGGAGGAGGGGTTCAGAGATCTTCATCCGGGTGACATCCGAGCCGTACTGTTCGAGCGGTACGGAGTTAACCCGGATTACGCCTTTACCTGCCTTTAAGGTTGCCCGTGCAATCGCAGTCTTGCGTTTTCCGCTTGTGTTAATGATCTTTACCATGGGGACCAAGCCTCTAGAACTTTGCTCCGAGGAACGTGCTCACAGCTCCGAGGGAGATATAACTCGGGTTGTTCAGACGGTTCATGTGTGCGTCTTCAAGTACTTCCATCTCTTTGCCGACAAACTCTACAGGAACACCGACGTAGCACTTGATACGCTTCATGGCCTCAACACCACGGGGGCGTTTGTATGGGAGCATGCCACGAATCGTCCGCTTCATGAGATGGTCAGGCCGGCGCGGGACAAACGGTCCCCAGCGATTGCCGCTGGCGCCGCGTTCCACCTTGTGCTTGTAGTTGCCAAGTACACGTGCGCGGCTGCCGGAGATGATTACCTTTTCTGCGTTGACAATCGCAATCGTTTCGCCGGCAAGCCCGCGCTGTGCGACAAGGCTTGCGAGACGCCCGAGAAGCAGTCCGTCACCGTTGATAATTGTTACCATATTTTTTTCACCTCAGGATCCGGACACCGCTGCCTTTCGGGTTGTCCTGCAGGAGCTGCTCAATTGTCATACACTGTCCCTTTGCGTCATTGATCTTGCTGGTGGCTGAAGCTGAAAAGTTCAGCGCTGCAACCTTGACGGACTGCTCAAGCAGACCACTGCCGAGCACTTTGCCGGGGACGATAATCGTCTCACCATTCTGGGCATAGCGGTTGATCTTCGAGAGGTTGACTTCAGCATAATTCCTGTTGGGGGTCTCTAACCTGCTTGCGATCTCGCGCCAGATTTTGGCCTCATTCTCTCGTGACTTGTTCTTCAAGAGTAAGATAAGGCTGGTAAGACGGGGGTTCGTCTTTTCCACAATTCTTGTCATTTCTTTTCATCCCCTGATATTTCGCCTAACTGGTGTTCCAGCTCGTCTGAATTCTCCTTGATATATAGAAGGGCCCGATTCATGATCTCTTTTACCGGCAGTGAACCATCGCTCTCGACCACAAAAATATAGCGGTCTGCTTCGGCGGTTACACGAATTGCCGGTTCATCACCGATACCGCTCGCCATGCATGCCTTTTCACAGAGCTTGCACATGGAACAGTCGGGAAGTTTACCATTGACTACTTCGACTTTCTTGCCACGAACTGCAAGTACCTTGCGGGGACATTCTTCCACGCACATACCGCAGGCATCACAGGCTTCGCTGATCGAGACTACGGGGTGATTTTTATACCCGCAGACCTGGGTCGGCTGCCATTTTGCGTGCTCCTTGCCGGTATTGAGGACTGCTTTTGCTTCAAGGACAAGGGTCTGCCCTTTAGTCAGCTTGACTATGGGCACATTGTCAAACACCGGTACCGCTTTTGGGTCCGCCGGGATCAGATCGTTGGAACTGACCATGCGGGGGCCTTCGGCGCTTAAGGTGAAGGTCACAGTGCAGCCCGGGCATCCTGCCCCGCCACACGTACATTTAGCCTGTGTTGAATAGGATGAGAGATCGGTCTTGATGGGGATCAGCCCAAGGCGGTGGGCCAGCATCTCGTCAAAGAGCGCACTGGTATTGTTATAAATGCGCACATCTTCGATTGCGAGGGTTGGCACTTCGCTGATCATTGCCCGCCGAAAGGCGTTGGCAAAGGCCGGGCTTGCTCCCGAGAGAGTGAATCGCGCCAAGGAGTCGTCCAGACTGGCGAATTCTATCTGCATCACACTCTCCTGCCACGTCGGCCGCCTTTAGCGCGGCATGAGTCGTGGGGAACAGGTGTAACATCTTCAATGCGACCTATGCGCATACCTGCACGAGCAAGTGCACGGATGGCTGCCTGGGCACCGGGCCCAGGGCTGCGCTGCTTGCCCTGTCCGGGTGCACGCACCTTGACATGGACACCGACAATACCCTTTTCACGGGCTGCCTGGGCAACGTTTCCTGCCATCTGCATGGCAGCATACGGGGAACTCTCGTTCCGGTCCTGCTTGACAACCATACCACCACTGCTTTTCGTGACAGTCTCTGCACCAGAGAGATCTGTTACGGTGATGATAGTGTTATTGAAAGACGCGAAGATGTGAGCGATGCCCCATTTTTCCTTGTCGTTTGCTGCCATTATCTACCTCCACGCGAGTATCCCTGCTGGGGAGCTGCTTTGGGGTTGCTTGCCGGTTTGGCAATACGGGTCCGCTCTGCATTTGATTCGCTGACGAATGAGGACGCACCATAGTAGGTGATCTGTCCTTCTTCAATCCGGCCGACATGGTAGCTGGGGATGGTGGTACGCCTTCCGGCGATTGCGATATGACCGTGGGTGACCATCTGCCGCGCCTGTTTCGGCGAGCGGGCGAGTCCTTTGCGGTGTACCATTGTCTGAAGCCTGCGGTCGAGCTGGGCCTGTACCTTGAGCGAGAGCACAGCTTCGAAATCCGCATCGGGACCAAGAAGTCCTGCACGCTGGAGGTGACTGAGAAGCTCGTCTTTCTTTGCCTCGAAAACGTGCTTGTCGGCGGCGCTTGATGCGAGCACGAGAAGGTTACGGGCACCCTTGCGGTATTTGCGCAGGTCTGCCTGGGCCTTCCAGACTTCACGCTTGTTGCGCAGCCCATATTCTATGACAAGGCGCGTTTCTGATTCGATGCGCGTCTTTTCAAAGGGGCGCTTTGGGGTCTGGTAGGACTTGTGGTTCTTTCCGGGGTATCCCATGATTAGCTTCCTCCGGCTTTCTTCTTGCTTACACCAACAGTCTTACCGGTTCTGCCGGTCGACTTGGTGCGCTGACCGCGGACTTTCTGTCCGGTCTCATGCCGTATGCCCTTGTAGCACCGGATTTTTCTCATGAGGTTGATGTCTTCGTCGTTTGCGAGAGTGACATCAGCACCCAGGAGATGCTTTGTTTCGCCAGTGTACACATCTTTCGGCCGATTTGACATCCATGCCGGAATCTTTGTGGTGTACTCTTCAATAGCGGTCCGGAGCCGGTTTACCGACTCCTCATCAAGGCGACCGAGCAATGCGTACTCGTCAACTTTCGCCATTCGGGAAACAACCGTGGAGGTATGCCTGCCGACACCCTTGATGCCGGTGAGGGCAACCCTCACGGATTTGGTACCATCGAGATCGGTGGTTCCAACCCTTACAAAGTATTTTATATCGTTTTCCTGAGCCATCCAATCCCCTCGATTGGTGAGATTGTCTCTTTTAGCGCTGAGGGGGAGATTTGAACTCCCGAGTCCCAAGGGGACACAGGTTTAGCAAACCTGCGCCATACCAGGCTTGGCTACCTCAACAGAGGAATCTCGCATCTTGTAACAGACACTCGCAGTGGATAATCACTGCTCCATGAATGGTGCTTTATAATATGCGCAGAGTTGGGTAATAAGTGTTGCGGGCAGTAACCTGCACGCGGGACGAACTGTTGACCAAGGAGAGTTTTTTTGGAGTGTTGAATTCCGTATAAGAGTGTGAGGAGTAGGTAACTCTAGTTCCCTGCTTCCGGCGTTTCCACTTCTGCTTCCTCACCGGGCTGAATCGTCTTCATTGAGGGGAACAGGATAACTTCCTTGATAGAATTGTTGTTGGTGAGAAGCATCACGAGCCTGTCGATACCGATCCCGACTCCCCCAGTGGGCGGCATACCGTACCCAAGAGCATTGATGAAATCATAATCGATCATCTGGGCTTCGACATCGCCCATTCTCCGCTTCTCATCTTGGGCTTCGAACCGTGCCTTCTGATCGACAGGATCGTTTAATTCCGAGAACCCGTTTGCTACCTCCATTCCATGGATGAAGAGTTCGAACCGCTCCGTGAACCCCGCTTTAGTCCTGTGCCGTTTTGCAAGTGGCGAGTTCTCGACCGGGAAATCATAGACAAACGTGGGCTGCATGAGTTTCTCTTCGACAAGCCCCTCAAAGAAGAAGACGAGAAATTCCCGCTGCGACTGCGGCTTTCCGGATTCCGGCAGCTTGTGGTGCAGTGCCAGTGAGCGGAGATCTTCGACACTCTTAGCAAAGATATCGATGCCTGCATACTCCTTTACCGCGTCTGCCATGGAGAGTTTCTTCCAAGGTTTGGCAAAATTTAAGGTGGTCTCGCCATAGGGTATCTCGAACTTCCCGTGGACTGTGTTAACTATCGAAGATACGATATCTTCAGTAAAGCCCATCATATCGTTGAAGTCGTGGTAAACCCAGTAGATTTCAACCATGGTGAACTCTGGGTTGTGGTTGGTATCAACACCCTCGTTCCGGAAGTTCCTTGCGATCTCAAAAACCTTCTCAAATCCCCCCACTACGAGACGCTTGAGATAGAGTTCGGGAGCAATCCGCAGGAAGAGTTTCTGGTCGAGGAAGTGGTGAAAGGTAGTGAACGGACGGGCATTTGCACCACCGTATACCGGCTGGAGAATTGGGGTCTCGAACTCTAAGAACCCATTGTCATCGAGGAAACGGCGTATCAGGGCGACAATCCGGCTCCGGTCCCGGAATGTCTGCCTGCTCTCTTCATTGGTGATGAGATCCACGTATCGGTGACGATATCGTTTCTCCACGTCAGTAAGTCCGTGAAACTTCTCCGGAAGGGAGCAGACTGCTTTGCAAAGGATGGTAAACGTATCTACCCAGATGGTGATCTCGCCGAGTTTTGTCCGAAAGACATGACCGGAAACCCCGATGATATCCCCACGCTCAATGAACTGGCTGAAAATCTCGAACTGCTCTTCTCCCAGATCGTTTTTCCGTATGTAGAGCTGGATCTTGCCTGACTCATCTCCAAGATCGGCAAATACAGTCTTGCCGTGATTCCGTACAATATATATCCTGCCTGCGGTCGTGACACTATCTTCACTCTTGTCGTGAGTTATATCAGCGTACCGGGTTTTAATATCAGAAATCGTATCCTTACGATCGAACGTGGGGGGAAAGACAGTAACCCCTTTTTCCTGAAGAGTATTGATTTTATCAAGCCTTGTTATTTCAAATGGAACGTTTTCTAGGGGACCTGTCATCTTGAAAGCACCACGGTGAGTACGATGATATGTATCGTAAATATGCGAGTCCGGGAGTAATAATACCTTTTTTATCATTCTTCAAAAAAAACGAAATGTTTCTTATTCCAATAATCCTTGATGAGGGAACAAATAATTTAAAAAGTCTGATTATTCTCCTTTCCGCTTTTTGAGCATTCCTGATGCATATTTTGCCAGCCCGTAAACACCATCGGTTGAAGGGTGGACTTCAATGAACTCTTCAAAATCATGGACCGAAAAATGGCGTCTCATAAGAAACGCAATGTATCCGGCTATGAGACCTCCGCCCGGACCCGCAGCGCACACGCCACTGATCGCTCCATTGTCTGGATCTATCAGGAGTTTTGCAAGTCCCGTAGTGCCGGAAGGCACTGACCAGAACGTGCCCGGACCAGCAGGTCCAGGGATCGCAAGGGATGCCATGCCTTCTGTTTCGGTGATACAGAATGCCAGTTCCTGTGAGAGGTTGATCGATTGCGGGATGAAACGGTAATCCATGGTCCGGGGGATACCAAGGATGTTGTCAGCAGCAACAATACCCTGGTAACGGGCAACCGGGGTAAGATAAGGGGGTCCTGTCACATCTCCACAGGCATATACGTCCTTCACACTTGTCTGCATGTGTTCATCAACGATGATTTCGCCTGCCGGTCCTTTGTTGATACCATTGAGCATTTCAGAATGCGGAACGAGTCCTGCGGCAATCAAAACCGCGTCTGCATCTTGCATGAATATTTTTTCATCACTTACAAGAGTGAGGGATTTAATGCCACTACCCGTGCTAATTGACTGTACCTGCGTGTTCTCCAGTATCTCCACCGTTTTGAGCTCCTTTATCGCCAGAGCACGTAGATGTTTGTCGATATTTTTCAGAAATGTGCTCCTGCTCAGGATGGTCACTTCGCTGCCGAACGTGCTGAAAATATACGCAAATTCCGCAGCCATCACCCCCCCGCCAATAATAGCCAGTTTTTTCGGGACATTTTTTAGATGATACAGAGAATGGGGGGTGAATATGCCCGGCAAAGAGATCCCCTCTATATCGGGAATCTGGGGATGGGATCCAGTAGCGGCAATTACTGTATCCGCCTCGATCTTCTCATCATCCAGAAAGACAATCTTTCCTTCAAGTCGACCGGTCTTCCCGTAGATAATATCAACACCTGCGGATTTGGTTTCAGAATCGAGCACAGCTGCTATCTTGGTCTGGATTGCATGCATCTCTTTTAGCATGCTGGAAAAATTTATGGCTGGAGGTGAATCGAACACACCAAGACGCTGGAATTCCCGGACCGAATGGATGGTGCGGGCCACATCATTCATGGCACTGACGGGCATGCAGCCAAAATGGAGACACTGGCCCCCGATACCCCCGCGTTCGATAAGCCGGACCTCTCGTCCTGCGGATGCGAGCCGGATAGATGCGATCCTGCCAGCAGGGCCACCCCCCAGAACAACGATCATGGGATTTCCTTACTCATAAAGAGAAAAATCTGATTTTTTATATGGAGCAGTATCTCTTCTATTTAGATCCGCTCAGGTCCTTGCTTCAGAAGACTTCGCAGCCTTCGTCCATCGGTTCTGATAGCAGTTCTCCGGTGAATGCATTCACTTCAACAATCTTCTTACCCCTTATCTGCCAGACAGGGATATAGATCTGTTTGGAATCAACGATGATATTTTTCCTGTCGGGTTTCAGGATCTTCTCTTCATAGAAGATCGCATCGCCCTTCTCCTGCTTGATCCGGACCTTCTGGGTGAGGCGTTCGATCAATTCGGTGATGATCCGCTCGGAGGCTTCATCCTTGCGGATATGCGAATCACAGACTTCAGACCCTCTCGGAATCTCTGTCTCTTCAACCATCTTCCCGTCAAGATCAATCTTTATCCCATTGATTGCATTGATCGCACCCCAGCCGTCTGCGTCAAAGGGAATTCTGCGGTCTTTGTACACCTGCTCTCCGCTGCTCGTATAGTGGAACAGGAAATGGGGGATAAACCGAAGTTTTGCTGCACCCTGCACCCCGGAGGTGCGGATCGCAGCCTGTTCGGTGATTTTTACCGGGAGATGGGGTATCGTAATTCCTGAAGGTTCTTCTTCTTCTTTGGCTGCGGCAGCAGCTGCGATTACCGCTGCTTTTTTAGCTTTTGCTGGAGTTAGATCCAGTGCCAGTTCGCGATCGAGGATATCTGCAAGAACGGCCTCTCCGGTATACCGCACAAATTCATCCACACCCCACTGGATGCAGTTTTCTGTTGTGATCGCTTTTTCGATTGTGAACAACAGTTTCTTGCAGTTCATCTCATGATCATCGATCATGAGACTGTAATTGGTCTTGTCAAACTGCCCGATGAGATCCTTCTCGTTCGAGCAGAGCACCAGCAGGCAGGTGCCGTCACGCACTGCAGAAAGGTCAAGAGGGTCATCAACCTCTTCAACTTCATACCGTGCCGCTTCAAGAATGAGTCGCATCGCATTCTTGGCTTTTTCCCGCATATCGTGTTCCATCATACATAAGTTGCCCTACACTTATAGAACAATTTTTCTATTGTTATGTCCGAGATTAGTATAATGACCCTCCCGCTGAAGTTTGTCAACCATAATATCGAAGATTTTGCCATTCAGGTAACATTCGATCCGATTGCGGGAGAGGGAAATGTGGTGTACAATCTCTCGTTGATAAAAAACGAAGATCTTGATTTTGCGATATCCGTACTCAAAGACGCGAACAAAACCGGTGTCAGTGTGAGTGGGATGGTCAAATTTTATTCCTCTGGCGAAAAAGTTGCAGATTTTGTGATCCCAAAAGGCTTAACCGGCATCTGTACGATGTGCAGCATAACATTTGACGGACTGTTGATCAGGCGGGGTATTCCGGTCAATCCGATTGGTGGAGGGGTAGTAGAAATTGAGAACCGGACCCCGATCCGCTTCACGCACATCATCCTTTACGAGCACACTACTATCGATCCGCTGCAAGTGCTGATATCCCAGAAGACAACATCAGTAACCAATGTTATGCGGAGGGGGAGTGGCAACATCCTTGCAAATATCCGTGAGTTCCACATGGAAGCAGAACCACTGGTTGGTAGTGTGCTCGATGAACTTTCGAGCAGCAGCTATTCCGGTATACTTGAAGTTGGTATGCCGAACCTGTCGCTTCTCGGAGTGCCAGTGAGCCCGCAGTACGTTGCTATTGCAGCGGTTGGCGGCACCAATCCAATGGCAGCAATCCGGGAAGGGGGACGCTGGGTTCAGACACAGGCAATGAAGGGCCTGATGGATATCCGGCAGATGGACGAGATCAGGGATTATTGAAAAAGTGGAGAGAACGGTTCTTCATTCCGGCTTTTTTGCCCAGTCCACGATCAGGTTGTAATACCGTGAGAAGAACCGGACAAAACCCTCTGATTCTGAGAAGAGTGCCACTGCATCCTCTTTGTCGGTTCCCAAAATAACCAGTACGCGCCGGTTATCGACAATGCAGATGCCACCGGCCATCATATCTTTGACCCCTTCAAGTTCGCGGGGCATCTCCGGATGCTTCTTTACATACACTCGCATTTTTCCCTTATTTGTACTATCCCA
>Ga0247842_10008574_pt1 | contig 10658 bp, 13 predicted proteins | sample LaCruzMarch2015__3_FD_192411 | JGI IMG/M metagenome (GOLD analysis project Ga0247842, IMG submission 192411) | Freshwater microbial communities from meromictic Lake La Cruz, Castile-La Mancha, Spain - LaCruzMarch2015_19m | ecosystem: Environmental > Aquatic > Freshwater > Lake | place: Spain...
TCTTTATGGTATTCTTCCACCAAAGGTTAATAAAGATTGGGAAAAGATACTCATAGAAGCAGGAGCTGAAAAAGTTTTTGCTAATGTAAATGAATATTGCAAGTTTTTGCTAAATAAAAAATGAAAAGAACAGATCCAGAATCAATTTTAAGCAGCCTAGTTGAAATAGACTCCCAATGTACCAAATCCAATAATGAAATAAAAAATTACCTGGGAGATTTATTTAGGGACTATGAAGTTCAAAAACAGGCCTTGAATAAAAATAGTATTGATATTTATAACTTAATTGTTAAAATTCCGGGCATGTCTTCTGATAACCCCCTGATATTTGTCGGCCATACTGATACTGTTCCTGTTTCAGATAAATGGACTAAAAATCCATTTAAACTTACAAAAGAACAAAGTAGAATTTATGGGTTGGGTGTTAGTGATATGAAATCAGGCCTAGCTTGTTTTATCTCTGCTGCATTAGACATTTCTAAAAAGCCTAAAAACGATTTATATTTATTATTTGATGCTGATGAAGAAGGTGATGGCTTGGGCGGAAGGTCTTTAATTAATTTTTTAAATCTTGAGAAAGGTCATATTATTGTAGCAGAACCCACAAATCGAAAAATAGTCTATGCTCACAAAGGATGTTTGGATGCAACCATAAGCTTTTCAGGAGTTGCTAAACATTCTTCGCAAGCTGATGCTAGCTATAACGAAGCAAATAGTGCTATTTACAAGGCAATAAAACTATGCAATCAGCTTATAGCCTATGGAAAAGAGATTGAATTGAAAAAAGATTTTCTTGGAACACCTACCATGAATCTAGGAGTTATTCACGGTGGAACAGCATCAAATGTAGTGGCAGATAACTGTTCCATTAAGATATGCAGAAGATTAGTTTCATCTGATTCAATTAAAGATGAATATGAGAAACTAGAAAATCTTGTTCACTCCATTGATTCTTCAGCAACAATTATTCCAACTTTTTGGAGTAATCCATTTTACTCAGATCCAAAATCAGATGTTATCACGCGAATAATTTCTGCTAGTTCTGGGGTAATTCCTAATCCTAAATTAGATATAAAAAAAGGTTGCACTGAAGCAGGATTATTCCAAAAATACGGCCAGGTTGCAGTATTTGGTCCAGGAGAGACACAATTTTGTCATACTTCTGACGAATCCTTAAATCCTGATGATTTAATAATATTCAAAGAGATATATTCTAGACTAATAAAAAATGAAAATCCTTAAAGCTAAAGACCTAAAACCAGAATTCTTCGAGAATTCTGAAGCAGAATATACCGATTCAGTAAGAGATATTCTTAAAGATATAAAAAAGAGAGGAGATATTGCAGTAAGAGAATATACAAAAAAATTCGATAATCTCGATATTGATAATTTTCAATTAACTAAAGCCCAAATAAAAGAAGCTTATTCTAAGGTGGATAAAGAGACTCTTGATGCATTGAAGTTTGCGGCAGCAAATATAAGAAGATTTGCAGAAAATCAACTAAAGAGCCTGAAAGATTTTGAAGTTAATGAATCAGGAGTTATCTCTGGCCAAAGAATAGTCTCTATAGAAAAAGTTGGTTGTTATGTTCCTGGCGGACGATATCCTCTTCCGTCTACTGCTCTAATGACAGTAATTCCTGCAAAAGTTGCAGGAGTAAAAGAAGTAATTATCTGTTCTCCAAAAATAAGTCCTGTGACAATTGTCGCAGCAGATATTGCTGGCGCAGATAAAATTTTTAATGTTGGTGGAGTTCAGGCCATAGGAGCAATGGCATATGGAACACAAACCATGTCACGCGTTGATAAAATAGTTGGGCCAGGAAATCAATATGTAGCAGCAGCAAAAAAAGAAGTTTTTGGACTTGTTGGAATAGACTTCATTGCAGGCCCTAGCGAAGTTCTTGTTATATCCGACGAATCAGGCAATCCAGAATTTATTGCAGCAGATTTATTAGCACAAGCAGAACATGATCCAAGTTCAAGAGCAGAAGTTATAACTTTTAGCAGGGAATTTGCTGAAAAAATATCTCAAAGTGTAGATAAGCAGCTTTCAATTCTTAAAACAAAAGATGTTGCAGGAGAATCAATTGATAAAAACGGCGCAATTATCTTAGTTGATAATATTGAAGAAGCAATTAGTATTGCGAATAAAAGAGCTCCAGAGCATTTAGAACTTCAGATGAAAAATCCTGACTCAATAATTTCTAAACTAAAGAATTATGGTTCTTTGTTCATTGGGGAGTATTCTGCAGAAGTATTTGGAGACTATTGTTCTGGTCCCAACCATACTCTTCCCACAAACGGTTGCGCAAGATATACTGGTGGATTGTCTGTAAAAGAATATGTAAAAGTTTTAACTTTCCAAAAAGTTACAAAAGAGGCTTCAAAAGATCTTATTAGGGCAGCTTCTAAATTAGCAGATGTTGAGGGATTGTATGCTCATAAGAACGCTGCAGATATAAGAATATAATTCTCAACCAAAAAGTATAATTCGATTTAACCCGAGAGATACAACGTCTTTAACCAAGCAGATATAACCTGTTTTTTCTGAATTATTCTATTGCTATTTGAAAAAAAAGATGGAAATAAACAAACAATACACGCACCCACTTATTGACTTACTTGGAACCAAGTTAGTCTATACTGAAAGATATCCTAAGAACTATTCTCCCCCAGAGCAAGACTCTTTTCAGAATGAAGAATTCACAAGAAGTTTATCAAATCGCTTCTTTCATGATAAATTGTTTGAAAGGAGGTATGGATAAATATAAAAATGTTAGAAGCAATGTTAGGTGGACAAAGAGTTCAACGAGAATCCCAAAGAGTTTACCAAATAGTAGATTTAAGAGGATTGGGTGCTATTGCGTTATATACTGCGCCAAGTAAGGGATTTGATTTTCCAGAAAGTGGATTTCAGTTTCATATACATGAGACCCAAGATGGAAAAATATCCGGGGGGAATATGAAACCTTACGGGGAAACTTACGGAGTGCCATTAAATAACTTTCAAGTAGCGATGGGCGATTATTGGGCAAAACAATTGGGGATAAAACCAATAGACTTTAATAAATTATAAAATGGTAAAACTAAACATCCAAGAATTAAGAAAAGAATTAATTCAAGTTTATGAAAAGTTTCTATTTAATCCTGGAGATAAAGAGAATATTCTAGATATGATTGAATTAAATAGATTGTATAGTGGAGCAGTAAATCATTTTTTGGATGAAGATACTAGTAAAGCCGTATCTATGTTAGTTGATATAATCCAAAAAGAATTTCCCGGAGGAAAAGATAAAGTTATTGAAGCTCAAAAAATTTTATCTCTGCTAAAGAAAGTAAATTAATCTTTTTTATTTTTATTTTTTTATATACGAAAGTAAATGGTGATAGTACCACATGAAACAAATATCACAAAATCAAATAAGAGATATCGCAGAGCACTATAAAAGAATTATGGGCGTTGCTCCCCGAAGAACAAAACTTGAAAATATAAGTCCTGCACAATGGGGAGATTTTTGCATAAGGGCTAACCTGGACGCAAATTCTGCAGGAATATTTCTTCCAAGAAATATGACTGCCTATGTTAATTTGAGTTCTAATACTCCAGAACTAACTGCTTTTCATGAATATTTTGGTCATGGACTTTTTTGTGAATATTCCCAAGAGGGGAGATTATTAGCAAAGCTTGAAAGAAGATTAATGGACGATGAAAGAGCAGAATTTTCAGGAAGATATTTTAGTGCAGAAGATCTTCAAAAATTCAGAGAAAATAATTCTAATTTTAATTTACTGCAAAAGCAGAGACAAAAAAATTTGAGGTTATATGAAATATTTGCTGTATGGACAGAACATTATTTATCTGAGCTTTTCGGTATTGGCAATCAATTCAAACAAAAATATGATTCTGCCCCAAAAGAACTTAAAGAAGGAATTAATAACCTGCTGAAATATCAAGAAGAAAATGGAGAATTAGCCTTGTTCTATGAATCAGGAATGCCCAGATATCCAAATAAAGAAAGGGTAAAAAAAGTTTTAGATGAATTTTCTAATAGCGGGTTGAAAGATATTAAAATGGTCCTTCTTTATGGTTCAAAAAAACCTTATTCAGATATAGATTTATTTATTGTTTCTGAAAAAAGTGGAGATTTTTCTAATAGTTGGATTGATATAAGAACAGTCACTAAAAAAGAACTGGATTACAAATTATCTGTTTTTGATATATCTGTTACAGACCCAATATTGACTGGAGAACTTATTGTAGGTAATGAAAACGATCTTGAACAAAAGAGGAAAAAACTTAAACAACAGCCAATTACCAGAGAATCAATTTTTTATAATATAATACGTTCAAAAGAACAGAGAATTTATGCAGAACAATATCAGGTTGGATCTAACGAACATAGGCAGGGGATGGGTTATTCCCATACTTTTATGGAGAATTCTTCGAGATTAAGCCAGGGCAGAAGAGAGCTAACTAAAGCAGAACTTTTGAGAGAAAATAGAACTTAATTTTGGATTTCATAATTTTCAACTAAAAAGTATAATCCTATTTAACCAAACCGATATAAGCAAATTTTTCCATTATAACATTATAAAATGTACTGCAGAAAATGCCTTAAAGAAGGCAAAAAAATAAGCATGAATACTGAAATAGACGACCAACGCTATATCTGCCCAAGATGCAGTTACATTGTAAACTGGAAAGAAAACATAGACAATAAAGAAGAAAACTAAAAATGAAAGACTACAATCAAATAATCAACCCCTATCTAGAACAACTAAAAAACGCGGGCATAAAGAAAATTATAGCTTTTTCAGGAGGAGCAGAGGATAAGCTTGAAAATAAGGTAAGAGAAATAGTTGAACAAAGCATGAATGAACTTCAAGGATTGCCCTTGGCGATTCTAACAGGCGGAACTATTTTTGGCCTGCCAAAATATGCAACAGAATTTGCTAAAAAGTTTAATTTTCCGGTTATTGGTGTTTATCCTAAAAGAGGAGAAAAATACGCGATAAAAGATTTAGACTTTGCATTAGAAGTTGAACCCAGATATTCAAGTAGTGAATGGGGAGATGAATCAGAAATATTTGCAAAACTTGCAGATGGTGTTGAGATAATTGGTGGTGGCGCAGGAACCATGATAGAGATAAGCCATATTCTTAAGATGAATGACGCAAGATTAAAAAATAAAAAAGAACCGGTTTATATAGCACCAGTAAGATTCCTTGAAGCAAAATCCGCAGCAGATATGGCTTATCAATTAATACTTAAATCAGAACAAAAAATATTTTTCCCAGAAAAAGAGATAATTGAAGATGGAGTTTATGCAGCTCAATTTTTAGCAAATAAGCTTGGATTAAGATAAAAGATGGTTTACACTGCGAGATTAGTTGTAATTGGAAAAACTGGAACAGATCCTTTTGTTGGTTTTGTTTTAGCAAGTGGTTCTTTACCCTATCGAAGAATGGAGATCAAAGAGTGTCTTGATAAAAAAATTTATGTTTTGCCTAGAGAAGGTTATGAGAGATATAATATAGACTATCCAGAAGTGGACAATTATGCTTGTATAATCGGATCTAAAACGTCTCTGGAAAGACCATTTATTTCAGGTTTTAATGGTCATATGTGCAAAAGATGTGCCGATAATATAAAAGATGGTATGAGACCAGAAATGGCTTTAGATTCTACTCTCTTTGAGTTTAGAGGTGCTCCAAAAGATGCAAGAATAGGAGGAGTAGTCTATTTCGATAATGAAAACTATCTTGGATTTTTAGGAATAAACGATAGGGATAGAATGGAGAAAAGAGTAAAAGGACATAAACTTGAAGACAATTCAGCTAGGCTGATTTATGTCACAGATACCTCTGATGAAAGAAAAGTTGAAGTGCCCTATTTTAATAATGCATCAGATCTAGCTAAATTTTTAACACAAATTATGCCCGGCATGGAAAAAGTTCTTGCAGGAGGAGTTTGTGTATTAAGAGAAAAAGAAATGGAACTAGGAGTCCATAATATTCCCATAGGGGATATTAATAAATGGGCTAAAAAATAAATTTATCTTTTTCCAGTTAACGCTAAGAACGCTTTACACTGCGCTAAAAATTCATCCATTTCACTTATTAGCTTGCCTTCGTATTGTTCTATTCTTGCAGGAATAATATATCTATCATAAAGTCCTCTTAAAAATTTATAAAAAGGATTAGAAGTCCATCTATCTTCATAATCTTTTTGGAGAATACATTTTGCTTCAAGCTCAAACTGACCCTTATTCATTTTATCTTTTACTCCGTCTATTTCAACTTCAACAGATGTCATGCCAATCATATGCCAGTTAACTTTTATTTCAAATTTGAAATAATCTGAAACCTTTCGGAAAGCAACCCATTCTATCTCTATTTCCTTAGAATTACCTGCGCCTATAACTTCCTTATACTGCTTTTCATTAAGATCATATCCTTGGTCTATAAGCCATTCATAAAGAATCCTATAAGTTTCTTTGAAATTAAATATTCCATTATGCTTTACTTTTGACTTGAATAATTGATCTAATTCTACCATCTTTTACCCAGATATAACAAAAAAGGCATTTAAATATTTTTGTCTTTGGGTTTTTTGGGGATACTACATCTTATCAGAACAAGACTCGCATATAAGCGCACCTTCTACTTTATATAGAATATCGCTACTCCCGCATTCTTCGCATATTCCTACGCTAAAGGATTTTGGAGACTCTTTTCTTTCTATTTTTTCATCTTCTTCTCTTATCTGCATAGCATTTGTAGCACATGCAATATCAAACAAATCAGGTTCTATTCTTAAAATATCTTTTAATGTTAAAAGTCCTATTACTTTATTTTTAACAACAACAGGTAATCTTCTAAATTTTGTTTTTTTCATCCTTTGGAGAGCATCAATCAAATCAACATCTGGCCTTATTGTAGCAATTTTTCTAGAGGTAATATCTAAACATCTGATTCTTGAAAGATCTTTTTTTTCTTTTTTAGTTAAGGCCCAGATTATATCTTTTTCAGTTATTATCCCTTTTAATTCGCCTTTGTTTTGTATGACCAAACTTCCAACATGACTCTTTACCATTTTTTTTGCGCATTCAAGAACAGAAATATCCGGGCTTATAGAAATAAAATCACGAGTCATTACATCTCCAACTTTTACACCAATCTTTTTCATCTTCAAAATAAACATCCAGGGTTTATAAGAGTGTGTTACAACTTTGAAGGGTTGCCATAAAAAATAAAAAAAGTTATATGTTTTAAATTACAAGCATATTTAAAAACGAAAGTCTTGTTTTAATAATATAATCAAATCATGGCAGACGAAAAAAATCCAATATACATACTTTCTGAAAATACTCAAAGAACAGCCGGAAAAGATGCTCAAAGAAATAATATTCTCGCAGCAAAACTTGTTGCAGATACTGTAAAGACAACATTAGGACCAAAGGGAATGGATAAAATGCTTGTTGATGCTAGTGGCAACATAATTATCACCAATGACGGAGTAACCATACTGGAAGAAATGGAAATAGAGCATCCTGCTGCTAAGATGATGGTAGATATTGCTAAAACACAGGAAAACGAAGTAGGCGATGGAACAACAACTGCAGTAATGATTGCAGGAAGATTACTAGAAAACGCAGAATCTCTTCTGGATAGAAAAATTCATCCAACTGTAATAATCAAAGGATATAAACTTGCATCAAAACAAGCAGAAAAAATATTAAACGAATTAGCTATAGATGTTACACCAAATCAAGAGCAAGTTTTGAAAAATGTTGTAATGACTGCAATGACTGGAAAAGGTGCAGAAAGTTCAAAAGAAAAACTTGCATCTTTAGTGGTTAATGCAGTAAGGCAGATAAGTACTGATAATTCAATTGACTTAAACAATATAAAAATAGAAAAATGCAAGGGCGGATCAATAGAAGATAGTGAATTAATCCGAGGGATAATACTTGATAAAGAAAGAGTTTCAATAGAAATGCCTTCAGAAGTTATTAATGCGAAAATAGCCTTGGTTGATTTTTCTTTAGAAATAAGAAATCCAGAAGGAGACACAAAAATTTCAGTAACTTCTCCAGAACAACTCCAGGGTTTTATTGATAGAGAAGAGAGAATTTTAAAAGAAATGACTTCAAAGATTTTTGCTTCAGGAGCAAATGTTATTTTCTGTCAAAAAGGAATAGATGACATAGCCCAATATTATCTTGCAAAGCAGAAAATATACGCTTGCAGAAGAATACCCAAAAGTGATATGGAAAAATTATCTAGAGCAACGGGTGCAAGGATAGTAAGTAGTTTGAATGAATTGACTCCAAAAGAATTAGGAAAAGCTGCAAAAGTTAGAGAAGTAAATCATGGTGAAGAAAAAATGACCTATGTTGAAGGATGTGATAATCCAAAATCTGTTTCAATACTTATTAAAGGAGGGACAGAACATGTAATTGATGAAGTTGAAAGAGCGATAAAAGATGGATTAGGAGATATTGCTGCTGTTTTAAAATATAAAAAAATAGTTGCAGGAGCAGGAGCAGTAGAAATAGAGCTGGCTAAAAGATTAAGAGAATACAGTAAAACTCTGCATGGAAGAGAACAATTAGCAGTAGAAGAATTTGCAAAAGCATTAGAGTTCATACCAGAGACACTTGCAGAAAACGCAGGTCTTGATCCTGTTGAGATAGTTGCTAATTTAAAATCAAGGCATGCAAATAAAGAAGTAAATGCGGGAATAAACCTTCTAACAAATAAAATTGAAGATTCATTAAAAGCAGGAATTATTGAACCTCTAAAGACTAAACTTCAAGCAGTAAGCTCTGCAACAGAAGTAGCAATGATGATTCTTAGAATAGACGACATTCTTGCTTCAAAAGGAAATTCTTCAAAAAATAGGCAAATGTCAGGTATGCCTATGAATGATGAGTATTAATTTAAGAATATTCAGGTATTTGTGGAAAAAGAAAAACTCCTGAATCATATATCATTTTCATTTCTTTTTGTTTGGCAGTTAAAATCATCCCTTTTTTTCCTAATTGTTCAAGCTTACTAATCTTCTCTTGGTGTTTCTCCACTAACAGGGATATTGCATCGATAATATGAATATATTCTGTCATAATTTTGAACCAAGAAAGCAGTATAAAAATCTTTCTTTAAGAATTTGGTGTTATTAATAAGTAGTTACAAATCGAAAGATTTATAAACATTAAAATCTCCTAATTTTTATGATAGAATTTATTAGACATGATCCAAGAAGAATGGAGTTAATAATGGAAGCAAGAAAAAAGTACAAGTCAATGTACCCAAATCAACCTATCGGAGAGGACGCTTTTGTTGCTCAAAGATTAGGAGGGTTAAAAGAAAGAGCAAATGGAAAAGATATTTCTGCTGGAGGAGTTTGGAGAGATGCTTGGAAAAGCATATCTGGATTATTGGATGGATACATGATTTCACCATTAAAACAAATTGTAGCTTCTACTAATGATCCACAAAGAATGGACGAATCACTTAAAGCCAGACTCACAATTAATCCTGTTTATGCTTCTGAAAATGAAGAAGATAAAAAAGATGCTTCTAATATTGCCAATTGGAGAGAATTACGTGCATTATTAAAAGAATATAGGAATTCGGAAGGAAATAATTGGCGATTACGTCATAAAACTTCTAATGGAACAAATAGACAATCTGCTTCAAATTCAAAAACTTCTTCTGTTTCTGACGCTAAAGTCACTCAGCAAAGGCAATATAAGGGATTTGAAGACGTTTGTCCAAGAGCAGAAGGAGGGAATTGTGTTCTAGCACGAGATGTAGAAAAATTTTATAAATTATGCTCGGGCTTAGATCATGAATACTGTAGTGAATATGATAAGCTAATTCCTCCTGCCCAATTTGGAAATCCTCTTGCGATACTTCGTGAAGAAGATTAAGAATAAAATTCTGAAATTAAAACGGATAAAAAATAATTTCTATACTTGCCTGAAAAATAGAGATTTTTAATTTTACAAAAAGAAATTTAGAGACCTTCTGTTAATCTATTTGCTGATTGAAGATTTGTAGGCATTTTTCCCTGTCTTTGAAGCTTTTCTAATTCGACATACTTCTCTGCAAACGATTGTGAAAATTCCATCATATTATCTGCCGACTCAAGGAGATCATCTACACTGGAATCAAACGGTTTTGGTAGTGATCTTGATTCTATTGCCTTTAACCTTAATTCTCTTGAAGCATCACACAAAAATTGACAATATTCGTCGGTAAGTGCAGCAGCATCCGGAGAACAATTTGATATAGCTTTTGCAACTCTTTCTGCATAATCGTTATGCATTTCCGTTGTGCTAACAAGTAATCCTTTTGTCATGTTTTATCTAAGTAAGAGATATTTATAAATCTTTCTATTGTTGTATCTTATAAGGAGTAACAAAATAGAAATAAAAAAATATTACGCCAGTATATAAAAGATTTATGCGTCCATGTCACATTTCATTTTCATATTATTTATTTAAGAAACCTAAATGAAATGCGCCACCCGCTGAAGATGGCTTAATGGCATCTTGGCGTGATATACTTTTATCAACGATAAAACTTTATTTTTTTAATGGATTTATTATCGCTTGAATACTTGATATAAACTTTCTTGCGTTTCT
>Ga0247842_10008575_pt1 | contig 10658 bp, 9 predicted proteins | sample LaCruzMarch2015__3_FD_192411 | JGI IMG/M metagenome (GOLD analysis project Ga0247842, IMG submission 192411) | Freshwater microbial communities from meromictic Lake La Cruz, Castile-La Mancha, Spain - LaCruzMarch2015_19m | ecosystem: Environmental > Aquatic > Freshwater > Lake | place: Spain...
TACGGCTACCCCAAGGAGTACAAGGGTCCCAAGCCCATCGAGCAGCAGATCAAGGCAATCGCCGAGATCTTCGGTCTCGACCCGGCTCTGGCGCTCGAGTACGCCAAGAAACTCCCAGTCCTGCCCGATGGCGCCGAGGGATGGTTCGCCATTCCGTCGGTGGACGCGCTGGCCCAAAAGCACTTCCCCGAGGTCACTGACCCCAGCGAGAAGTACTGCCGGGCGCTTCAGCTCGTCCATCAGAAGATCGCCGCATCGCGTTCGTTCAAGAACTGGCGCGACGGTCAGATCGACACGGCCCACATCAAGGTCTCGGCTCGCACGCTGGAAAAGATGAATCAGATCGCCGCACAGCAAAAAGGCGACATTCTGATCATCGCAGCCCAGCTCGGCAAACGGCACGGCGGACGTTCGGTTCGTCGCGCTCGGGAGGTCTTCGTGGCCAACGAGTACGGCCTTACCAGCGTCGCTGGTGGCTCGATTGTTCTGGTTCATCCGGAACGTCTTGTTCGCTGGGAAGAGTTGGACATGGACATGGCCGGAGACGAGTTTTCCGATGACGGCGATGGTCGGTTCGGCCACGCTCCGTACTTCAGCTTCCACGACGACAGGGCGGGGTCGACACGCACGATGTCTCGAGCCCGTACGACCACTTCGGCTCCTCGTCGGGCTTCGTCCCGCAGTAATCCTCAAGCCTCGAACGCTTGATTCTTTCGAATTCTTATTCCTTGAATCTTTCGTTCGCGGCCAAAAAGCGGTTTTCCACAACTCACCTTGTGGGAGACCGCTTATTTTTTTACTTTCAATATTATTTGTGTATAATTAAATTGAGATTAGGTTAATGAACAATCGTTTACGGATGATTGTCACCGAACTCTCTTTTCAATAAACAACCAGAGTCTTTGCGTTCACGGATGCAAAGAGCGTGTTGCTTGAGGAGATACTGCTTGCCCGATCTGTGGCGGGTTTTCTTTTTTATAGAGATGCCGTCGAATAAAATTCAGGGGGTTAAAAGGAGGATATAAATCGCAAGATCGTAAACCTCTGCCTCCGGTGATTGGGATGGATTGGGGCAAACATCCGATGACGGCGATGGTCAGTTCGGCCACGCTCCGTACTTCAACTTCAACGACGACAAGGCCAAGTTCGACACGAACGATGTCTCGAACCCGAACGACAACTTCGGCTCCTCGTCGGGCTTCGTCCCGAAGTCTCTCCTCCTCTAAATGCAAAAGGCATTCATTTTTTGAATGCCTTTTGCATTGTAGGCTACCTCGGATTTAAGGATCGCATCCAACCTCCGAGCATTCTTCCAATCTCATCAAGGATCTCCTCAAAAGCCGTGTACTTTTTATTGTCTATCGTTTTAATTTCTTTCATCAGCCGCAGAAGTATCCGCAGTACGTTCAGATTTAAACTGACCCTTTCCAGCACAGCGACTTTTTCGAACTTTTGCTTGTAGCTGGCGCACAATATTCCCTCTAAAATATCTATCGCAAGATTTTCCGCTTTCTGCCAAATCGCATATTTATCTTGTTTCGGGATTGTTGTCCTGAATACATAAAACATTTTGTAAAAGTCGTATGATTTTTTGAAGATTGGTATGTCAAATTCGTCTGTCATATTTTTACAGTTTGATTATTTATTATTTAATTTTTAACTATGAAGATTTACAAAAACCTTTTTGACGAGATAATTTCTACAGAGAATTTATTCCTGGCTTGGGATAAATTCAAAAACGGCAAGAGAAATAAACAGGACGTTCAACTTTTTGAGTGGAACCTTGAGGAGAATATTTTCAGATTAAACAGGGATCTGAAAAATAAAATGTATAAACACGGGGCTTACCATTCGTTTAATATTTCAGATCCTAAACCACGAAATATTCACAAGGCCCAGGTTCGTGACAGAATTCTGCATCATGCTGTTTTTCGGATTTTAAATCCCATTTTTGAGCCAGGATTTATCTCTGCATCGTTTTCCTGTCGGGAGGGCTACGGCACGCATAGGGGCGTACAGTATTTGCAGAACACTTTAAGGAGAGCAACCCAAAACGGCAGAGTTTCATGTTTTGCCTTAAAGTGTGATATTAAAAAGTTCTTCGATACAATCGACCATGATACTTTGCTTGGCATATTAAAAAAGAAAATTAAGGATGAGAACACAATTTGGCTTTTGAAGCATATTATATCGAGCTTTTCTTCAAATTACTCCTTGCTCGGCATTAATAAAGGCGTCCCTATCGGAAACCTGACCTCCCAGCTTTTTGCTAATATTTATTTGGGCGAGCTTGATCGGTTTATCAAACAAGAGCTAAAAGTAAAATATTATCTTCGCTACACGGATGACTTTTTGATAATCTCCGAAAATAAAACGTATTTGGAAAAAACTCTGCCTCCGATTGTCTCTTTTCTACAGGACGAACTCCGCCTAAAAATTCACGAAGAAAAGACAACGATACAAAAAACGAGCCAAGGAGTGGATTTCCTTGGCTACGTTGTTTTCAATAAATATAAATTGGTCAGAACTAAGACAAAGAAAAGAATTACTAAAAAGTTTAAATCTAGAATAAATCAATGTAACCAAGGTATCATTTCAAAATCTTCACTTTCTCAGTCGCTGCAATCATATTTAGGATTACTCTGCCACGGCGAAAGCCTTGCTATAGAAGAAACTTTTAAGAAAAATTTCTTGGAATCTATTACCGATAAGGAGTCTTGATATTATTTCACTATCGAACAGTTATCCAATAATACATTCATTATTACTTCGCCCCTAACCTTTCCGCTTAATGTTATTCTTGTGTCTTTTGCAAGCGAAGCGAGCTGTGCCGAATCGCTTTTATCGAACATGCACTGGACGGTCGATAATATGTCTCCGGCGTTTAGTGAAACGTAAGGTGTATCTAAAATATCTTTTCCTATACTATTTATTGTTCCTGAAACCTCAATTGTTTTACCTTTATATTTTGTATCTGCAGATACTTGGTTTGCTTTATAATCAGCATAAAGTTCTGACGCACCAACCTTAATAGCTGGGGCAGATGGCACATTGTTCTGCGATTGGGTTGCGCCAGTATTATTTGTATTATTTTTAGATCCGCTTGACCCGATTATAATAAAAATAACGACTACTACGAGCACCCAAAACCACCATCGTTTATAAAACTTCTTTTTCGGTTTCTGTGTTTGATTTTCCATATATTTTAATTATTTTAATATTTTTGTAATTTCTTTATTGGGAGTCGACCTTTTTGTTATAAGATTCTATTATTTTAATATCTTCATTAGTTAAGCCGTATAACTTGTAAACTTCTTCATCAATTTTCTTGTTACTTTTTTCTACATCAGACTTTATAGAAATCCATTTTTCTGAATTTTCAGTTGTTTTTTGCAATTCTTTATTGAAACCAATAATATCCTCTACTAGCTGAATCACTAATTTTTGTTCTTTTGTGCTCCCCTTCCAAATCGGAAATTTTTCCAGTTCATTTACTTTAAACTGCGGGAAAATCTTTCTCTGGAATTTATCGAAAGCTTTGGCAAACCAATAAGAGATTAACTTTGAGTTTATTATCCCTAATATATATTTTAAATCGTATTCTTCATTAAGACTCAAAATAATCATGCTATTGATATCATTCAGATATTCGTCGCCTGTAAAAATTCCGTTGATACAGTAAGGATATGGAGATGGTATCTGCCTGACTAAAATTCTAGGACTGTTAAAAAATTCAAATTTTCTAGGGGCAGCTAAACACTTTCCATATTTTAAATATAGTCCGCCCCAATTAACCAAATATCTTTTTACGTCCTTCCCTCCAAGATATTTTAAATAATCGTCGCCTTCTTTTTTGTCAGAGTGGTAGATTCTTTCATCTTTCATTTTTTCTGTCTGAATGGGTACGCCCTTGCCAACCTCATATGCTTTCAAACCAGCTTTAACGGTACAAATATCTCCCAGCATATCGCATCCTTCCAATTTTTTAATAATCGGATCTGCTTTACTGCTTGACCTACCGATGTGAATTATAAATTCATCCTTTAAAAAATCTTTAATTTTATAGGTGTTCAAATCTAAAACCGCACCATCTTTTATTTCACCAAGCTGAATATCTGTTGGAGAGTCTTTTTTGAAAATCAATATGCAGGTATCCACCGATGCCTGAGAAAAAACCGACTCGTCTGCATTTATGATTTTTAAATCCGCGGTATTTCTTAATAAATATTCCCTAAGAAATGCAAAAGAATTAATCGTAAGCCAATTATTGGGAACTATATACCCGAACTCACCCTTATCCTTCAAGAGATTTATGCCTCGCTCGATAAATAGAGAAAAAGTATTTAGCTGATATTTCTGTAATTTATAGTTTTCGTAATAATATTTTTTCTCATCTTCTTCAAAACCACCGCCTCTGGTAAATATATATGGCGGATTGCCTATAACGGCATCGAAACCACCCTGTTTAAAAACCTCAGGAAATTGCTCTTGCCAGCTGAAAGGCTTTTTGTTTTTGAAATCTTTGCCGAAATATTTTTGTAATTCTTCATCTGTACCGGATATAAGTGAATTGCCATTTTTAATATTATTTAAAAATGGCAATTTTTCTCTTTTACTTAAAGCGTTGATCAATAAATTTAATCTTGTAATTTCAACTGCTTGTTGGTCTAAATCGACTCCATAAATATTTTCTTGAAGGATTTGAATTTTTAGAATATCCTCGGGTCCCCTGAAACCGAACTCTTTATATTTTTCTAAAATAACGTGGAAGGCCTTAATCAGAAAAGAGCCCGATCCGCAGGCCGGATCAATTACTTTAATTTTTTTGATATCCTCAATTGTTTTACATTTGTCTAAAACAGGGCCCAAAACGCTTTTTACAATGTAATCAACGATGTAACTTGGAGTGTAGTAAATTCCTTGTTCCTTTCTTTTTCCAGCATCTTTTGAAACAGTGGCACCCTTTCTCGATTTAGAAAGCCTATGGCTTAGATAATTTTCATAAACTGTGCCAAGCACATCAGCTGGCATAGCCTTAAAATCATACTCATAATAGCCCTCTTTGCCATAAAGAACATGAATTACCCTTTCAGTTGCCCCACTGTATTCTTCCCATTTCTCAAAAGGGTGAGGAGAGAAAAGATTTGAATTATAATAACTATCAAATTCCCGAAACTTCTCGGTCATCGCTTCGTAGAGCTGTTTTTTAGTTTCTTCTCTGGCTTGTCTGACCATAGGAATTAGAGTCGATGGCTCAATACCCCTATCTTCCGCAACCCTAATAAAAAGTAGGCGATCCAATAATTTTTGGACGCCCTCATCTAACAAATCGGAATCAACGCCACTATTCCACTGGCCGAGGTCTTTAGTCAAAATATCCCTGCAATTTTGCAGATCTTTGTATAATAAATTCGTTACAGATATTCTTTGAACTTTCTTCCCAACTTTTTCTGCTTCTTTATCTAATAGGTCTGCTTGGAAGGACTCTTTCGTGAGTAATGCCAGTTGGTCAAACCTTTCTAAAAATTCTATGCAATTAATTTCAAAAAATCTTTTGTCAGATAGCTTACCCTCAATATCTTGAGCGTTAAAAACAATTAGTGTCTCAAAATTTGTAAGTACTGCCCATGTAGCACCCTTGTTGAAAGAATATTTAATGGCTTGATTGGCAAATTTCTCATCATGGATGTCAACGTTAAATCGTTTAGCTTCTAAATAAAACTTGATCCTATCGTTTAGATAGAATCCGTAATCTACTCTTTCTGAAGAGATTGTTTCTTCGGCTGATACTTCTGTTCTGCTGTAGACATCCCAGCCAAGTATTTCAAAAAGGGGTAAGATAAAATCCTTTTTGGTCTGCTCTTCTGAGTAGAGTTTTAATTTTCCTGAATTTTTAATATCCTCGTATTTCTTAACGAGATTTTTGAGGTCTTGTTGCTTAGGCATACTAGGGATAGTTTTATTTATGCCTTTTACTGGTCGGAAAACACAAAGCTCCCCGCCAGCGACGGCCTTTCGACCATCCGTATACCTTTCGATATACGACTATCCCTAGTACTCTGACGAGGAGTTCTCTACTAGGGATAGTTTTAGTGCCATGCCCATAGAAAATCTATGGGTTTAGGCGAATTATTAAATTGTTATTTAATGTTATCTTAATTTTTGACTTTTGGGAAGTCCGAGTTACCAACTCTTTTGAGCCTCTTGGGTCTGGACTAAAGGTCATGATTGCGTCATTCCTTATATTGAAAGGTCGAGATCGAGACAATAATTAAGATAAAAATTAAAAAAAATATGGATCAAATTACAATGCAAACTAAAAAAGGTGTAGCGATAACTTCTCTTCCTATTAAATATTGCCTCTACGCTCGTAAATCTACCGAATCAGAAGAAAGACAGGTTCTCTCTATTGATTCACAGATAAAAGAAATGCTCCTAATGGCCGAACGAGAAAAGCTGAATGTGATAGAAATTAAGCGAGAATCACACTCAGCTAAAGAAACGAACCAAAGGCCAGTATTTAACGAGATCATCGATGAACTTAGACAGGGTAAATTCAATGGGATACTGACATGGGCGCCGGATCGCATATCGAGAAACGCTGGCGACCTCGGTAAAATTGTAGATCTTATGGACGCAGGTCTTCTTTCAGAAATAAGAACCTACGGACAGAGATTTACTAATTCGCCAAGTGAGAAATTTCTTTTAATGATATTGGGTTCGCAGGCAAAACTGGAAAACGACAACCGTGGCGTCAATGTTAAAAGAGGGCTACGAACCAGAGTAGAGATGGGTTTGTGGCCGACAATGGCTCCATTGGGATATTTAAACCAAAGATTAATGGATAAGAAGTGCCAGTTAATCGTTGACCCGGCAAGAGGACCTGTGATTAAAAAGATATTCGAGAAAGTTGCGTACGAAAACCAATCTGGTAGAAAAATATACAACTGGCTTAAATTTGAGCTGAATTTTTACACAAGAGGCAATAAGTCGCTGACTTTGGCTGGGATATATAGAATACTAGATAACCCATTCTATTATGGGATGTTTGAATTTCCGAAAAGCAGTGGAAACTGGTACCAAGGGAAACACCAGCCGTTGATCACGCAAGAGTTATTCGAAAAAGCCAGAGCATATTTAAAACGCGATCAAATTGTCAGACAAAACAAAGAGTTCTCATTTACAAAACTCTTTACTTGTGGATACTGCGGCTCAACCATATGTGCGGAAGAAAAATGGAAAGTTTTAAAAGACGGCACCTCTGCTCACTACATATATTATGGATGCGGGCGGGCAAAAGACAGGAATTGTCATAATAAATATATAAGGGAGGAGGAATTAATAACTGAACTGCTGAAGATTTTAGATCAGTTAAATATTAATGAACTTGGAATGAGAACCAAACTCGAAGATGAAATAAAAAGATTCAATATTTTCCAAAGATCAGTGCTCGGCACAAAAGACGGAGAAAAAATAAAAACAGATCCGGACACAGATATTCGTAACTACGCTAAATATCTTCTGAAGGAAGGATCAATAATTGAAAAAAGAGAACTACTCGGCAATCTGAGATCAAGGATTATGTATAAGGACAAGGAATTAACTCTAATAAATTAAGAAAAAAATTGTTATAATGGCTTTATGAAATACATATTTATAGCCTTTTATGGATGGCCAAATCCGCCAATGAATCAGGACGAAAAAGTCTATATAACTGATGAGCATTTTGAGTGTTGGAATCTCAGAAAATTTTCAGCCTCAGAGTTCATGGATGCTATCAAAGTAAAGATTCCTCCAATCAATGACAATGTGCTTATAAACTACTTAAATGACGGCACTGGTTTAAATGGAATAAGCGATGTACAATATCAAAAATGTCTTTGGGGTCTTTTACTACCGGACCCAGAAGATATATATAATGACGGATATAGAGAAGTTCTTGCCCTGTTAAATCTCTTTTCGACCAAGTACATGCATCCTTCTTTTTACGCAACCCAGATGGGAATAAATAAAATAAGTGAATTTAAAAACTTAGACGTATTGCCAAACGATCATCAAGGGTACGCCCATTTTAAAACATCAAATTTTGTTTCTTTCTATAGGGCAATGATAAAAGAAGCAAAATATTCCACATGGAAAAGGGATAATGTGCTTGAATGGTCAAAAGAGGATTGGCGATTATATATGGCTTCTATTTTCTATGACGGGTTAGAAGAATATGAAAGGTCAAAATCGGTTTATACTTGGCAGAGAGAATCTGCCGATATGGCCACTCTTTTAGAGACACTTTTTACGGCAGGAGATGTTCAAAATGAGGAAATTGGATATCGATTACGGAAAAGGATAGCGACATTAATCCAGTGGAAATTTAATGACATAGAAAAAGAAATAAAAGTTTTGTATAAAGACCGAAGCGAATTTGTTCACGGCAGTTATTATAAGAGGATAATTTCTGAAATGAATAGAAATCCAAATGATAACGCTACGCCTCCATCACCTGATTTTGAAAAACTATATAAAACAAAAGAACAGCTCAGGTTCATTTTTGTTGCTTACTTATATTTACATAAAATAATGGTCTCACAGGTAGAGCCATTATTTAATGGTTATGATAATGTTCAAGATATGCTTGAGGGCGCAATAATAAACACCGTACTAAGAACAAAGATAACTGAAACTATAAAACCAATAATAGAATTACTTCCTAACGCATAAACAAAAACACAAAACTTAATTTGTGTTTTTGTTTTACTACCGGACACTCGGGTCGCCACTTCTACTCGACTAATCGAGTCACGCCGATAGAAACTTGTCAATGCGGAGGAGGTGGGACTCGAACCCACGAACCCCGTAAGGGGTTATAGTTTTCGAAACTATTGCAATAGCCACTATGCGACTCCTCCAAATTATTATATTTATTACTATATAAAGTGAGCGACCGGACATTTTATATAATTGAAATTTCATCTTCCAACTCCATAGAATTATATTACCACACTTTTGCAAAAAAAGACCCTTGTGAGTGAAACTCCAAGGGATCATGAGAAACAAACCGGGGTTCACTAGATAGGGCCAACTTGAAGTTGCATATGAGGCTTAAGCCGGATACCGGTCGCGCCCAAAATCCTGAAACCGCCTTCAGGCACAACATAGCCAGGCACGTCTTCCTCAATGGGCGGATCGCGCTTGACAAGCGTATCGTCAAACACATCGATCCGATTGTCTCGTTCGGAAAACTCGAAATAGACAGCGCCTTCTGACCCAGCGGTGAGAGCATGGATTGTGCCAGCGGGCATGTAGATGGTTTCGCCAGCCATGGCCACATGACGCTTTCCGTCAGGTTCGATCACGATCAACATGCCGAAAACAACGTAGAAGCCCTCGTCTTTCTTCCCTTCGGCCGAGAGATGATGGTGAAACGGACAAGTCCAGCCCGGCAGGGAGACCAAGAGTTTTCCACAGAACGTCTCGTTGAATAGATTGATCAGAGCGAGCATCTGCGCGTCGTCTTCCAACCCAAATCCTGCGATTTCGATCTGCGCTGGCTGGACAAAGGGAAACACCTTGCAGGCCAACTCGGCTGCCCGCCTCTGCAGTTCCAAGTACTTTGAACGTTTCATCTGCTTTTTCTCCTTCGCTGTCTGTTGAGAACCATTTTATCAAGGGACCACGTCCTTACAGGACAAATTCTTTATATAAAAATTAACCACAAATGTCAATTTAAAACAAACAAAAACACGGCCTGAAGCCGTATTTTTTAAAATTATAAATTACGATTTAGCTTCGTTTTTTACCAAAATTTTATGCCAATCATTAAAGTCATAAATATCGTGAGCAATAATACCTGCAACAACTCCCACAAAAAATCTTGGCAAATAAAAATAATCAATAAACCATACAAGCAACAACAACATAGCCCCCAAAATCCAGTGATGCAAGTGAATTTTATACTTCCCGCAATCTATAAAAATGCAATCAACTTTCCCATTTTCAAGCAAATATTTTGAAAAAATCTTAGAACCCAAATACCCAAGGGCTAAACCTAGGGCCAAAAGCAAAGAATAATAAGATAGGGCCACCACAACAAATGCTGGTAAATATTTCCTGACTTTTGAGTTGTTGTTTGTTTTTGCTAGTTCTAAATCTATCAATTTATCGCTTATATTGACCAATTCTCCATTGTTTTCCATATTGGTCTATTTTACCATTTACAAGCACCCCTGTCCAGCCCTAAGCCCCATTTTTATCCCCAGCCATATTCAGGTCAAAATTAGTATTTTATGCAAAAAAAGAGACCCGGTGGAAAAGCATTTGATTGCTTTCCACCGGGCCCGACTCAACCGCGCACTTCGCGCGCGGTGTTAGCCCTTCTCGCCGACCGTGGGCACAGCGATCTGCACCCACGTCTGGCAGACTTCGCCGTCGGCGTTGATGTAAACCAGACGGATTGCCGTCTTCTCGGGGTTAAACCAGGAGTCTCCTCCCAAAGGAATCAGGATTGTGCCACCCCTGGCTTTGACGGAGACGTTGTAGTACTCCATCGTGTTGCCGGTGTACCCGTCCTGATAACTCAAGAAGCAGAACATTTTGCCGTCGGGTAAAGTTGTACTCACCTTGATACACATAACCTGGTCATAGACCAAGCCCTGGCAGGTGGC
>Ga0247842_10008576_pt1 | contig 10658 bp, 8 predicted proteins | sample LaCruzMarch2015__3_FD_192411 | JGI IMG/M metagenome (GOLD analysis project Ga0247842, IMG submission 192411) | Freshwater microbial communities from meromictic Lake La Cruz, Castile-La Mancha, Spain - LaCruzMarch2015_19m | ecosystem: Environmental > Aquatic > Freshwater > Lake | place: Spain...
TTTGTTTTTCAGTAGATAATTTTAAAGGGTTAACTAATTTAATATTTTTCAGGGAAAGACGGAAACCGTCAGTAGCCACTAAAGTTAATTCTTCGGAACCAAAAGTACATAAAATGGCGGTTAAAACCGGACGGGAATCATCAGTGGCCGCGGCAAAGGCAATTTGATTAATAGCTTGGGTTAAAACCGGAAGATCGATTTCAAAGGCAGTTTTAGGATCCAGAGAAGGGATTTGAGGGAAATCAGCCGGAGGGAGACAGGCAAAATTTGATTCGGTTTTAGAGGAAGATAAAGTTAAAACATTGGTGTCTTTTAAAAATAAATCGAGACGACCGGCAGGAAGATAAGAAACGAATTCGGTAATTTCCTTGGCGGGAAGACAAAAAGAACCTTCGGTTTCTATTTTGGCGCCTAACCAATAATTAATAGCTAGTTCTAAATTAGTAGCCGATAATTTAAGGCGACCATTGTCGGTAGAAAAAAGAATGTGATTTAGAATTGGTAGCTGGATTTTTGAAGCCACAAAACGAGAAGTATGGGTCAGGGCTTGGGAGAGATTTTCCTCTAAAAGAGAGAGCTTCATTGACCTATATGTTAACAGATTGGAGCTTTAGAGAACAGTAGTATTGTTAATAGAGTAAGTGAATTAGTTGAGAAGTTGAATAGATTAGTAGAAGGACGGGGAAGAATAGAATAATTGGAAGGTGAATATGTTAAAAAAGATGGAAATTAATGAGTAGTATTATAAATATGGCTTATAGTATGTGACTGAGTTTTGGGAAAGTTTCGGTGGAAAAAGAGAAATAAAAAAGTGGATAAGTAAGTGGATAAGTCAGAGAAAAATGTGGAAAAGTTTAGAGAGAATTTTTGATCCGGTTGATAAGTTCTTTTAATTGTGGAGAAGTATTAAGGTCGGCGGCGACTTTGTCGCGGGCGTGCATAATACTGGTGTGGTCACGGCCACCCAAAAGATCGCCGACTTCTTTGAGAGGGATTTTAATTTCAGTTAAAAGAAGGTAGGCAGTGATATGGCGGGCGGTAACTAATTCTTTTTTACGGGAAGAGCCACATAAATCACCGGTTTTAATATTAAAATGTTTGGCACAAACCGAGAGGAGATGGCGGGAATTTAGTTTTGGAGAAGAAGAATTAAAAATAGAGGTAGTGGTGCCATTTTGGGAAGCAAAATAGTTTTGAACAAAATCAATGTCGACTAATTTATGGTTTTGAGCCAAAGAGAAGGCGGCAATTTCCTGAACCTTGCCTTCAATATCACGGGTATTAGATTGAATATTGTCGACTAAAAATTGAACAGCTTCAAAAGTCAGGTCGACCCCTTTTTCTTGAGCCTTTTGTTGAATGATAGCGCTGCGCATTTCTAAATCGGGAGGTTGAATGTCGACGGTTAATCCACCCATAAAACGGGAGACTAAACGGTCTTCGAGACCTTTAATATCCCCAGGCTTACGGTCAGAAGTTAAAATAATTTGTTTACCGGTAAGATGAAGGGCATTAAAAGTGTGGAAAAATTCTTCCTGGATATATTCTTTGCCTGCGAGAAACTGAACATCATCGACCAAAATACAATCCAAATGACGATATTTATTTTTAAATTGATTAATGGCTTTAGTTTTAAGGGCATTGATTAATTCATTACCAAAGGTTTCCGCGGGGAAATATCTGATTTTTAAATCGGGATTGTTTTTTAAAAGTTCATGACCAATGGCCTGCATGAGATGGGTTTTACCAACCCCGACCCCACCCCAAATAAAGAAAGGGTTATAGGAAAGACCGGGATTTTTAATGATACCTTGGGCGGCAGCATAGGCAAAATTGTTACTATTACCGACAATGAGATTATTGAGAGTATATTTTGGGTGGAGGCCGGCTTGAGAGAAGTTGACAGTGGAGGCTTTGGGCTGATAAGAAAATAAGGGAGTAGAGGGGAGATTTTCTAAATCTTCGGTTTTAATAATTTCCTGAACCACAAATCGAAGCAGGTTGTTGTTTTTGGTTTGATTATCAAGGGCACTTTTAAAAAGTTGATAGTAACGTTTTTGATTTAAGTCACAGAGATAAGCATTGGAGCAAGCGATGGTGGCTTCAAGATTGGAAAGCGAGACAAGTTGGGTTTTGACTACAAAAGTTTGGTAAACAGCCGGAGCCAGAACAACCCGGAGTTCTTCTTGGGTATTTTTCCAAAGTTGATCAAGATCCATATATAGAGACGAGATTCTAGGTTTTAAAAACTAGAAAAAATAATAGATTATAAAAAAAGTAACTAAAAACAGGCAGAAAATTGGTCTCGAGGCATGAGATCCTTTTGGGTTATCCACATCATCATAAAGGAGTTTTCCACATTTGAAAAGAGGTCAAATTGGGTAAATAGTAACAGGTAACTGGTAAATAGTAACCAGTAAATGATTAGAGAAGACGAAAATTTGTGGTAAAATTACGACTATGAAACAAAAGGGTACATATCAACCAAAAAAGAAAAAAAGAATCCGAGTTCATGGGTTTTTAAAGAGAATGGCAACGGCAATGGGCCAAAAGTTGATTAAAAGAAGAAGGGCAAAAGGGAGAAAACACCTGACTATTTCTTCGCAAAAATAGTGTTAAAAAAAATCGAAAGGATTTCTAAAAAAAGCGAATTTGAGGAAATAAAAAATAAAGGGGAATTAATAGCGAGTCCCCTATTTGGCTTGGTCTGGATGAAAAGTGACCCGACTTTACCAGAAACGGCGCCGAGACAAAGGAAGTTTGGGGCAATAATTTCCAAGAAAATTTCCAAGAAGGCAGTGGAGAGGAACCGAATCAGAAGAAGGTTAATGGAAGCAGTGAGGTTAAATATGGATATTTTTCCGGATCGTTTTAGGGGAATATTTTTAGTCAAAAAAAATATTTTAGAAAAAAGCGAGACGGAGATAGAAGAATGTTTAAAAAAATTGTTTTAAAAGGCTTAGTTTTTTATAAAAAGTATTTATCTAAGGGTTATAATTGTCGATTTGTGCCAAGTTGTAGCGAATATACTTATCAGGCGGTGAAAAAATATGGAGTTAGGAAAGGATTGTGGCTGGGAATAAAAAGAGTGAGTAGGTGTCATCCATGGGGTGGTAAGGGAATAGATTTGGTAGAATAAGAATCATGAATATTTTTATAGCTCCTTTTGTGAATGCTTTATTTGGTTTTTATTTTTTGTTTGGAAATTTAGGTTGGTCAATCATTGTAGTGACAATCATAATCAGGTTAGTGTTAATGCCTTTGGTGTGGCCCAGTTTGAAATCGGCCCAAAAAATGCAAGCTTTACAGCCAAAATTAAAAAAGATACAGGATAAATTTGGAAAAGATAAACAGGGCTTGGCTAAAGCGCAAATGGAAATGTATAAAAGTGAGGGAATTAATCCCCTGTCGGGCTGTTTACCAAACATTTTACAGATTGCAGTGCTGATGATTTTCTTTTCGGCCTTTAATATGGTGTCAGGATTTTCAGAAGGAAAGGTAAAAGCAGTGACAGTAAATCAGCAATTAGTAAAAGTTTTTCAAGTGAAAGATGATTTTAAATTCGGAGATAGTTTTCTTGGAGTGAATTTAGCAACGACACCGGCAAAAGTTTTAGGTGGCGGAATTAGTTTTGGCTTGATTTTGCCATTATTTTTATTGCTTGGATCAGGGCTTTTACAATATTGGAGTGCTAAAAAAATGATGCCTAATCCGAAAGTTGATGAAAGTGTGGTAAAAAAAGAAACTAAAGACAAAGAGGATGACATGATGGCGGCGATGAGAACTCAGTCGACGTATATGATGCCGTTGATGACGGTTTTTATTGGTTTTAATTTTTCGATAGGAATTTTATTGTATTGGTTTGTGAATAGTGTGGTCATGGCGGGACAACAGATATTAATGGCCCAAATTGAGAGAAAAAAGTAATAAATGGTGTGATAGAATTCCCAATATGGATAATAAAAAGAGAAACGAATTAATTTTAAATTTGACCTGTGAATTACTGGGGAAAATTAACTATGAGGTGGACAATGCCTTTGTAGAAGATGTGGAAGGAGAAGAGGCTCAGGTGTTGGTAAGTGTGACTGTGGGTAAACCGGGTGGATTGATTGGTTTCAGGGGCAGAAATATGGCGGCCTTACAATTATTGTTGTCTTTGATGGTAAAAAAACAGTTAGGTGAATGGGTGAGAGTGGTGTTGGATATTAATAATTATCGAAGTGAACAAAAAGAAAGATTAGAAAGTATGGCCAGGGATTTGGCTCAAAAAGTAATAGAGACGGGGAAAGAAGTGGAGATGGCAAATATGAGTTCTTATGAAAGAAGGATTTGTCATATGGTGTTGACGGAAATTGAAGGAATTACCAGTGATTCTGAGGGTGAAGGTGAGATGAGGCATATTGTGATTCGATCTAAACTGTAGTTTTTCTCTCGCACATTATTTTTTAAACACTCTCACGTGATGGATTACCTCACAGGCTCGTGTTAAAAAATAACATGCTTCGAAAAAAACATACACTCGTCTTTTTCTTGTGGATTACTTCACAGCTTTGTGTCAAAAAAACGTGCTTTGAAAAAATGTTCGGGTTTAAAAATATTTAGATTAGCTTAAAAAATGTGTTAGGATAGGGCGTGGAGAGATTTTTTACCATTTTTTGGTTACTTTTGATTCCGACACAACTAGGAAAACATTTTTGGTTACTGGAAAGTAGTGTAATGGGAGTGAGAGTTGATTACTTATCAATAATTTTGTATTTGACAGACATCGTATGGTTGGGGTGGGTGTGGACTCAATTCAGAAACGGGAGACTAGAAATTAGAAACGAGATTAAAAAACTATCAAACTTCCAAAGTTTTATTATGTTATTGCTGGTGGGGGTAAATATAATCTTGGCGACGGCAAAATGGGTAGCCTTGTATAGGTGGCTGAGAGTCGGACAATGGTGGTGGACCTGGCAATTGGTCAGAGAAAATAAAACAGAAATAAAAAAATATTTAAAATGGGTGGTGCCGATATGGATAATTTTGGAAGCTTTTTTGGGTCTGGCTCAAGTAATAAACGGAGGAAGCTTAAACGGACTTTGGTGGTGGCTAGGAGAAAGAAGATTTACCTATGGAGGGATTGGGATTGCGCAAATGCGGTTTTTAGATGAGGGATGGATTCGGGCCTATGGAACTTTTTCTCATCCAAATTCATTAGCGGGATTTTTGTTGTTGATTTGGTGGTTTTGGAAGAAAGAGATTAAAAACGAGATTCTAAATTCCAAAAACCAGCTGAAAAAGATGTTTTATTGGATGGTGAATTGGAGTGCGGTTTTAGGAATTATTTTAGCCGGCAGTCGGACAGTATGGGGGTTGACAGTGGTGATGTTAGTTGTAGAACAAATTCTAAATTTTAAAGCCCAAAACCTAAAAAAGATAATAGGAAAAGGGTTGTTATTTTCGGGCACAATAATGCTGACTTTAGGGATAATAAATATTAATTATAATGTTGGGGATTTTGTGGGAGGTTGGGATATGCAGGGTTTCCAAAAGAGGGAAATGTTGGGATTGGCGGCAATAAGGATGATAAAAACTTCTCCCCTATTTGGGAAAGGGGCGGGTAATTTTATAGTGAACTTACCAAAATTTAGGGTAAACAGTTTCTATTGGATACAGCCGGTACATAATATATTTTTATTAATATGGAGTGAGATAGGGATTTTGGGGATAATTATGTTTTTAGTGATGGGAGCCGAAAGGCTTAAAAGATTTAAATGGAAAAAGGAATGGTGGTTTTTAGTAATAGTGGGGGTAACGGGAATGTTGGATCACTATTGGCTGACATTGCCACAAAACACCTGGGTTTTGGCGATTATTTTAGGATTGATTTAGAGTAAAATTGGATATGCTAAAGAGATTGGCGGTGAATACCGGGGTGCAAATTTTGGGAAAAATGGCGTCGGTGGTGGTGTCGTTGATAACTACGGGAATATTGACAAGAAAACTAGGAGCAGCAGTTTATGGACAATATATTTTAATCATTTCCCTATCGATTTTTTTTGATGCTTTGGCTGACTTTGGGACTTCAGTAATCGGGGTTAGGGAGGCATCGAAAGAAGAAGATGAGGCTGGGCGGGTAAGAGTGTGGTCAAATGTGGCGATTTTACGACTGATGATGGCGGTATTTAGCTTGGCTTTGGGAATGATCTTGATTTTTAATTGGCTGGATTTGAAAGAAGTTCGTTTTGAAGCGGTATTGGCCTGGTCAATGATGATTTTTACTTCTCTGGCCGGAAGCTTGGGAGTAGTGTGGCAGACGAGAATTAAAATGCAGGCTAAAGTGTTGGTGGAAGTGATGTTTCCGACGGTATTTTTGCTGTGCTTGTGGTGGTTTCATGGAGAAATTAGCTTGGCCTGGGTTTTTGGAACTTATTTAATTGCCAGAATAATTACTTTGGCTTGGGGATGGTGGATGGGACGAGGAACAATTAACTTTAGATTGGTAGATAGAAAGTTGATTGGAGAATTATTGAAGATGAGCTGGCCGATGGGGCTGTATTTAATAATATTTTCTGCCTATGATCGGGCCATAGATTCATTAATGATTAGAAGGTTTTTGGGTGTGGGTGAAGTAGCCTGGTATGGATTGGCGTATAAAATTTATGGAGTATTGATTCAACCGGCGTTTTTTTTAATGAGTGGAATATTCCCGATTTTATCGAAAGGAAAAAATAATAAAAGTATTTTTAATTGGACAGCATTGATCTTGTTGGTGGCTGCAGCAACTGTAATGTTGGGAGTGTGGATATTTGCCCCAATAATGGTTTTTTTGCTAGCAGGTAGTCAATTTGAAGCTTCGGTCTTAGTGCTAAGAATTTTGGTGGTGGCACTGGTATTCGCCTATTTAGGCCATTTGGTGGGATTTACCTTGATTTCTAAGAATGGGCAAAAAGAGTTACTGGGATTGGGAGTAATAATTTTAGTATTTAATTTTTTGGGTAATCTGGTGGCAATCCCCCGCTTTGGAATTATGGGGGCGGCAGTGGTGACCGTGTTGACTGAGGCTTTGTCGTTGATTCTGATGAGTATTCGATTAAGAAGACGCGATTAGATAAATTTTTGTACTATTTTCCTATCTAAAATAATGACGGATTTGGCATGGTATAAAACCAGAATACTGACATAATTTTCTCATATATATTTTTTAGGGCACTCTCACGTGATGGATTACCTCACAGGCTCGTGCCTAAAAAATATATATGAGAAAATTATTTTATAAGAATAATGTTTTTTGGGTGGCGGAAACTATCTTTATAAGGTTTGGTGTTATGACGATTTTTCACGTTCCGTAGAGAGGGTTTGACAAGTTCTGACTGATTTACACAGAAAATAACCGCAAATTAACCGAAACATTACCGCAAAGGATTATTTGCTTTAAAATAGGAGCATGGAGGGAATAGCGACGATAGCAGTAATCTTGGGAGGGGAGAATTTTGTGGCCGGAAAATTGGAAGAAAAACTGAAGGAACAAGGAATAAAAGTAGTCAGAGCTGATTTTGAGGAAATCCCGGAAAAAGTAGCTTATTTTTTTGACTTTGTGGGCAGTGAAGAATTATGGAAAAGATTAAACAAAAATCAGAAATTGGTGGTGATTAGGATTAATGGGGTGGAAAAGACTAAAGAATGGGGGGAAAAATTGCGAAGGAGTGATTTAAATTGGCGGATAGTAGTGGGAGAAAATGTTTACGGGGAGGGAATGGGGGAAGATGGTTTTTTGGGCAGGGCTTTGGCACAAGCAGCCAGAAATAAAAATTTAATTTTGCCAAGTCTAAATCAAATTTATCGGGTATTGGCGGTGAATGATTTTGTGGAAGCGATTTTGAGGGCCTGTTTTTTGGGAACTTCGGGGAAAATATTTTTAATCGGGGGGCGGGAAACTAATTCCAAAATAGTGGCGGAAGTATTGGTGGATGAGGCTAAAATGACCAGAACTCAGGTAATTCAAGACGATCGGGTGATTACGTCGACTGGCGTGGATACTGGCTTAGTTGAAGAAAGTCAAAAATTATTAAGATGGCAACCGGAAATTACTTTTAAAGAAGGGGCCAAGGCGGTGGTGCAATATTTTGTGACCAAAACAGACCAGGATAATAGAAAGAGAGCAACGACAAAAAATATTTATAGTAAGCCACAAATTAAAAGAGAAGCGGTGGAAAAGAGATATGAAGTGGAGGTCGAACCTGCCGACGTCGGAGACTATGGCGAGGTAAAGCCTGCCTTCGCAAAAAGCTATGGCGAGGTAAGAGAAAAAGAAGTGGAAATTGAAGAGGTGAGCGAGGTAAAACCCGCCGACGTCGAAGACTCCGGCGAGGCGAAGGAATTTAAATTAGAGAGTTTAAGAAAGAGTCCGTTACCGGAGAGAGTTATTAAAGAAACGAGAGATGAGAAAACAGAAACGAGAAACGAAAAACCAGAAACTAGAAACGAGGTTCTAGATTCCAGAGAAGATGAAACAGAAGTCAGAGATAAGAAAAAAAATAGCAAGAATTATTGGAAATGGGGGTTGTTTGGATTGGGGTGGATATTTTTGGTGGTATTTTTGGTTAATTTTATTAAAATAGTAACGATTCCTAAAAGAATTTTAAGGATGCAAAGCCTGATAGAAAAAGGGAAGTATACGGAGGCAGCAAAAGAGGTAGAAATTTTAAGAAAAAATAACAGCGAGTGGTTGGGAATTTTTAACGGAGGGAAAATTGGGACAATATTGCGAGCGGAGGGAGAAGTGGTTGATTTATTGAATTTAAGTTTAAACTTGGCTCAAAGTGGTGAAAAAATCAGCGAAGGACTTTTTGGAGAAAAAGAAATAGAAATGAAGGGGGAGTTGCAAAAGGTAGAGAAAAATTTAGATGAGGCAATTTCTAAGATGGGAATATTACAAGGACGATTGTCGGGACAGTGGCAATGGTTGCCGGGAAAGTTAAGAGAGGAGCTTGGGCAACTGAGAGAAAAATTGGCCCTGGAAAGAGAGAATACAGAAAGAGCTAAAAAAATAATGCCGATATTACCGGAAATGTTGGGATTGGATGGTAAGAGGCGGGAATATATGGTGCTATTACAAAATGAGAATGAGCTGAGACCCTCAGGGGGGTTTATTGGTTCTTTTGCAATTTTAGGTTTTGAAGGAGGTCGATTTTTAGGATTTGAAGTCAAGGATGTTTACGAGGCTGACGGACAACTGAAGGGACACGTAGAACCGCCGGCGGAAATCAAAAAATATTTGGGAGAGGCGGCCTGGTTTATGAGAGATGCTAATTGGCAGGCTAGTTTTCCCTTGGTGTCAAAAGACGTGCAATGGTTTTTAGAAAAAGAAACCGGCCGGAAAGTGGATGGAGTAATTGGATTAAATTTGGCGGCGGTAAAGGCAATTTTGGGAGTGATTGGAGAAATTTATGTGCCTGATTTTAAAGAAAAAGTAAACCAAAGTAATTTATATGAACAGGCGGAATATTATTCGGAAACTAAATTTTTCGCCGGATCAGTCCAGAAAGCCAGTTTTTTGGGGGGAGTGAGTAAGCAATTGATGGAGGAAATAAAATCGGCCAAGGGAGCTGAGGGGCAAAAATTGTTGGTGGCGGTGATGGATTTATTGGAGCGAAATGAAGTGCAGGTAGTTTTGAATGAAACAAAAGCGGCAGAAGTATTGGCCGAGGCGGGGTGGAATGGATCGATTTATGAAGGGAAGTGTACCGGAGAAAAATGTTACGCGGATTATTTGTATATTGTAGAAGCAAATTTGGGGGTGAATAAGGCAAATTATTTTTTGTATCGAAACATTGAAAGACAGATAGAAATTGGAGAAAAGATAATCAAAAACACGTTGAAGATTGGTTATGAAAACACAGCCAAAAGCGGTGCCTGGCCAGGGGGGGATTATAAAAATTATATGAGGATTTATGTACCTTCGGAAACGGGAATAGAAGAAGTAAGTTGGAATGAAAATGGGAGCGGAGAGAAAAAAATTATAAGTGGGGAGGATTTAAAAATTAGCCAGGTGGGAAGTAAGAGAGAAATCGGGTTTTTAGTGACAGTACCGGTGGGGAAGAAAATTAATGTGGAGTTAAAATATATGGAAGATGTGGATTTAAATGGCTTAGATAAATTTTCTTATTTGAGTTATATTCAAAGACAAAGTGGTTTTGGAGATACGGGAATGGTAACTTTAATTTCCATGCCTGATGGATGGCAGGTGACAGCGGTGGAACCGGAGGCGAGTATTGTTGGCGGTAAGTTGTTGTTTAATCAAAAATTGGATAAAGATATAAAGATGGGAGTGGAGATTTCTCGATAAATATTTATTTTGCTCGTATATATTTTAGTAAAATCGTTAGCTTCGTGCTGAAAATAACATCCTTCATAAAATTCATTTATTTACCTCGTATAATAGGCGTAAGAAATGAAAAATTTTAAGAGGGTTAAAGAAAACTTCGTGTGTGAAAACTGCGGGGAGGAGGTGAAAGGAGATGGATATACGGATCATTGTCCAAGGTGTTTGTGGGGAAAACACGTAGACGAGGAGATTCCGGGGGATAGGGCTAGTGAATGCCAGGGTTTAATGAAACCAATCGAAAGTGTTTATGTGTCGGGGAAATTTAAAATACACTACAAGTGTAGTAAAT
>Ga0247842_10008577_pt1 | contig 10658 bp, 11 predicted proteins | sample LaCruzMarch2015__3_FD_192411 | JGI IMG/M metagenome (GOLD analysis project Ga0247842, IMG submission 192411) | Freshwater microbial communities from meromictic Lake La Cruz, Castile-La Mancha, Spain - LaCruzMarch2015_19m | ecosystem: Environmental > Aquatic > Freshwater > Lake | place: Spain...
AATCCCACAAGTTGCAGGATTATGAGCCGATTCAACGCTACCCAACTCTACTATAAAATATTGCGGGGGCAGGATTTGAACCTGCGACCTTCAGGTTATGAGCCTGACGAGCTACCGGGCTGCTCCACCCCGCGATCATGTAAATTGCTTGGTGATTCTACCTTATATCACCGATTGGTGTCAAACAAATCCGTCGTATATGCTACTTCTATTTTACTGCCATCTATTTTAATAAATTTATGCCCATAAGTATTAAGAACGGTTGTCAAACCTGAATGTGCAATCTGATTGCGTAGCATATCTTGCAGGTGAATATGCCCATGAAGCCAAAGCATTGGTGAAACTTCTTTTATGAAATTATTAAAGCATTTAAACCCTATGTGGCATGGGTCATTCTGGTCGTTAATACCAAAAGGCGCCGCATGAGAAAGCACAATAATGCCGTTTACTTTTTTTCTTAATAAAGCCATTTTAAATTGCTCTAAGCGCACCTTTATAATTGCTCTTGAAACAATTTTCTCCATCTCTTTTTCGCTAAACTGATTTTTACCGCCGTTATACAAAATTGAGCCGCCAAAACCGATGAATATATAACCATTAATCTCTTGCACTCTCGCATGTAAATCTGTTGCGCCGGCAATCCGCTTTACCGTTGCATTTTTCTTTACCGGAATATCTGATTCTTTTTCATATCCAAAATAATCTTCTCTGTCCCAACGATATTCGTGATTACCAAAAACAAACAAAATATCTCTATCTAGCCCATCAACCAAAAACTCCAGGTACTCCTTTTCTAAATCTCCACACGATATAATCAGGTCTATTTTTTTAAGTTCTTCTGGAGAGCGCAAAACAAGCGCTTCAAGAGCCCTGCTTGGAATGTCGGAAACAGATAGAATATTCATTTTAGGAAGTTGTTTTGCAAAACATTAAACCTTATTTTTTATCCCCTCAATAATGTCTTTTACTACATTGGGCAAAAGGTCAAAAAACTTTGGCTTTTTAAACCGGCTTACAAAATCTTCTTTTGTGAAATCAAAACCTACATCATAGCCGGCTTTTTGGCTAAGGAAGTATTTGTGCTGTTGTATCCACAAATACAAATCGGCAAAAGTTCTATTTGGAAAACCATCAAGGATGCGTTCCTGTTCTATAATTTTTATCGCAGGCAAAAAGCGTTTCTCATACCAAAGAAAACTTGAATAAATAATGCTTTTTTTTGCAAGCTCCCCGGCACTATAGTTTTTTCTAAAATCTTTTATTTCTTCAAACAACTTGCCATAGCTGGTAAGGTCCGTAACTTTTATTGGATAGGCAAGAATTTCATTTACAAGGAAGGTTTCTTTTTCAAACATTTCCTCTTCAAGTATTATTAAGAAATCTTTTGCCTGTTCTGTGTTGTAGCTGTATTTTTTATCGGGGGATAACTCTAAATCAAACTCTATTTTTATAACTTCGGCATCTATATCAACAGCATTAAGTTCATTTTTTGCAACCGTAACGCGATGGTGGCCATCAATAACAAAGTAATTGTCAAGAATTTGGTACACCTTAATTGGCGGTAAAATTTTTCCTTCAAGCATTACTTTTTTAACATACTCATACTTTGTGCTTATTTTTTCTTTATGAAAAAGAAAGCCCTCGTTAAAGTCGGCATATCTGCCTAAGCTGCCGACTATTTTATCTATTGGAATCTGCAGAACACCAAGGTTTACCTGATGGACATGTTGCAGGTTTTTTTCTACCGAAGTAAAATCAATTAGCGTATCTTTTTCTTCTGTCATTACAGTTTCCTCTCTTTTGTTCTTTGAAACACCTTCTCGCAACTATTCGGCGACATCCTTAAGGAGTTATTAAATCGGAGTCCCACTCTGCGAGAGTTGCCTGCCCTCCGAAGCAATTGAGCCAATGTGCCGAATAGGCACGCTTATTGGCGAAATGTCTTGCGAAGGAGGGGCTTCAATTCCAGGTTTTTATCTTTGCTTTTTGTTCACAACTCACAATCTATTTTTTCTATTGTAAATAATAAAATGGGCAGGGTGGGAATTGAACCCACACGGCCCTTGCGGGCCTCAGGATTTTAAGTCCTGTGCGTCTGCCAGTTCCGCCACCTGCCCAAATTATACAACTATGAATGCATCGTTTGTGCTACAACTGCAAATACAACGCGCATATTATACATTTTTTAGCACACAAATAAATTGAATTCTTTTTTTATTGTAAAAAAACAACTATTAAGCATTTGCTATATATCTACTTGAATTTATTATTTTTAATTTTTCCACGCAACAAAACTTTCTTTTTTGGTTTTGGTTCAGGCAATTCGTTAGCAGTAATTCTTATAAGCTCACTAAACCACTCCCTGTCATCTACCTTATCTTCAATAAGAAAACTTGGTTTTGCGCCATGATATGCTGCAGCACTAATAACATCACCTATAAAATTTTTGCCGCCAGATGTTGGTTTAATAAATATTTTATTATCGCAAATCAGTGCAACAACCTTTCCGCTACAGTAAAGAGCATATTCACCAAACATTTTTCTGTATGTTATTGTGCCCGCATTAGCTATTTGATCTACAACAAATTCAACAAACTCCAAATCGGATGCCACTTGAAGCTCCTATTTTCTGCAAAACTTTTTGAACCATACCATTTATTATTTCTGTTCAATGTGAAATCTATGAAGCAAACGGTGAATTATAGGGGCAAATATAATACCCGCTATAGTAATAAGCGCAAGGCCGCTATAAATTGCGTAAAAACCGGCAAATATTTTACTGTTTTGCGTATGCATTTGAGCAAGAGGACCCATACCGGAAAGTATCATAGCTGCGTTTACAAAAGAATCAACCAATGAAAGATTTTCGTAATAATGATAACCGAGCATTCCTATTAACAGAGATATGGCTATTAATACTAACCCTACCAAACCGCTAAAAAGCATGCGCATTACAAACTTTTTTTGCGAAACAAGCGGGTGATGACGAGGTTCAAACATAATTAAACCAATTCCTTATTAGTTTTCATCATTAAGTTTAAGTTGCGCAATTTTTGTTTCGCCTTCTCTTATAAACTCAACATTAACAGATTTCCCTTTATTTTTAATTACCAAATCAAAGAAAACATCCGGGTCACTGGCATACTCGTCATTAAGTTTCACAATTATATCATCCACCAAAATATCAGAGTTATACGCGGGAGATCCCTTGATTACCGCTCTTACAACAGCCCCTTTATTGGACTGAATAACTTTTCTATCATACTCACTAATGGGTTGTACAAGAACACCAAATATTGGAGGTTTTGATCTTGCCCAGTAAGTTGCTGTATAATCATAGTAATCTACTGACTGAGGCACATATCTTGTGCGATATTCTCCTTGAACTGTCATCATCATCACAACTCTGTCACCTGTAATTGGGCCGGGGATATCGCCTCTGTTATAATATGACCTCTCCGTGTATATTTCACTACGCGGCGGTATCCACTCACTCATTGGAACACTTTTTGTTTCAGTGCCAACAAAATCATTATCTACAAGAACAACTGATGCCCCTATTATATCAGCTTGTGCCCTTGCAAAATTCTCGTTAATTTTCTGCTCGCGAAATTTTGACTCTCCGATAAGAAGATACCCGTTTTCAGACATCTTTATAAAATCTTCTTGCATATTTTTTGAAACAACTAACTTTGCAGGACTTTCTTTCGGCAATAATCGTGCTACTTCCCCTGAAGACCATTGGCCCGTAAGATTATGATAATTATCTTTATACGGATTGGCGCAACCTACCAATACTAAAAACAAAACAGGGAATAAATACTTCTTTTTGTCTATTAAAAACATCTCTCAAACCTCCCGTTTAAAATTTGTTTTATCGTGTCAGCCAATGTTGAATAAGTAAGGCACCACTTTTTTATAAAATATCATATCCTGCTAAAATTCCATCACATAGGAAATCTTCCAATCTGCTGAAATCACCGTGTAACTGCGATTGATTCAGATACATAATATAAAACCGTCTTTTTTCCTGGGCTATAATAGCAGGTACAAAATCTTCTTTTAATAGCATCGCTGCCAGAAGCAATCTGCCAACTCTTCCATTTCCGTCAGAAAACGGATGGATCTGCTCAAAACGACTATGAATGTAGGCAGAAAAACCAATGATATCCTCATCTTTATTTACAATATCTCTCATAAGAGCCTGCATTAGAATTGGCACTTTCAAATAATTGGCAGTTGGTACATTGGAACCTGCAATTCGTACCGCATGAGTTCTATATTGCCCGGCATCTTCCTTTATTCCATTCATTAGAATCTGGTGAATTTTAAAAATAAACTCCTCCGTCATCTTTCCCTGTCCGAATAGATACCTTATAACATACCGAAATGCAGCTTGATGGTTTTTTACTTCCATCTGTTCAATAATGGATTTGTCAGGCAGTGATGCATTTTGAAAAAGTATGGCTGCAGTTTCAGGTTCGGTTAGGGTACTGCCTTCAATACTATTCGTATTATATGTGATGGAAAGTAAAAATTGATCGTACAAATCCTTACGGTCATCTAATAATCGCAGGATTTTCGGAAACTCCCGTCTTTTTTCAAGAATGCCAAATTTCTTTGCTTCTAACAACGAATCAGGAACAATATTTTGACCAGTTAAACGCAGAAATAACTCTTCTATCCTTTTTTCAGCATCTTTTCTTGGAATAGATTTTTCGTTTAGCCAACTATTTATTGTCGGAAACGACACACCAAGCTCAAATGCAAGCTTTTCCTGTGTTTTTCCTGACAACTTTTGAATTAGAGTTAATTTATTCTTTATATTCATAATCAATATATACAAAACTTTATAAAGTTTGTCAAAATTGGAATATGTTTATAAAGTTATGTTTAAACAAATCAGCATAATTTTAAAGCTGTAAGCGCTGAGTTATCTAAAGCGAAGTCTTGCACCTCGGGGTGCAGGCCAAGATGGTCTGCCACTGTTGCCTTTCGCAAATTTACTAAATGATTTACTACTTCTTTTGCCAGAACTATGTGGACTAAAAGGTTTTTCACCGCCGCGAGAACTGTATTCTTTTCTAACTGTATCCCGTGGTGGAAACTATGAAGAAACATTGTCTCTTCTTTTCGGGTCAAACGGCTTACTAAAACCAGATCTAAAAGCAGGTCTTTCGCCTCTTGGTGCTGGCCATGCAGGCCTGCTACTATTGTCACGATTTGAAAATTGCCTGTACGGTTTAGCGCTTTTTTCACCTGAACTATGTGAAGCAAAAGGCCTTTCGCTGCGAGGTTTAAATTCTGTCCTACCTGCATCTCGTGAAGGAAATTGTGAAGGAGCATTTTCACTTCTTCTTGGGTCAAATGGTTTTCTTGCACCACCGCCCTTATACTCCAACTTGCCACCGTGTGGAGCTGGCCAAACTGGCCTACTGCTATTATCACGATTCCCTGATTGTCCATAAGGTTTACTACTTCTTCCACCTGAATTAGGTCGAGCGGTGTAAGTTTTTTCACTACGAGCTTTAAATTCTTGCCTGCCAGACTCTCTTGGCGAAAACCTTGAATTTGGCTCACCGTTTATTTGCCTACTATGATGTTTAATATATCCTGGCTTAAACATTGGTCTTACTGCTTGTATTGGCTGAGCGGTTCCAGATTCCTTACGAATTGTGGTCTGTGTAGTTGTGGTTTGCGGCTTGCCTTGTTCAGCAAAATCACTAGACCTAAGCTTTGCATTTGTTTTCTTTACCTTAACCTTATCTTTTAATATTCGTGTACGATCAAGTGCCCTTATTGCTGCCTCTGCTTCATGCTGGTCTGGCATTTCAACAAATCCAAATCCTTTTGATAACCCTGTTAAATTATCCATTACAATTGTAACCGAAGTAACAACACCAAATGGGCGAAAACGATCCATCAACTCTTCTTCAGTTACAATTTTTGATAAATTACGAATTAATATATTCATTTAAATATTTCCCCTGTTCTATCAATTACAATTTTATTAATATTTTAAAAACTAAATGTTGCGCCTAAAGCTATATAGTGCAAGAGTGCAAAATTGTATACTTCATCATTATCCGCACCGCCCTCTAATACACGATATCCCAATTTAAATGCAAGTTTAGCATCGTACCTGTACTGCAAAGCCACTAAAACATCTTCTGCTCTCCCTTGAGGTGCAGCTAATGCATCGCCTTGGCAAATTACAGAAAAATCATTATCAAACGCATCCCATTGCACTTTAAAAGCTATCAATGGAACTAAACCCGTGTTTTGTTTTTCAGCAATACTTGCACCATCTGAAAGCTTTATTGAGGCATCTCGTATTTTTGCTGTCAAACCAAGCCAAGTTTTAACTTTTTTGCTTTCTTGCACAAGATACAAATAACGCAACCGATATGAATCAAACCTATATGTTCCATTTATTTTTGACCCTGCTGCAAATGTTTTATCGGTAAATGTAACTGGGGCGCTAAGTATGCCTTCAGTTTTTAGTGTTAACGGAGCAATAAGCAATTCAAATGAGCTTTTTGGTGAAACTTCATTTATTATTGTTGTGCGCCAAAAAAAATCACTTTTAACCGAAAGATCGTTAGTTGATAAAGAAAACCTTGTTCCAGTGTTGCCAGGAATTTGAACATCATTATAACCGCTTTGCACTAAACCTGCCTCGTAATCTACTTTAAGGCCTGCATAAAGACACTGCGAAAAAAGTGCAACCATAATTACAACTAAAATATTTTTCATTTTTGTAATCTCCTATGCTTTGCAAGTTCATATTTCAACTTGTTAGCATTAAACATTATATATAGATTATACACCATCCCAACGAACTCTACAACCTAAGCTTTGCAATTTTGTATAATAAACCCCAAGGCAAATAAAATATACTACTTGATACTGCCCGAAAGAAACCATATCAATCTGTAAATAAATGGAAAATAAACAAAATGTCATTAATTACTTTACGCAACATTCGTGTGGCCTTTGACGGGCCTTTAGTTTTAGAAGATCTTTCAATGGATATTCATAAGGGTCAGCGCATTTGCATTCTTGGGCGCAACGGCTCGGGCAAATCTACCCTTATGCGTATAATAAATGGTGATTTAAAACCCGACGCTGGAGAGATAATTATTTCACCCGGATTAAAAGTAAGCTATCTCACACAAGATGTGCCAGATAATATTACAGGCAGTGCATTTGATATTGTTGCACAAGGTGCAGGTAAAATTGGCGAAAGTTTAGCAGAGTATCACCGCCAAATTGCTAACCCAACAGATAATGATTTAATTCACAAACTCCAACACGACTTAACCGAACACGATGGATGGCAGATAGAAGCAGTTATAAACCGTGTGCTTGCCCAAGTGCAGGTAAACCCAGATGTTGAATTTTCATCACTCTCCGGCGGAGTTCGCCGGCGTGTATTTCTCGCACGTGCGCTTGTAAACGAACCCGATATTTTATTGCTTGATGAACCCACCAACCATTTAGATTTAGAATCTATCAAATGGCTTGAAGATTTTTTATTAACCGCTCGCCTCACTGTAATATTTGTAACCCACGATAGACGACTATTAAAAAAACTAGCTACCCGAATTGTTGAAATAGATAGAGGCAAAATAATTGATTGGAGTTGCGACTACTTAACATTTTTAGTTAGAAAACAAGCTGTATTAGAAAACGAAGAAAGAGCAAACTCTGAGTTTGACAAAAAACTTGCCCAAGAAGAAGTGTGGATACGCAAAGGTGTAAAAGCACGAAGCACAAGAGCCGAAGGCAGGGTTAACGCACTAAAAAAAATGCGCGAAGAACGCAAAAAACGAAAGGCACGCACCGGCAATGTGGCAATGACAATTAGTGAAGGCGAGCGCTCAGGCAACAAAGTACTTGAAGCTAAAAACATTTCATTTGCATACAATGACAAATCAATAATTAACAATTTTTCATTCTACCTTACACGAGAAGACCGTATAGGTATAATTGGCCCAAATGGTTGTGGCAAAACCACACTCCTAAACCTTTTATTAGATAGAGTTAAACCACAAAGTGGCACAGTTGAAGTTGGAGCAAATGTACTACCTTTATACTTTGACCAGCTTCGCAAAGGCATAGACACCGAAAAAACTGTTTGGGAAAATGTTGCAACTGGCGGCGGTGATAATGTAACTGTTAATGGCAAATCGCGCCATATAATAAGTTATCTACAAGATTTTTTGTTTACTTCTGAAAGAGCAAGAACACGCGTAAAATGGCTTTCGGGCGGCGAGCGCCACCGTTTACTGCTTGCAAGGTTATTTACAATCCCATCAAACCTACTTGTTTTTGATGAACCAACAAACGACCTTGATACAGAAACATTGGAACTATTAGAAGAGGTTTTATTGCAGTACGAAGGAACTTTAATTGTGGTTAGCCATGATAGGGAGTTTTTAAATAATGTAGTAACATCAGCACTAATATTTGGAAAAGATAATGTAATAAATGAGTATGTTGGTGGCTATGATGATTGGGAACGGCAAATAGAAAATAATAATGAAGCACCAAAACCATTACAATTAGTTAAAAAGGAAAAAGCACCTAAGCAACCTGCAGAAAAGAAACCAAGAAAAATATCAATAAAGGAAAGTGAAGAGCTTAATTCAATTGGATTGGTTATTGAAGCATTAGAAAGTGAACAACGCACTATTCATGCACAACTTGCCGACTTTACACAATGCCAAAAACCCGGCTTTACAATTGCGTCAAAATCCCGCCTTAAAGAAATTGAAGCAGAACTATCTAAAACATTTGCCCGCTGGGAAGAGTTGGAAACATTAAACAAGTACTGAGCAATACAGAATAAGTAAAGCCTGACACCGCAATATATAAAACATTTGCCCACTGGGAAGAGTTAGAAGTTTTAAATAAGAATTGATTTAAACCAATTGGAGCTTTATTTTAGGAGAGGTATACCGTATCGCTTTATTTCATCAGCGAGTGTACTGTAGGGGTCGTTTAAATCATCTGTGGAAAATGGAATTGGCTCAATTTGTGAATCAATTTTTAAAGCAAGTTTTCTTAGAAACATCATCTCTTTTAAATTGTCTCTACCAAATTTTGAAGACACAATCGCTATATCAACATCACTGTCTATATTTTCATTCCCTTTAGCATAAGAACCAAAAAGAATTGCATTAGACACAGGAATTCCACTCTCATTTATTAAAAGCAAAAATTTGTGAATAGAATCCATTAGAGGTTTTTTTAGCCATTTTATTATGCCTTTTGTCTTTTTTGGTGAATATCAAATTATCTAACTCCGTCCTGTATTCTTCAAGTATTGTCCCAATTTATTGTTCTTTTATTAGTGTCATTTTTGACAAATCATAACTTTCAACTTCACCATTTCTTAACTTTGAAAAAAATATTTCAGCATCTTTCTGACCAAGCTCAAAAAGTTCTTTGCTTTTATATTTACTAAAAATAAAAGCAGATATAAAAGATAAATTTTTACTCGGAGTAATTAAATATACAATTTGTTTTTTGTACCCTCCAAATGTACTAGTCTCCCATTTCTCTTGCTCTTTAAGTTTTACCTGTGTTTCAATCAATGTTCTGAGTACTTGTCTATGTATTTTCCATATATACTCAAAAAATGATCTTTTTACAGTAAAACCCTTTAAACGGTCAGGTGTTAGAACGAGGACTTTTTCGTAACCAATACCAACTGCGGATTCTAATGGGTTATTTTTTTCACCTCCGCCATCTCTATGTATCATAATATCTTGCTGAACGTAAGGGAAAACAAATCGTATCGCTGTACTTGCCAACAACGCCGCATGCAAACTTGAAAAACCATCATGCGCTGCCATTGTGCATTGTTTATACGGTCCAAACTTATATGGATAAGAACTGCCAGAAATAGATGTAAACACACTCAAATATCTATTTTCACTATAACAAATATTTTCTATATCATTTTTTTTAATATTTTCTTCAATAAGTCTTATTAACTTTTTTTGACCAACCAAACCTATCCGTGAAATATCTCCGAAATTAGGGAAGCAAATAAGATCGCTTACCCCAATTGAAATCCATTTTTTTAATACATTCTCATACCCCTGAACAAGCGATTGCAAATATAATGCACAATTTAACGCACCAACACTTGTTCCGAAACATGATTTAAAATCTGCATAATCTTTTTGGCGTGTTTCATATATAAAACCTGCTTGCCATGCTCCATGCCCTGCACCACCTTGACATACAAGCACCCATGGTTCTAATTTTGAATTCATTTACTATACCCTTAGATACATATTATATGCCAGCATTCAGATACCTTCACGCAACAATCTTTGCTAATCGTGGTATTACATATCCATATCACATTTTTCTAACTTCGCGAATGCAATATGGGCACATATTTAAATATCACTATAGACATTTAATAATTATATTCTTTTTAGTTGAAAATAAACTTTAGTAAAGTAAGTAAAGAATGACACCGTTTTTCTACTTTCTATTTTTAGAATTCATCTCTGTTATTGTTTTTATCGCTAACGCTCGAATTTCGCTATCCTCATCACTTAACAAATTATTCAATGAACTCATGGAAAAAGGGTCATTAATCTTTCCAAGAGCTATTATGGCCTCTTTTCTGTATT
>Ga0247842_10008579_pt1 | contig 10656 bp, 9 predicted proteins | sample LaCruzMarch2015__3_FD_192411 | JGI IMG/M metagenome (GOLD analysis project Ga0247842, IMG submission 192411) | Freshwater microbial communities from meromictic Lake La Cruz, Castile-La Mancha, Spain - LaCruzMarch2015_19m | ecosystem: Environmental > Aquatic > Freshwater > Lake | place: Spain...
TCACCCGGTCATGAGCACCTTCCATGCAGCCTCGGTTGAGAAACTCATCCAGCGTCTCTGCGGGGATCCGATCAACATCCCAAAGACCTATGTCGATAACCTGAACCTGGTCATCATCCAGAGCGCGGTCAAACGCCCGGACGGTCAGACGGTGAGAAGGATGATCAGTATCAACGAACTCGTCGGCTTTAATCCGGAAACCCAGGGGTTCACGTTCGTCCAGATGTTCGGGTGGGAACCGGTCACCGACACCTTCATCTGGACCGGAAAGGGCAGTTCCTTCTTACTGGAGAACAAGATCGCCTCCATGCTCGGTATGCCCGACAACAAGAAGTCCGAGATCTATCTTGAAGTGGAAAAACGTGCAAAGATTCTCGAACGACTCCATAAAGCCGGCTATGTTCAGTTCTGGGATCTGTACCACATGACGACGAAGATCAAAAAACAGGGACTCCTGACGATTGGGTTCTGATATGTTTGAATCCATAAAAAACCGGTTCAGGATGTCAAAAGACAGTTCACTCCCGTTCTCTTCTACCATTCATGATCTGAAAGAAAAAATTACCCAGATGAACGAGAACAAGAAGATGGGAGCAGACCTGCTCTTTATGACCAGTTATTTGGCATCTCTTGCCATCGCGAACGGGACACGAAACGAGATTTTCTCCTATGGTGCAAACCGGACCGAGTACATATCCTCAAAATACATCGCCCGTGTTGACACCTATGTAACGCGGTGGAATTTCAGTTATGCCGAGGCACTCAGCCTCGTCGCTGAACGAACCCATAACAAGATCTTAAAGAGCATGCTGAACCGGTATTCAAATGCCATCGATTCTGGTGTTCCTGACGACGAATTCTTAAAAAACGAACTGGAAGCAGTCCGGAGCGTGTACCGCAGCCAGGTCGAGGAGGGACTGGACATGCTGCAGAAATGGGGGGATGCCTATGTCGCCATGCTCCTGTCCGGTACCGTGATCGCGGTCACGATCATGATCTCCATCGCCATTTATTCCCCGGCTGGCATGGAGACCACCCTGAGCGTCTCCTACCTGATCATCTTTGTCATCTGTTTTTTTGGCAATCTCCTCATGTACACCTCTGTTCCGGATGATCCCAAGACCCACGGACTGACTGCGCGCCCCTCAAAAGAGCAGGGAACCATTTATGCCATGGAGAAAGTGTTCATCGCGATTGCGATCGTCTCCATTATCGTCATGGTTGCGATGGGGGTCAATGCCGGACTCATCTTTCTATTGGTAGGCATTCTTCTGGCACCGCTCGGGATCATCGGGTTTATCGATGACCGCAACATCACCGCCCGCGACCGCGATTTTTCCACGTTCATCCGGAGTTTTGGATCAGTGATGGGCGGACAAGGTTCCACCGCAGTCCAGGCACTTGCTTCAATCGATCGGAAATCCTTTGCCGCACTCGAATTCCTGACGAACTCCGTCTTCTCGAAGATGAACATCGGTCTCAATGACAAAGAGAGTTGGGATAAATTCATCGGGCAGTCGGGCAGTGATCTCATCTACAAATATCTTAATATCTATCTTGACATCGTGAAACTGGGGGGACCGCCCGAACCGATAGGCACGGTGGTCGGATCCTCAATGCTCGAACAGGTGCTGCTCCGCGAAAAGAAGGATATGCACGCAAAAAGTTTCATTGTGCTCCTTGTCCCCATGCATGTCGCGATGGCAGGGATCTTTGTCGCGCTCTACACGATCATGGTCGTGCTCACCGGGTCGGTGTCGAGCATGATGACTCAGTTCGGCAAGGTCTCGGCAGCTGCGGGGGGAGCTGCGGGTGCCGGTGTCTCGGCGAGTGCCGCACTGGGCGGTGGTGCCATGAACATGTTCTCCAACTTCCCGGAAGGACCGATGATGACGTTTGTGGTCATCACGCTCACCATGATTACGATCTCCAATATCGTCGCGGCACGGATCGTGGGGGGAGGGGATCGATATATGTATTATTTCTACGCAGCAATATTCTGTGCATTGACCGGACTGGTACTTCTGGTTGCCCCGATTGGGGTCCACATGTTCTTCAGCCCCGAAGGACTCTCAAACATGGCAACGGCAGGATCCTCTGCCGCCGCAATGAAGGTCTGACATGAACGAGCGCCTGCGAAAGATCATATTATTTGTCGTCATTATTACGGTTGGATCCGTCACGATCCTGTTTGATATTCCGCTCATCATCATGATCCCCCTGATCCTCGGCGCCGGCATCATCATCATGCTTCTTTTGGGTACCATAAAGATATCCGACTTACGGTCAATCAGAAAAAAGAAAGAACCCTCGCAGGAAAAAAAACCCTCCTTCTTCGCGCGGTTCAAAAGAAAAAAACCAGAGAAAACCCTTGAGGCAAAACCCGAAACCAAAAAAGAGATGCCTCCCGCCAAAAAGGTGCCGGAAAAAAGTGTTGACACAAAAAGTGCGGACAAAAAAACCGGTACCGGTGCCCCGAAAAAATCATTTTTTTCATCTATCAAATCATTGGGTGGGGCATTTACGGGCTTCGGAAAACGGAAGAAAAAGACAGACGAAATTAACCGATCACTCGATACGATTGTCGCTGAGAAAGGGAAAGGTGCATCTCCGGCAAGTACCAGAAAAGAGACGGATACTAGTGTTCCCACAAAAGCCGGGGGTCCCGGCTCTGTTCCGATCCCGGCACAGGGGCATGATGCATCCCTCTCCCTTCCGGATACTGAATTCGATGCCAACCTCCTGGACGGATTGGAAGACCAGGATCCCTTCGGTTCACTCTCACCGGCTCCGGATGCTTCCCTGCCTTCGACTCCCGGCATCGGAGATTTCCCCGGAGGGGAGGAGGGAAGCGAACTGCCCACGCTCGATATCGACTCTGTGGCAAATGATATCCTCAAACAGGGTGCAGAAGGAGGAGGACTGGATGATTTCGGCGGACTTCCGGACCTCGGCGACCTTGGCGAGCGAAGCGATCTGGATGAGGAGTTTGGAAGCCTCGACAACCTGAGCCTCGATGATATTGAACTGGATGCGGGAGAAGGGGTGACGACCCCGGCTGCCGAGACGAGCAGTCCACCCTCCGAGGGTGCTTCGAAATCCACACCCTCGACATCTGGAAGCGTAAAGACCGACTGGGTTCCCTCCGATGCCCCCACCAATACGGAGAAAGAGATCGAACAGGAAGTTACTCATGCAGATATGCTCACCTTCGCCAGCGGAACGGGTAGCGAAGATGATCTGTTGAGCTCCCTTTCAACCGATGTCAAGCACGTAAAAACAGAAAAAAACTTAAGCCTCCTCCGCAATTTAAAAGATTTCCAGGCACCGGCAACAGAGATAGAAGCAGAATTACTGGAATTGTATAACCGGTTAAAAGCAATAAAAAACCCGGAAAAAAAGGCTCCTCCGGCAACAAAGGGAACAAAATGATCCCGTGTAACGATCCCATGATAACCTGATGCACACCGGGTGTGTAGTCAAGACAGAGTGAGACACAATGAAGGAAGTTCCTGTAAAAATTGAACACAATAAAGAATGGATTGTCGTAAAACTCGGCGTTGGTGAAGACAGGATGGTATTTCCGGCTCCCGTCAATAAAGAGATCGTCTTTAAAACGATCTCTGATGTGGCAGAGAAGAAAAATGTCCTCATCATTACCGTGAAATCCGATACCGAACTGGTATTCAAGATCCTGTCAGTCGAAAAAGTCCTGCAGATATTAAAAAAACTCATCCTTGGTTCCTGCAATGCCTATCGCCTGATGGCATATTTTATCTCACCCGCAATCCGTGGAGGCGTGATGATCAAGGATGCCCAGTGGGAGAAGGGGAGCGTGGTCGTCGTCCAGTCCGGGATCTGGTTCGCCTCAGAAGCAAAACAGGTATGTGTCCCGGTCAAGGATGTCGCCGCCATCGAACTCATCAAGCGGGATGTCCAGGGAAAACCCACGGATGTCATAAAGATCGATCACCTTGACTCCGGAGAAGTATCCTCGAGTTTTGTCCTCTGTCCGCTGTCGACCCTCCAGGTGCTCTACAATTTTTTAAAGGAGACCACAAAAGGCATCGACATGAAAGGCACCGAACTTGATAGTATCGACCAGCAGGTTGCCATGCTTGTGTATTCCGGTATGGACTCGCATGCGATTGAGAACATGCTCAATATTCCGCATAAACAATTGGATGGCATCTACGACAAAATGATCAACCTGAACCTCGCTGAAGTGGTCACCATCCGCCGGGAGATCCAACTCAATTCAAAAGGGGTACGCTTTATCACGGATGCGACAAAATCACAAACAAACTAACATGTGAGGTTGTTGCACAGACCTTTCAAATGCTACATTTGTATTAACTAACATCAAAAATCTCGTTGAAAATTTGTCAAAAGACAAAAATATTTTGTGCTTTCTACAATTAGGTTATTTTTTTCGAGTTATGCAACAGCCTCATGTTCCCCTATAATAATCCCATACGTCTTTATGGAATCATCTACTATCTCTTAAATGATCGTCAATGGGAAAGATTCTGATCGTAGATGACACACTTTTCATGCGAACGTTATTGAAAAACGTTCTGTTTAACGGGGGGCATACCGTTGTTGGTGAAGCTGTCGATGGCGAGGATGGTGTTGCAAAATACAAGGAATTGAAACCCGATCTCGTCACCATGGATATTGTGATGCCAAAACAAAACGGAATTGAAGCCTTAAAAATGATAAAAGCGTTTGATCCGGCAGCAAAGATCGTCATGTGCACCGCCGTCGGTCAGGAGCAGATGGTGAAACTCGCCATCAAGAGTGGTGCAAAAGGCTACATAATAAAACCATTTCAGGCTCCGAAAGTGCTTGAAGAGATAAAAAACGTCCTGTCTGCCTGATGATATGATAAAAGTGCTCATTGTTGATGATTCCGTGTTCATGCGCACGGTCATACGGGATATGCTCGGAAAAGATGCCTCTATCGAGGTTGTCGGCACCGCATCCGACGGTCTCGATGCACTCCAGAAGATCCAGTCGCTCCGTCCCGATCTGATCACCCTCGATATTGAGATGCCGAAGTTGAACGGTCTTGGCGTCTTAAAAGAGTTGCAGACGGCAGAGCGACGTCCGAAAATTTTAATGCTCAGTTCATTGACTTCAAAGGATGCTGATATGACCTATGAAGCGATCCATCTCGGGGCTGACGATTTCATGTTAAAACCCAAGGATCTTCCCCATGTAAGGGAGATCGGGAATGAATTGGTCGCAAAGGTCAAACACCTCATCACCCTCTCGACTTTTGGCACATCCCGAAAAGTCCCCACTCATACCGGTGCCGCAGAACGGGTGGTCCTGATTGGTTCCTCAGCTGGTGGACCCCAACAGGTCGACACCCTCCTCTCTATGCTGCCTTCCAATCTTCCCGCAGGTGTCATCATCACGCAGCATATGCCGGTCGGTTTCACCGCACCACTCGCGGAACGGTTCAACCGCATCGCGAATATGCCGGTCAAAGAGACCCAGAACGGCGATATACTTGAGACCGGAAAAATCCTCCTGTCTAAAGCCGGTGTCCACACGGTCGTCTCCGGTATGATGGGAGAGAACCGCAGAACAACAGGGCGCATCATCCACACGACCTCCCCGCCGGTTCATGGGGTCAGACCGGCGGTCGACAAGACCTTTGAATCTGCCGCCCATGTCTACGGTAAAAATGTCGTCTCTGTGATATTGAGCGGCATGGGAAATGATGCCGGTGAAGGTGCCCATGCAGTCAAAGAAGCCGGGGGCGTGAGCCTGGTCTGCGATGAGAAGGACTGCCTTGTGTATGGAATGGTCAGGTCGGCACTCCGGAATAATGCGGTCGACCAGGTGATCCCATTGAAAAATCTGGCAAAGGAGATTGAACGTGCAGTACTCATGATGGAGGGAAACAGTGTCTGAATTTGAAGCATACCGCGGACTGTTTGTGGCAGAGTCGCGGGAAAACCATGAGAATCTGGTCAGGAATCTTTTACTGCTCGAAGAAGGCACGTACGAGAATACCATCGATGAGATCTTCCGCTCACTCCATACGCTCAAAGGGGCATCCGCCTCCATGGGTTTCTCCACCATGGAACACCTCTGTCACACGATGGAGGATGTCTTCTCACTGATCCGTAACGGGTCGGCAGAGATCTCTTCTGACCTCATCAATCTGCTCCTTGCCTGTTCAGATCTGATCGAGCAGATGCTGGATGATATTGAATCCGGCGGGGATTCTTCGCAGATACAGACCGGCGAACAGGTCACCGCATTGAAACAATGGTTCAACGGACAGAGCAATCCGTCGCAGGATGGCACGAAAGGAAAGGAAGTTCCACCCGTCGCACAGTCGAATGATGACTCCCCGGAAAAAACGGGGGCGCAAAACGGAGAAGAGATCCGCCCACAGTATGACATGCGGATCATGGTCGCAGCGGATTGCCAGATGAAAGATGTCCGCGCCATGCTGGTTCTTGAAAACCTCGATTCCCTTGGCACGATCCTATCGGTTCACCCGTCCCGTGAAGCGATCGATGAGGGGAAATTTGACGGGCAACTCCGGCTCAGCATCGCGAGTGATGCCGGAGAAGAGGCGTTACGGACCGCTGCATACGGATCGGAAATTGCCACAATTGAGATCAAATCTGCCGCACAAGATGAGGAGCCGGTTCCCGAAGAATCTTCGGATGCCCCAAAAACAGTCGAGGCAGAGAAGAAACAGACCGCCACTGCTGACAAAACCCGCGAGATAAAAAATCTCAGGGTGGATATCCACCAGCTCGACCACATCATGAACCTTGTCGAGGATCTGGTCATCAACCGTGGCAGGCTCAAACAGATCGCTGACCAGCACCGGATCAAAGAGATGGATGAAGCCATCGCCATGGTGGACCGTTCTGTCTCCGAGCTTCAGAACCAGATGATGATCATCCGGATGATCCCGCTCAATCATATCTTCAACCGTCTGCCGCGTGTGGTCCGGGATGTCGCCCAGTATGACAACAAAGAAGTGGAATTTGTTATGGAAGGTGGCGAGACCGAACTGGATCGCAGCGTGATGGACGGGCTCAATGATCCGCTCCTGCACCTGATCAGGAATGCTGTAAATCATGGGATCGAGTCGCCCGAAGAACGGAAGAGAGCCGGAAAGCCACAGAAAGGGTTTGTCAAGATCTCGGCATACCGCGATCGTGACAACGTGATCATCCAGCTCTCGGATGACGGCGCCGGTATCAATGTGAACCGGGTCAAGGCAAAAGCGATCGAAAAATGCCTCATCACCCCGGAAGCAGCCGAAACCTTCACGACCGATCAGGCAATCGATCTCCTGTTCCAGCCCGGCTTCTCCACAGCGGACAAAATCTCTGACATCAGTGGAAGGGGTGTCGGGCTCGATGTGGTGAAAAAAGCGATCGAAGCGTTGAAAGGAACGATCCGGGTGGAGACCACACAGGGACTGGGGAGCCGGTTCGAGCTCCTGCTCCCGCCCACGATGGCGATTGTTGACGTGATGATTGTAAAGATCAACGGGAAACGTCTCGGTATCCCGATCAGCAGTATCGTTGAAGTTGCCAACTTCCAGAGGAATGCAACCCACCATATCGGCAAAGGTGAAGCGATCCTCTTAAGAAACGAAGTGATCCAGATCCTCTGGTTAACCGAGCTGGTCGGGGGATCAGAGCACTGCGAGATACTCATCGTTGTGCAGTACCAGAAGCGAAAGTGTTGCATTCCGGTGGATATCGTTGAAGGCAAGCAGGAAGTGGTTGTGAAGCCATTATCCAGTTTTATCGGGAATACCCGGGGCGTGAGCGGTGTGACCATCCTTGGCGATGGGACTGTTGTTCCGGTGCTTGATATAAACACGTTGGTGTAGGAGACAACTATGCAATTATCGACAGTTCAGGCAGATGCAATTCAGGAACTCGGGAATATCGGGGCTGCGCATGCAGCGACCACGCTCTCCCAGATGCTGGGCAGCACTATTGAGATGCGGGTCCCTGAGGTGAAAGTCGTGGATCTCGCGCGGCTTGGGGAATATATGGGTGAAGAGTCGGCAGCGATGGTGGCGTTTGAGCTCCAGGGGGAGATTCCCCACGGCGGCTATATCCTGTTCTACATCACCCGCGAATCTGCCATCCGCCTGACCAACACGATGCTCGGTCAGACCGAGATGAACCGCCCGTTAAACGAGATGGATGAGAGCGCACTTTTGGAAGTGGGCAATATCATGGTCTCTGCGTTTCTGGATGCGACCGCAGAACTGCTCGGTTTTGTGATGCTCCCGTCACCGCCCGCGCTCACCATCGACATGGCACATGCCGCCATGCAATCCCTCATCGCGGTCATGAACGGTGAGACGAATGAAGTGTTGCTCTTCTCGACAGAACTTGTCTGCGAAGAGCATAAGATCGATAGTGACATTATCCTGATGCCCGAGACGAACACGTTACAAAAGATCGTTGAGAAGCTTGAAAATATAATGAACGGCAATTAACCGCAAAAGGAACGTCTGATGCCCGATTTACAACTCCCAAGCGAACATCCGGTGATGATCGGTATTGGTGAATACCGGGTCGGTTCGTTCCCGATGATGACCATCGGTCTGGGATCCTGCATAGGACTTACCATGTATGATCCGACTCATAAGGTTGGGGCGATGGTGCATATCATGCTGCCTGAAAGCGCCAATCGCACGGATCGTCCGGGGAAATATGCAGATACGGCGGTTCCCCTGCTCGTGAATGAACTGGTAGCCGTCGGTTGCAAGAACCGTTCCATTATTGCAAAGATGACGGGCGGGGCATGTATGTTTGAGTATTTCGGCACCAATCTCAATATCGGGCTACGGAACGCAGAAAAGGTCAGGCAGATGCTAAAAGAGTACCATATCCATCTGGCAGCAGAGGATGTCGGGGGCAAGTTCGGTCGTTCGGTAACATTCCTGCCAGATAGGGATGGTTCGGTTTCAGTCCGGAGAGCGGATGGGACATCAAGCAATCTCTGAACTCATCGTAGTTGTTATTTTTCTTCTCCTCATCATTCCAGCAATGGCTTTTTCAGGGAATTCTTCGAGTCTTTCCCGCGAGAATGTGACAACCACAGAAACGATTCCCTATACGATCAAACTGTTCATTCCTACAACCCATATGATCCATTCAGACCAGATCACGGACCTGATCAACGGGCACAACGGGGATGTGATCATTGCCACTTCGTTTGGCATCTCGACCTATAACGGGAGCTGGAGTACCCGGCACCTGAACCTCGATAATATCTCGTTGGGGCTGATGGACGATTATGTGACCGCAGTTGAATACGATCATGACGGAAATCTCTGGATCGGGTATTCCGGCGGATTGCAAATCTATAATGGCAGGTATTACCGCACGATACGGGACCAGCAGCTGTTAAAAGAGACGCGCATCCTCGATCTCCAGCGGTGGAATGACGAGATGTGGATCGCCACGGGTCATGCAGGCATCCACCGGTACCGGAACGAGACCTGGACCTGGTTCCAGCCGGGCGTAAAGAACGGATCCGGTTTTTATGAGGTGGATAGCATGGCACTCGATCCCGCAGGAAATATGCTCGTCATCGCTACCCCGGAAGAGGGATTATGGATTGTCAGACCGGAGAATGATACCATTCAGTTCGTGCTTCTCGCAGGAAAAAGTGAGACCTTTGGATTGTTGAAGCACGTGAAGCGTGATCCCCATGGGGGCGTCTATTTCTTCAACGAGTCGACGATCGTTCACTTTGATGAAACTTCAGGATTTCAACCAATCCTGGCGGTTGGGGATCTGACCCTCGCACAAAATACCGTGAACGATCTTGCCGCTGATCCTTTTGGAAGCCTGTATATTGCAACGGATACCGGGATCTACATCTGGCGGGATGGTGCAGTGTTCCGGCACCTGACCCGGTTTGAAGGGATCGGCACCTCCAATATTGTTGACACGATCAACGTAGATGCCCAGGACCGGGTCTGGTTCTCCACCCAGGATGATGTCGGATACTATCTTGATGCTGCCATGCAGGATCCACGAATCGTTATCGAGCGTATGACTATTGCACCGGCAGAGTCCCCGGTACCGGTTGAACTTTCCTCATCGGTTCCTTCACCGGTCACAGGTCCGATGACCTCTTCACAGGTACCTGCCCCGGCAGTCACGGCACATCCGGCACCCGGTCCGTTATCAGGCATCATCGATCACATCCTCCGCGCGATTGACAGTATCACATCCCGGTTCGGTCTCTCTATTGTGCACTGATATGGAGCCGCAGACCGACTCATCCGGTACGAAGAGATCTGATTATAACCCGCAATTCGTCGGGACGGGAAAATCCGGAATTTTCCGGCTGGGAAAAACCTTCACGAGTCCCGGTCTGCACCTTTCCCCGGTTCCGGGGTTCAGGACTTACGGAGGTGTGGACTTTTTGCAGGCTGGGTCACAACTTGAAAATGATGTGGTTGCTTATAAACTCCTGCTGAAAATATCCGCAATTTGAGGTTATTTCATTGCGTTCATGGGGTTATGACCCAGCCTGTTTGGATCGTTTCAATCCATACGGTCAATAAATCCTCTAAGGGAACCCGATCTCCGGTCCACCGAAGCGGTTCACACAAATCCTTACAGTGTTGGGAGG
>Ga0247842_10008581_pt1 | contig 10656 bp, 5 predicted proteins | sample LaCruzMarch2015__3_FD_192411 | JGI IMG/M metagenome (GOLD analysis project Ga0247842, IMG submission 192411) | Freshwater microbial communities from meromictic Lake La Cruz, Castile-La Mancha, Spain - LaCruzMarch2015_19m | ecosystem: Environmental > Aquatic > Freshwater > Lake | place: Spain...
CACATGGTACTGGTGATCCTGCCCGCATCTGGCAGTCCTCCGAACGCTGGTGGGAGGATACAGGCCACGAGGAAGCCGCCATCATACCCGATGGTCTGGCCAAACGTCTGGCGAGTGTCTTCGGGGCCGGGAAGAATCCGGGGAAGCTTGCCGATGCCTGTGGCGTGATCGCGGAGGCCGCCATTGAACACGCCGCCGACAAGCCGTGGCCCGAACGGATGGGGAGCGTCTTCCAGCGATTGCTGGCATGTGCCGCGGAGAACAATCCGGTGATCATGTACTCCGGCAAGAACTACACAATCCCCGCCGAACTCTGGCTGCCGTTGCGCCGGGCGCTCGGCAACCTCATCGGTGTGGAGGTGGCGCGGGCTTCAGCGAGGACCCGGGGGCTGCGGGCCGTTCTGGACCGTTACGACAAACTTTATGCCAATACGCTGGCTGTTGACGGCCGCTTCACCTTTGACGACCTTTCGCGTCTTCTCGGCTCCGACGGTGTCACGCCGAGCCGCGAAGCGCGTACACCCAACCGTTTGTACATTGACTACCGTTTGGACGGTAAGCTTGACCACTGGTTGCTGGACGAGTTTCAGGACACCAGCGATACCCAGTGGTCCGCGCTGTCGAACTTGATTGACGAAGTTGTTCAGGCTGACGACCGATCCTTCTTCTACGTGGGAGACGTCAAGCAGTCAGTCTATGGCTGGCGTGGTGGCAATCACCGGCTGTTTGGCAAGCTGCTGGAAGACTATAGTAATCCTGGACCGCGCGCTATTGTGTCCGAGTCGATCGCGAAATGTCATCGCTCACTGCCCGCAATTATCGAAACAGTGAATACGGTCTTTGATGATCTGGTCAACTGGGAACCGGCGGCGGGCCGGGACGAGGGGCCGCGACCCGGTGCGATTGCGGCTTTCACCGGAGCATGGAAGAAGCATGAGAGCGCCCGCAGGAATGAAGGTTCTGGTTTCGCCGCGCTCCTCGAATACGTTCCGAAGCCGAAAGCGTGGAAATCGGAGTCAAGCGGCGATGCGGACGAGGATGGTGCCGACGATCCAGCTGAGTTTGAGGCTGTAGCGAAGGTGTTGGAACAGGTCCAGCCCTCCCGGCGCGGTCTCACCACGGCCGTTCTCGTTCGCAGTAACAAGGCCGGGCGCGCCTGCGTTGATGTACTGCGCCGCAAATTGCCAGGTGTACCGGTAGTGCATGAGGGCACTGGCGGAATCGTGGATAATCCCGTTGTTACGCTCCTGCTGGCGCTGGTGCGCTATGCCGCGCATCCGGGCGATAATGTGGCCCTGCGGCACCTCCAGATGAGCCCACTGTCCAAACGGCAGGAGATGAAGGACCTTGATGTCCTGCCTGTCGACTTGCTGATGGCCATACACGAGCGCGGGTTCTCAGGCACTCTGCGCGAGTGGGGTGACAGGTTGGGGCCGCTCGACGACTTCGGGAGCCAGCGCCTGCGCGAACTGCTGGCTGCGGCGGAGCAGTTCGATTCCTCCGGCGTGCGTGATCTCGATGCTTTCGCGGATCACATCAACGCGTACCAGGTCAAAGCCAGCGCCGCCGCGGGCACAGTACGTGTGATGACGATTCACCAGGCAAAGGGACTCGGTTTTGATCTGGTTGTCGTACCCTTTGCGGCCAAAGCGATGAGCTTCGGGAAACCTGGCGATCCGGACCTTCTTGCCGGTTACGATTGGGTGCTTGATCCGCCATGCAATGAGGCGTTGGACGGTGCCGCCGGTGGGCCGCTCCATGCCCTTGATGCCGCGCGTGCGGACGCCAACTTCGCTCAATTGTGTGTTCTTTACGTGGCTCTCACGCGAGCCCAGCAGGCGCTCTATATGATTATCCCCGCGAAGTCAGACGCATCCAAAGTAACCCGCGAGGCTGACCTGTTGCGTGAACGGCTTAAGGCGGATGGCGCTTCAAGCGCGGGCACAGGCGGCCTCAATCAACTGTTTTCGATTGGCGACTGCGAGTGGTTCGTGAAGCCTGGAAAGGATACCCGGACCACCGGGATTGTCCAATCCGGAGCGATACACATGACTTACGCGGAGGAAGTTGCACGGCGCGAGCCATCCAAGGAGCATGCCGAGGGACGCGCCTTCCCGGCGCAATGGCTGTTCAATGCGGAGTCGGGCGACGTGTTGTCTTTCGGTTCTGCCATCCACCGCCTCTTCCAGAAAATCGAGTGGATTGAGGATGCGGATATCGGGCGAGTTGTTGCAGAATGGAGGGAGGAGTCGTCGGAACCAGAACTCTTTCTAGCCGATGTGGAGCGGCAGTTCCGCGTCTGCCTGATAAACGACGAGGTGCGGCGGAAGCTGGCGAGACCGGTCGGTACGGCTGGGGCCGAGGTCTGGCGCGAAGCGCCTTTCGATCTGGTGCTGGAGTCAAAAGGCAGAAAGTATCTAATGAGCGGCCGATTCGACCGGCTGGTGGTGGAGCGAGATGCCGATGGCAGGCCGATTCGGGCCACAGTGTTCGATTTTAAGAGTAATCGAGTTGAATCAGAGGGCGCCTTGCTCGAAGCGGCCGATGGTTATGCCAGCCAGATGGCCGATTACGCCCGTGCCGCTGCCCGCCTGCTTGGCCTGTCGGTTTCGCAAGTCAGCACGGTCCTTCTCTTTACCCGGACCGGTTGGATCAAAGTCAGCCTTGCGCCCCATATGTCAATCCAACAAGGAGCGCGGTGAACATGAGGGAAACATTAGGGACAGACGAACTGTGTCGTAACCATGACTGATGCGGGAAACATTAGGGACAGACGAACTGTGTCGTAACCATGACTGATGCGTGGTTCTTTGCGTCGAGCTGTGATAAGAATCGAGTGAAGTCCCCTTCCGAGAGACGATGAATGTGGTTTGGTCGGGGCTGAAGGCGGTAGAACGGTGGCGGATACAGAATCTGGATACACTTCGGTCTGAGATCAGACTAGTCGGGAATGACGAAGGGCTCAGGATCGCAGAATCGGTTGCAGTCGCAGGTCGCGGAGCGTACAGAGCGCCGGCCATTCCCCGAAGCGCATCTCCCTCGCGCCGGTCTTACGGTTCGGACCGAACTGGCCGCGGTAGCGCTCAAAGACACTCTCGACAAACTCTCTCCCGCCAAGGGCCAGACCATCCGAGAAGTAACGCACGCGGCAGCGCAGGAGTTCGTGCATCGGAAGCTTCCCTCCCGCTTCCATGACTTTCTCGACCTCCTCCGGAGTGAAACCACGACGGATCGGTCGGCCTTCCGGATTCAATCCCTTCTGCCGGCCCTGAATGTACAAGTGCTGACGGTACGCCGCATGCGCCTCGCGCCATGAATCACAATCCCCACCTGCCGCCTGCATAAGGTCGCACAACGCATTCCTTGCTTCCTTCGATCCGCCCATGGCCGCACCATAGCTGCTGTACCGGTAGTCCTTGGGATCGGAAACCATTCCTGCACGTACTGGATTGAGGTCTATATACGCCGCAATGGTAAGCAGCGCATCCTCTGACCGTTCAACCAGTACGCTTTTGAACCGCTGCTCCCATAATGGGCCGGAACGGTGCTCCCTGACGTTGTAGTACTGGGAGAACCGTTGTTTCATGGCCTTGAAGAACTCGGAAACATCGTACATCCGATAGGTGAATCTGGCCTTGAACCAGGAAGCGGCCGCTTCCTGGTTCTGGCGATGGTATTCCTCTAGCTCCTTCTCAATCATACCAACTTCCTGATCGGTATGGATGTAGTGGAGACGCCGGATCAACTCTGCATCTGAGATATCCTGCCGTTCCGGAACATGAATCAGGACATGGAAGTGGTTTGTTAAGAAGCAGTAAGAGAGGATCTTCAGACCGCCGAAAGCGGCCAGATTGGACATCAATTTGTGCAATCGATCTTTCTCAGTGTCCAGCAGGATCATCCGCCGTTCGATGATCCGTGACATGCAATGGTAGTATCCGGCACCATCAGCCTTGATTCGAGCTCTGCGCATCGTTCGTCTCCTTCTGCTCAGGGACGATGTGTCCCTCTACATACATAAGGAATTCAGAAGTCGACTTTTCCGCAAGAAACGGCAACTATTTGAAAGTATTTGTCTGTCCCTGGGGATTGGTCCCTGGGGATTGCTGGGGATTGTACTGAAGTGACATGCAACCAGCCCGCGCTGCCTATTCCATGTTGCCGATTTGCCGTTGACAAGTCTTCCGCACACAAAGCACAATGTCGAAGGAATCAACAGGTGGATATAACGTGAACAGGACTCATGTCAAAATTGGAACATGGTCGGATCATAAGCGAATAGAAGCGCGCAGCCTTGCCATGCACCGGAAGATAGCCGCCCGTCTTCGTTCGCGACCCTCGTTGTTGAGAATGGCCAAGAAGAATGTCAGCAGATGGCTGTCTCAGAATGGAGCCGTCCCGACTCTGGTTGCATGGAAAGAACTGCTCAAGCAACCGCTTCCGGATGTTCTGGCGGTTCTTATCTCTTCGTCTGAACGAGCCAGAGACCTAAGGCAAAGCAGTCCATTCTGTGGTATTCTGACGCCTCGCGAAAGATGGCTTATCTATGAATCGTTCACAGTTGGAACATATTATCAGGGCCGCAGGCGACATCGCTGAGGATGCCGAGATTGTCGTGATCGGCAGCGCGGCTGTCTTCGCTCAGCTTCCGGATCTTCCGGAAACGGTGGTGCCTTCCATTGAAGCGGACGTTTTTCCGCTCAATAAGCCTGACCGCTCTGACTTGATCGACGGCACGATCGGAGAACTCTCTCCCTTTCATGAAACCTTCGGCTACTATGCACACGGAGTGTCCCCAGAAACAGCCGGCAACCTTCCGAAGAACTGGAAGCAGCGGCTCATTCGTATCGACAACAGTCGAACCGGTGGAATCGCTGGTTTATGTCTGGAGATTCACGATCTTGTCGCCGGTAAATACGTGTCTGCGCGAGAAAAGGATCTGCGTCTGGCGAGGCTTCTCATCGGCTTCCGCGCTATTGATCGAAGGAAGCTCTTGAATCGGGTCAAGGAGTTGAATGTGCCGGTCGCGCGCAAGATGGCTATCAAGGCCCGGATTGTCGCCGATTTCAGTTCGCGTTGAGACGCGGACGACACTCCGTCTTTCTGTTCAATAACCGATATCGTAAGCTCCATCGGCACGACATAGTTCCTTGATCTTCCGCCGGTGAATGGCTTATTGTGCGGCTTCGATGCGGCGGGGGGCACGACAGTACATGCCTTCGGTAGAAGGGGCGATTCTCATGAAGCGAAAAGCGAAGGCATCGGCGAAGAAAATCCAGCAAAAGGCGCCGGATATACTGGGCTGGGCGACAACCGACGAAGATGAGATCCAAATGCGCCAGTTTCGAGCCGTCACGGAGGCGATGGATGTTCAGCCGCTCGACAAGGAAGGGGATTACTACTCAACGTTTGCCGTTCACGCCAAGACTACCCTGAATCCCTATCGCGTGGAAATTCGCTCGCTCGACCGTCGCGAGAACAATTGCAGTTGTCCCGATTTCCGGGTGAACGGACTGGGAACATGCAAACACATCGAGGCGGTGCTGGCCAAGCTCCGCGGCAGAGGCGCGAGGGCGTTTGCCGCCGCCGTGGCGATGGGCCCTTCTCTCGCCGAAGCATATCTGGTGCGCCGCGGTGGCCCTGAAGTCCGCCTGCTCATGCCAGCGAAAGCGCCCAGAATGGCCAGGAACTTCTTCAATCCCTTTTTCGGCGCCGATGGCCGCCTGTTGGGGGACTCGTCGTCAGCCGTGCCCGCCCTGGTACGGGCGTGGAAGCAGGCGACAGTCAAGGTTCATGCCTGTGCCCGCGTTTCCGCCGATGTCGAGGAATGGGCCGCCGAATTGGATTTCCGCTCCGCCCGTGTCCGGGCGCGGGCGGATTTTCTCGCCGACGTTGAAACCGGCAAACGGTCGCTGGATGTGGTGAGACATAAACTCTATCCCTATCAACAGGACGGGATGCTTCATCTTGCGTTCGGAGAGAGGGTATTGCTGGCCGACGAAATGGGCTTGGGCAAGACCGTGCAGGCGGTGGCGGCGTGCGAACTTCTGCGTCAGTTGCGCGGTATTCAGCGGGTGTTGGTGGTCTCCCCCGCGTCACTCAAGGCCGAATGGGAAGAACAGATCGCCAAGTTCGCAGGGTTGCCGACGAAGGTGGTGTGGGGGAAACGGCAGGACCGGCTGGCGGCCTATGGCGAAAAGTCGTTCTTCTATCTCGTCAACTACGAACAGGCCCGCGCGGATGTCGCCGAGATGAACCGGCTGATCGCGCCGGACGTGGTGATTCTCGACGAAGCGCAACGCATCAAAAACTGGCAGACCAAGACCGCCCAGACGATCAAGCAATTGGCAAGCCCGTACGCGTTTGTGCTCACTGGCACCCCGTTGGAAAACCGGATCGACGAGGTGTATTCCATCGCGCAATTCCTCGATCCGGCCATTTTCGGGCCGTTGTTCCGGTTCAATCGTGAATTTTACGATCTAGATGAAGACGGACGTCCGAAGGGATTCAGGAATCTTTCAGAGTTGCATCGGCGGTTGCGCCCTATCATGTTGAGGCGGCGCAAGGATGAGGTGGAGGATCAACTGCCGGAGCGGACGGTCAAGAATTACTTCGTGGCGATGGAGAAGGAGCAGCGGATCCACTACGCGGAGTTCGAGTTCGAGGCTGCCAAACTGATTGCCGCCGCCAAACGGCGGGCGTTGAGACCCGAGCAGATGGAAAGACTTCAGCGGATGCTCGCGTGTATGCGCATGGTTTGCGATACACCCTATATCCTCGATCCCAAGTGCAAAATTTGCCCGAAGCTCGGGGAGTTGTCCGAGATTCTGGCGGATATCATGGCCGGCGGCGACAGCAAGATCATCATCTTCTCCGAATGGGAGCGGATGCTGCACCTGGTGCGGGAATTGGCGCTGGAAATGAAAATCGATTTTGCATGGCATACCGGTTCCGTTCCGCAACAGAAACGCCGGGCCGAGATCAACCGGTTCAAGCAGGATCCAGCCTGTCGCCTGTTTCTATCCACCGATTCCGGCGCGACGGGATTGAATCTCCAGGCGGCCAATGTGGTGATCAATCTCGATCTGCCGTGGAATCCGGCGAAACTTGAGCAGCGCATCGCCAGGGCATGGCGCAAGCACCAGACCCGCGCCGTGCAGGTCATCAATCTGGTCAGTTCGGATTCCATCGAGAGCCGAATGATCGACACGCTGGCGCAGAAGCAGCAACTGGCCGACGGTGTGTTGGATGGACGCGGCGATTTGGAGAACATCAAGCTGCCCAGCGGGCGCGCGGCGTTTATGGCGCGTCTGCAATCCCTCATGGGCGACAAGGAGGGTGGGGCCGCTACTGCGCCCGCGGAACCGATCAGGCCGGCATCGGGGGCGGCGGTCCCGCCGGTGACGATGTTCCAGCAGGACTTGGTTGCACGGCTGGGCGGACGATTGGCGGCGTTGGAGCGCCGGGTGGATGCTGAAGGGCGGGAAGTGCTGGTGGCCGTGGTAGACGAGGCGGAGCAGGTCCGTCCGATGGCAGGACGATTGTTGCGGGACGCTTTTGAAGGCGCTGACTGCCCGGGGCTTGAGGTGCTGGACCGGACCACATACGAAACGATCCAACGGCTGATCGCGCAGGGATTGCTGCAACCTGTGGCTGGTGTCAGCCTGCTGCACGGCGGCAAGGCTGCGGTTGAAACCGATCGCGCCATTCGCGAACGAAGGTTGGGCGAAGCGCGGAGAATCATGGATCAGGCCGAGAGGAAACGAAAGATGAGCAGTGTGTTACGGGATGGCGGATTCCGGGTTGAGGCGATGCCGGCGATGCGGGAAGCGGTTGAATCGGCGCTCAAGGCCGTGGTTCGTATGGCGGGGGGCAAGGCGATGGAAGATGGCGAGGCGCCGCTTGCCGCACTGAAAACAGTTGAGCGTGGCGTTCTGCCTGATAATGCGGCGGAGACCGTAGCCCGGTTCAGGGCGCTGTCATCCTCGCCGGAGGAACCCGGCGAAACACTGGCGGATGAATTGCTGAAAGTTGGAACGGCGTTTGTCGAGGCGGCTCAAAAGTCGTTGGCCCGCGCCACATTGTCCTAGTACCAACCTGTTACGTGGTTTAGGGGAGGACGTAGTGTCTTGATTTTCCCTCCGGAAATGGCTTATTGTGCGGTTTCGATCGGGCGAGTTCAACCTGAGCGCAAAGACAGGAGATAAAGCGACGTGAAAAGAAAAGTGCTTATTCCCACTAAGCTTGAAAAGTTGGCCAAAGAAATCCTGGTCGCAAACGGGAACTACAATGTTATCCAGGAAGAGGTCGATATCATGACGCTTGCCGCGAGTCACCCTGATACTTACGCGGTGATCGTACGAAGCGAGAAAGTCACTCCGGTGGTCATGGCCGCGCTGCCCAATCTCAAGGTCGTCATAAGAGCAGGTGCCGGTTATGACAATATTGACACCAAATACGCTCGCAGCAAGGGTATTGATGTCATGAACACGCCGGGCGCCAACGCCAACGCGGTCGCTGAAGAAGTGGTCGCACTCATGCTTGCGGATGCCCGTCACGTTGTGGCTGCAGATGTCACTACGAGGGCAGGGAAGTGGGAGAAGGGCAAGCTCATGGGCCGCGAGATAACCGGCAAGACCGTTGGCATTGTGGGCCTGGGTAACATCGGCCGGCTGGTGGCGAAGCGGCTGACAGGGTTCGACGTCAAGCTGCTGGGTTTCGATCCTGTCATTTCCTCCGATCGCGCGGCTGAGTGTGGTGTGGAACTGACCGATCTGGCAACTATCTTTTCTTCAGCGGACTACGTCACTCTGCACCTGCCGGAGACCAAGGAAACCAAACGGATGGTGGGCGAGCAACTGCTCGGACTCATGAAGACAGGCGCAACGATTGTCAATTGTGCAAGGGCCGGGATCATTGACGAGGATGCACTCAGAAAGGTCAGGCAGGCAAAGAAGCTCCGCTTCCTGAACGATGTCTACGAAAAGGATGCCGAGGGGCCGAAGAGCGTGACGGACATTGCCGATCTGATGATGCCGCACCTTGGCGCGAGCACCGTCGAGGCCAACACCAATGCCGCCAGGCGCGCGGCTGAGGAGCTTATTGAGTATAACGCGAAAGGCGTGACCAGTTTCATAGTCAACCGGGATATTCCGCAGGGGCTGGACGAAACATATTGCGAGTTGGCAAACACGATCACGCGACTTGCCCGTTGCCTGCTTGGTGCCGATGCCACCCTTAAAGAGCTGGAGACCAGCATTTATGGATCGCTTCAGCCATATGCCGACTGGTTGATCGTTCCGATTGTCTCCGGAATTCAGCCGGATTTCCAGCTCTCCCTGGATAACAGGGCTGCTCATGAATATCTGAAGGAGATGGGCATCAATTATGGCAACCGGCAGGCCGACCCCAAGAAGGGCTATGGCGGATCCATCACAATTGACATGACTGGTGCCGTTACCAGCGGCAGTCTTCGGAAGGTCAGTGTACGTGGCACCATTGCGGAAGGGCTCATGATGGTTGCCCGCATCGACGAGTTTGACAAACTCTACTTCGACCCGAAGGGCAACACGGTTTTGTTTCTCTACGACGACCGTCCCGGCGTTATCGGTGTCATAGGCGCAGGTCTGGCCAAGGCGGGTATCAATATCGAAGATATGCGCAATCCGCATGATGCGCGGACCAATCGGTCGCTTGCGATCGCGAAGGTCAACAAGCGTGTGCCGAAGGAAGCGATCGACCGGATTGCGGCCGAGATCAAGGCCGTTTCTTCGTTCCACATCGAGTTGTAATCCAGACGGCCAAGTTGCTCTGGCTTTGCGCTCTTGGCGTCCTTGCGCGAGTATGCTTTGGGGTTGCCGCTACGTCCGGGCAACGTACCGAAGCAGGCTCTTCACATCGGGCAGGACATCGCACCCTGTTTGCCTGAGACGGGCCTCGGTCTGATGGCCGCCGCGTATCAGCACGCACCTGCACCGAAGTCCTGCCGCAACCTCGCAGTCGTGCACGGTGTCTCCAACCAGCAGGATGAGGGTTGGATCTGTCTTCACGGCTGCCAGAAGGCGGTGACCGGCTTCGAGTTTCGAGCGGGCAAAGAGATCCCCGAGGCCATAGAGCCCGCTGAAATGCTTCCTTATGCCGCGATCCCCCACCATTCGCTCCAGGATCGATGTTTCAGAGGCGGACAATATCGACATGTTGATGCCCATGCGTTGTAGATGTTCGAGGGTCTTGCGGGCGCCCCTGCGAAGGCGCACTGCCTTCGAATGAACCCGGTAGGCGTCGTGAAACTCAACTGCGACCTGCTTCCAGTTATCCCGGCTGAAATCAAAGCCCAGCCTGACGTAGTAGTCTTGGACCGGGAATCCGAACTTCGCTCGATACTGGGCGCAGGTAACAGGCTTGCGTCCATATTTGCGCAACATGTCGTTCAGGCTCTTGACGCATGCCGGAACATCGTCGATCAGGGTGCCGTTCCAATCCCATATGATATGCTGAATCATCGTGGCAATATAGCCATGATTCCGCGATTGGCAAGTGCCGAGGCAGTCAGTGGTCAGTGGTCAGTGGTCAGTGGTCAGTGGTCAGTGGTCAGTGGTCAGTGGTCAGTGGTCAGTGGTCAGTGGTCAGTGGTCAGTGGTCAGTGGTCAGTGGTCA
>Ga0247842_10008585_pt1 | contig 10654 bp, 6 predicted proteins | sample LaCruzMarch2015__3_FD_192411 | JGI IMG/M metagenome (GOLD analysis project Ga0247842, IMG submission 192411) | Freshwater microbial communities from meromictic Lake La Cruz, Castile-La Mancha, Spain - LaCruzMarch2015_19m | ecosystem: Environmental > Aquatic > Freshwater > Lake | place: Spain...
TGGCGCTGGCCTCGAACGACTGGGACAGGCGGTCGATGGCGAAGGCATTGACCCGGGCCTCGGTCAAATCCGACGGGATGCTGACCGGCCCGCTCACGCCGTCGCCCCCATCGTGAAGCGGTTCGGCAGGGGTCGGCGTGCCATTGGATGTCTCGGGAGCCGCCATGTGTAATCACCGGAAGGGTTCGGAAGTTGCTCGGTCTTAGACCCCGGAGCTTAACAGAAAATCCCCCGGACAAGTCTCCGGCGGATAACCGGTAATCCCGGCTAAATACTCTTTCTAGGGCAATCCGGTTTACCGACCCGGCGCACTGGTGCGGGCTCCCGCGCGCCCGGCTCAGCGCACGAGATCGGCATAGAGAACCGCCGCCAGGGCCAGAAACTCGCGGGCGGCCTTGCCCTTGGACTCCAGTTCAAAGACCGCGAGGCCCTCGCTGAAGGAGCGCCGGAAGACGGTCCGCTGGGACAGGCGCGGCTTGATGAAACGGATGCCGGGCGCGGCGACCAGGGCGGCGGCGGCCTCGTCGGTCTCACGCACCGCGTGATGGGTGTCGCCGCGGTTGATGAAGCCGATGATCTCCGGGGGGCGTTCCCGCACCACCGTCGCCACCAGTTGGATGAAGCGCTGGACCGACCAGATGTCGGCCTGCGACGGCTGCACCGGCACGACCACCCGATCACACAGGGCGAGCGCCAGGCGCAGGCTGTCCATATCCGCCGTGCCGGCGTCGATGACGACCTGCTCCACCTCGGTCAGTTGCTCGCGGGTCAGGGCGCGCTTGTCGAGGGCCCGCAGGGGCGGCGCGTAACCCTCCTCGCGCCGGACCTCGAGCACGTCCGTCAGGGTCGCCTGCGGGTCGATGTCCACCAACCGGCAGGCGAGCGCCCCCTGCGCCAGCCAGACCCCGAGATTGAATGCGACCGTGCTCTTGCCCGATCCGCCCTTGAGACTGGCCACCAGCGTGATCATGCCGCTTGTCTACCCTGAGCAGGTGCTATTGCGCGCCCGGCTTGGGCGCGTCGGCCGGGGCTGGTCCACCCTGGGGCGGGGCCTTCTTGGTGTAGCCGGCCGGGACCGTAAACAACTCATCGGGCTGGGGGCCGACGCGGATGGCCTTGAGCTCGCTTACGTAGCCGCCGGGAAACTCCTCGCGTACCGCCAGCTTCAGTTGCGGGTCATACCACTGGAGGCTGACCGCCGGCGGCTGGCTGGGCACCACCGTCGTCATCTGCCACTTCTCGGTCGCGCGGCCGTCGAGGGTTTCATTGCCGAGCAGCGTCAGTTCCATCGTCTGACCATTGGGCAGCACATGCTTCAAGGGCAGGCCCCGCTGCACGTCCAGCCACTGCGTGGCGGTCAGGGTCTGACCCTTGTCGGTCATGGACATCTCCCACTTCACCGCGGGGCGCCCGTTCACGTCCTCGATCCCGACCCGGCGACAGGTCAGACCCGCCATACCGACGCAGGGATCGCTCTCGGCGGACGGTGCGGCCGGGACCGGCGCCGCGGCCCCCGGGGGGGTAGCGCGCTCCAGATAGCTCTTCTCCGCCGGGAACAGGATCCACTCCTGGCCGCGCTTCTGGTCGGAGATTCGTACCACATCCCGACCCTTCTGGGACATCTCCATGCGGGTGCGCGCGTCGCCGACGAACATCTTGCCCCCGACGACCTGACCGTCCGGGGCGCGCCGCACCATGTCCGCCGCAAACTGGGCGCCGGCCCCATCGGCCCGGGCCACCCCCGCGGCGACCATGACGGCGCCCAGCAGTGCCGCCGAAACCATGCGCTTGTCGATTCTCATGTCGTTCTTCCTCATCGGTTTTTTAAAGTCACAACATCGGGATGCCCGGCTCAACGCGACCGCCAGGGGCTGGCCTCGTCGTCGGGGGCGGCGCCCGGGGGCCAGGCCGGCAGGGTGCCGGACGGGTGGGGAGCACCCTGGCCCGGGTCCAGCGGGCGCCCGCGCGCCCCCTGACGCGCCTGCTCCCGTTCGGTCAAGGGACGGAAACGGTAGGCCCCGGGGTCCGCCCACCCAGCCGCACTGCCGCCCGGTTGCGGCGGGTCGCCGCGATAACGATAACCCGCGGCGGCGGGCGCCGACCCGGGCGGCCAGGCCCGGGGGTCCGCCGACGCAGCGGTCGCATCGACATCGGAGCGAAAACGATCGGCGGCGGCGCCCGCTCCTTGCGGTGGTCCAGCGCCGCCGGACCAGCCGCCATTCCATGCGGGTGGTTGGTCCGCGGCGCGACCAGGGTCCGGCGACGGCCCAAACCGGTCGCGGGCCGACTCACCCGGCCCCGCACCGCGAGCGGCCCCGGTCGGGGTATTGGTGCCCTGGATCCAGTCGGGGCCAGGGGGGCGCTGGTCCCCCGCGCTGCCGCTTTGATTGGCGTCATTGTCCACCGGCAACCCCCAGGGATTGCCTTGCGCCAACTGAAGATAGGCCAGAAGCCCCGCCGCGACGAGCAGCGGCGCCGGCCGACGGCCAGACCCCGCGCCGCGCGGGTTGCCTCCGGTATCCCAATGCGCCGTCCATGCCAGGGCCGGGATACCCCCGGGGGTCAAGACGCGTCCCCGCCGGGTTCCTCATCGCTCTTCTTCAGCCGGATCCCGCGTCGCGGGGAGCGCGTCGGCGCCGGTTGGGCCTTCGAGGTCTCGCCCTTGGGCGCGACCGTGCCCGCCCGGGTCGGCGGCTTGGCGACGGTCTTCTTGGTACCCCCGGTCCGCCCCGCGGCCCCGGCCGCCGTGGTTCGGGTCGGCGCACTCCCGGCTGGGCGTACCGCGGGGGGCGTCCCCGGGGCCGGCGCTGACGGCGGTGTCGGGTCCTGCGTGTCCGCGTCCGGTGTCGCCGCGGCAGGAGGACGCAGCACCAGGGCGGAGCGCGGTTTGGGAGCGGCGGCGGCCGTCACCGCCGCGTCCATGGTCGCGGGCGCCGCGGGAAGCGGACCGGCCGGCGCGGCAGAGCCGGCCCCAGCCGCGCCCGCGCCCGCCCCGGAACCGCCATCGGCTGCGGCCGACGGTCCCGGCCTGGGGCGCCTGGGACGCGGCGGCGGCTTGGGTTTGAAGGTGTTCTTCGCCAAATCGAACAGCAGGATGAAGATGCCCCGCACGGCGTAGAAGACCAGGATCAAGACCTCCCCGACCTTTGCCGGGAGCCCGGACCCGCCGCCCGTGCGGGATTCCCGCCGTGCGGCATCGAGCGCAGCCACCTCGGCCTGGCACGGCAGCCCGCCGGGCGGCAGATGCAGCGCCGTGGCGGCGGCCACCGCGCACATATCGCGAGCCTTGGCCACGCAGCCCAAGGGAATGACGATCAGGGTCAGGACCGTGGAGACGACGGTGCCGGCCAAGAGCGAGATCGCCATGCCCTGGAAGATCGGGTCGGTGATGATGACGCTGGAGCCGGCGACCAGCGCCAGGGCGGTGATGAGGATGGGCCGCGTGCGGACCTTGCAGGCACGGATCACGGCCTCGGCCACCGGGGTGCCTTGGCGTATCTCGTGGATGGAGAAATCGACCAGCAGGATCGAGTTGCGCACGATGATGCCGGCCAGCGCGATCCAGCCGATCATCGAGGTAGCCGTGAAGGCCCCCCCCAGGCCCAACTCGAACATGATGAAATGGGCCGGGATGATGCCCAGCAGGGTGAGCGGGATCGGTGCCATGATCACGAGCGGGATACGGAAGTTGCCGAATTCCCAGACCACCAGGATATAAATCAGCAGCAGGGCGACGATGAAGGCCCCGCCCATATCGCGGAAGGTCTCGAAGGTCACGGTCCACTCCCCCGCCCACGCCACGGACAGCCGGTCGGAGGCCGGCGGGGGCCCCAACCAGTAAAAGGCGTCGTCCAGGCCCCCACCGGCGGCGGGGCTGGTGCCGTCCGGTGCCCGGTAGGCGGCCGCCGCCATCAGGTCCTGCACCTGGAACATGGCATAGACCGGCGCCGCGAGGCGCCCGCCGACGTCCGCCACCACATATTCCACCCCACGCAGGTCCTTGTTGTAGATGACATCCTCTTCCTTGGCGAGACGCAACTGGCCCAGTTCACGCAAGGGGACCGTGAACCCCTGGTTCGATGAGATCGGCAGGTCGCCCAGCGCGTCGACCCGGGAGCGCTCCGCCAGCGGGACCTGCAGGACGATCTGGGTGGGCTCGTGGCCGCTCTGCTGGCCCGCCCCCTGTTTGATGTCCCCGATGGGGGCCCCGCCCAGGGCCATGGTCAGGTTGCGGTTGATCGTGTCCACCGAGATGCCGCGCCGCACCGCCTTCTCGGTGTCCACGTCGAAGCGCCAATAGTCATAGCCCCCGCGCAGATAATTGTCCACGTCGCGGGCGCTCTCCGCTTTGCGGAAAAAATCGGTGAGATCCTGGGCGAACTGCCGCCGCAGCGCGGGCGTAGGCCCATGGATCTCGGCCACCACCGACTGCAGGACCGGGGGCCCGGGGGGCATCTCCACCACCGCCAGCGTCGGGCGCAGCGCCGGTTTGAGGTCCGCCACCAGGGCGTCCAGGGTCTCGCGCGCCGCGACCGCAATCTCGTGACTGGTGCGGTGGCGTTCGTGCTTGTCGGTGAGTTGCACCTGGATCTCCGCCTGCCAGGGCTCGGTGCGCATGTAATAGTGCCGGACCATGCCGTTGAAGTCGAAGGGACGCGCGGTCCCGGCATAGACCTGCAGGGCGGTCACCTCGGGCAGCGCCCGCAACTGCTGCGCCAGGGTGTCGGCCAGGTTGGCCGTCACCGGCAGGGCCGTGCCCTGGGGCATGTCGATGACGACCGAGAACTCGGGCTTGTTGTCGAGCGGCATCATCTTCACCGCCACCCATTGGAAATAGAACAGGGAGCAGGCGAACAGGAAACTCCCCCACAGGACCAGCCGGAAGATGCGCCGCTTTTTCGGGCTCTCGATCAGGGGCGTCAGGATGGCGCGGAAGAAGCGCTCGATGTATTCGGCGTCCCGGTGCTCGCGCTTCTCCGCCGCCGCCAGGTACGCAAGCGACGGGCGCAGCCACCTGGAGATGGCGAGATAAGGGGTGAAGACAAAGGCCGCGAACAGTGAGATGAACATCGCCACCGACCCGAGCTTGGGGATCGGCGCCATATAGGGCCCCATCATGCCGCTCACGAAGCCCATGGGCAGCAGGGCGGCGATGACGGTGAAGGTGGCGAGGATGGTGGGATTGCCGACCTCGCGCACCGCGTCCACCGCGGTCGCGTCGTCGGTGCGGCCGTCCGCCAGCCAGCGCCGGTAGATGTTCTCGATCACGACGATGGCATCGTCCACCAGGATGCCGATCGAGAAGATGAGCGCGAACAGACTCACCCGGTCGATCGTGATGCCCCAGATCCAGGCCACGAAGACCGTCATGAAGAGCACCACCGGGATCACCAGCATGACCACGATGGCGGGGCGCAGCGCCCGGAAGGCAAAGAGCACCAGCACGAAGACGAAGAAGGTCGCCTTGATCAGCTTGAGGATCAGTTCCGTGACCTTCTGGTCCGCCGTCTGACCGTAGTTACGGGTGACGCTGACCTCGACATTGTTGGGGATGCGGCTGTCCTTCAGTTCCTCCACCCGGTCCATGATGTCGTTCGCGACCGTCACGCCATTGGTCAATTCCTTCTTGGCCACGGCGATGGTCACCGCCGGACGGCCCTGGGGTGCGTCCTGCCGCGCCGCCGCCGGTCCCGTGTAGTAGGCCACCAACTGGGTCGCATCCTCGGGTCCCAGGGTGACCCGTGCCAGGTCACGGATATAGACCGGCGCCTTATTGAAGGTGCCGACCACCAGCCGGTTGATGTCATCCACACCCGTCAGGAAGGAGCCGCTGGTGAGCGTGAAGTGCGAACCACTGGTCTCCAGGCCGCCGGCGGAGGCCTCGGCATTGGCGGTCTTGAGCGTCTGCGCCACCTGGTCCAGGCTGATCTGATAGCCGGACAAGCGCTCCGGATAGACATCGACGGTGACCTGCTCGCGCCGCCCGCCGGTGATCATGCCGGGCCCCGTGTTCTTGACCTGTCCGATCGCCTGGAGCACGTCCTGGGCGAGCAGGCGCAACTGCCCGTCATCGACATCGGGGACGCCGTTTTGGTCCAGGTCCTTGGACCACAGGGTCAGGGTGACGATCGGCACGTCATCCACACCCTTGCTCTTCACGAGCGGCGGCAGGACCCCCGGCGGGATCTTGTCCATGTTGGAGGCGAGCTTGTCGTTCACCTTCACGAGCGAGGGCCCCATCGGCTGGCCCACGTCGAATTCGACGGTGACGAAGCCCCGGCCGCGCTGGGAGGCGGAATAGACGTGCTTGACCCCGGGGATCTCGCTCATGATCCGCTCCAGGGGCTGCATCGCCATATTGGCGACCTGCTGCGCCGAGGCCCCCGGGTACTGCACCATGATGTCGATCATGGGCACCGAGATCTGCGGGTCCTCCTGGCGCGGCGTCAGGATCAGCCCCAGGAGCCCCATGAGCAGCATGGCGACATAGAAGAGCGGGGAGAGCGGGGAGCGGATGAAAAACCGGGCGGTGCGCCCGGCGATCCCCAGGTGCTCCTCGGCCACGGGCGGCTCTTGGTGGTCGGGGGCAACAGTCACTTCTTGGCTCATGAGACTTCCAGGCAATCCGCTGCGGCACGGCGTCGTTCGGGTCGGGCGCGGGCCCGATGCCGCACATCAGGTGGAACAAGGCTGGCGGAAAAGGGCGCCGGCCAGTTGATAATTAGACAGGATTAACAGGATTATTTCGGATTCACAAGATGACAGAAACGACCCAGTCATCCGACTTCAAATCCTGTTGATCCTGCACAATCCTGTCAATCCTGTCCGCTTATTCTAAGCCGCAGCGACGCTGCTACCGAGCCGGGGGGGGCTCCTTGGCCCAGCCCGCGGTCACGCGCGGCCCCGGGTTCACGAGCACCCGCTCACCCGCCGCCAGGCCGCTCAGCACGGTGACGAAGCCGTCGCTCTGGTCCTCGCCGATGCGGATCAGCCGCAACTGGGGTTCGCCGCCGTCACCCAGGACGTAGACCCCGGGCAGGCTGCCGTTGTAGCGGATCGCGCTGCGCGGGATCACCGGATTGGCACGCGCCGCGGCGCCGCTGTCGCTGCTGTCGGGGATCAGCACCTTGGCATACATGCCAGGCGCGGAGACGCCTTGGGGCAGATCGAACTTGACCTTGACCGTATGGCGCTGGCTGTCGGCCACGGGGAAGATCTGGGCCACCCGCACCGGCACCCGGCGGTTATGCAGGTCCAACTCCGCGGTGACCACCATGCCCTCGCGCAGCCCCGGGCGCAGGCGCGCCGGCACGTCCACCTCCACCTGGAGATACTCCACATCGGCGTAGTTGAGCAGCGGCTGGCCGGGCTGGACGGTGTCCCCCACCTCGACGAGCTTCTTCACGATGACCCCGGCGAAGGGGGCGATGCTGCGCGCGTCGCGGATCTTGGTATCTAAGGCCTGGAGTTCGGCCTGGAGACGCATGATCGTATTCTGGGCCTCCTGCACCTGGATGCCGGAGGCGAAGAGGTCCGCGCCGCGCTCGGCGCCGCGCTCCCGATCACCGACGAGTCCCTCCATCGGCCGGGTGAACATCTGGTCGAACAGATTGGGCACGCCCATGCCGCCCGGGGAGGCGTTGGTACGCGGCGAGAACATCTCCCGGTTGTACTGCACCCCGGCGTTGCGCAACTGGGCGTCGGCGCTCGCCATCTGGGCGACCATGGCGCGCCGCTTGGCGAGCAGTTCGGCGTCGTCGATCCCCACCAGGAGGTCGGACGCCTTGAAGTTATCGCCCTCGATCCCGGCCAGATAGGCGACCCGGCCCGGCAACTGGGCCGACAGGACCACCTCCTTGTAGGGGATCACGGTCCCGCCCAAGGAGACGCTGGGCGCCCCCTGGGCCTGCTGGACCACGACCGACTCGCCAAGGTCCGCGGGCGGCGGCGCGGCAGCGCCGGCTCCGACCCAGGCGGCAAGGACAAGAAAACAGGCACCGAGCTTACTTCTAGTCATAGTTCCCATCGTATCGCACACGAAACGCTATAGTCCGGATCGAAATATCGGCCGGCGAGGGCGGCCGCGACCGCCGCGACACTGTTCGCCGGACAGTATGCACGCGCGCCCCGTACGCATTCAAGCAACGCGCGGAGAACAGAGGAAAAAGCAGCGGGGAATCGGGACCTCCCCGGGGGCGTCCGAGAACCCCCGCCGCGCCGCTCGCACGACCACCGGCGCGCCTGCCAGTGACCGCACAAGGCCCTGACCGGCGCCGCCACCCCTGGGACGGGCCCCGGGCGAGCGCCAGACTACCGCGCCAAGGTCGATCGGTATACCATCCGCGGTCAATTAAAACGCCACCCCGAGGCCGACCGCCGCTCGCGCCGCCCGGCCGGCAGGCGGACGCGGCGTCGCCGCTCGGTCCCTGGCAGGCGCGCCTGAGCATTCGCAGTTCATTCTTTTCATAAGGAATCTCCCATGCCGTCAGAAGAGGTCGTGTCCCAGCGCCTGATCAACCTGGAACGTCATTTGGAGCAGGAAAACCCGGTGCTCCTGAGCGCCGTGCAGAGCTTCCGGGAACTGGACAAGGTCGCCCACGCCATGGGGCTGTCGCCGGTCGGCGAGTCCTACGCCACCCAGATCCCCTGGTGGCCCCTGATCTCGGTCCTGGGGACCTTCTCCTCCGGCAAGTCCACCTTCATCAACCACTACCTGGGGCAGAAGGTCCAGCGCACCGGCAATCAGGCGGTGGATGATCGCTTCACCGTCATCTGCTACAGCCGTGCCGCCACCACCCAGGCCCTGCCCGGGGTCGCCCTGGACGCGGACCCGCGCTTCCCGCTGTATCGGATCTCCACCAGCATCAATCAGGTGGCCAGCGGCGAGGGGGCGCGGATCGATGCCTATCTGCAACTGAAGGCCTGCCCGAGCGAGGTCCTGCGCGGCAAGATCCTGATCGACTCCCCCGGCTTCGACGCCGACAAGCAGCGGACCGCAACGCTGCGCATCGTCGACCACATCATCGACCTCTCCGACCTGGTCCTGGTCTTCTTCGACGCCCGCCACCCGGAGCCGGGCGCCATGCGCGACACCCTGCACCACCTGGTGGGCAAGACCATCCACCGCGCCGACCCCGGCAAGTTCATGTTCATCCTGAACCAGATCGACATGACCGCCCGCGAGGACAATCCGGAGGACGTGGTGGCCGCCTGGCAACGGGCACTGGGGGAAGAGGGCCTGACCGCCGGGCGCTTCTATACCATTTATTGCCCGGAGGCGGCCAGCCCGATCGAGGACCCGGCCCTGCGCCGCCGCTATGAGAACAAGCGCGACGCGGATCTGGCCGAGATCCACGGCCGGATGCACTCGGTGGAGGTGGAGCGCGCCTACCGCATCGTCGGCGCCCTGGACAAGACCGCCAACGACATCGGCGAGGGCGCCGCACCCATCCTGACGCAGGCCCTGTCGCGCTGGCGCCGGCGGGTCCTGACCGCCGATGCGATCCTCCTGGCGCTCGTCGGGGCCCTCTTCCTGTTCTGGAGCATCAGTGCCGGGCACTGGCAGGGTCTGACCTACGATCCGCCCTGGTTCGCCGTCCTCGAGCAGGTCAGTTGGGGACCCAAGGCCCTGTTCGGCATCCTGGCCGGGCTGGCCCTGGCCGCTCACTTCGGGATCCGCCGCCTGGCCACCAAGGGCCTGGTGGACTGGGTGCGCCTGCGGGCCGCGGCGTCCAATGTGGAGGGCAACCTGGCGGCCGCCTTTGCTTACAACACCACGCCCTGGCGGACCGTCCTCGTCGCCACCCCCGCCGGCTGGGGCCCCGAGGCACGGCGCCGCGTCGAGCAGGTGTTGCAGAACTGCGATGCCTATGTCCAGACGCTCAATGACCGCTTCACCAACCCGTCAGGCTCCGAGAGCCCCTTCGGCCCCCAGGGCTAAGCCCTGCCGTGACCCCTGGCTCGTGAGTCCTCTTACAGAGATACCTTGAATCCTCGCACAGAGACACCCTGAATCCTCTAACAGAGACACCGTCCTCTCACAGAGGCACCATGAATTCTCTCACAAAGGCACAAAGACACGGAGAAGAGACGCTTGACAACAGGGTTTGAGGCTGTCAGCGAAGAGACGGGGGCCGAACGCCGCGAGCGCGCGGACGTGCCGCGTCTGGTGCGGTCGCGGCATGGCGCATCGACCTGGGCGTATCCCCTTTTTTTTCAGGTATTCTTTATCTTTGTGTCTTTGTGTCTTTGTGAGAGATAAGGAGTTCACATGCGTATCGGCGTGGACCTGGGCGGGACCAAGATCGAGGCCATCGCCCTTGACTCCGAAGGCCGGGTCCTGGCCCGGCACCGGATACCGGCGCCCCGCGGCGATTACGGCGCGACCCTGGGGGCCATCGCCGGGCTGATCGACGCCATCGAGTCGGCGGCCGGTCAACCGGGCAGCGTCGGCATCGGCACCCCCGGGGCCCTCTCACCCTTCACCGGGCGGCTGCGCAACGCCAACTCCGTCTGGCTCAACGACCGGCCCCTGGACCTGGACCTGGCCGAGCGCCTGGGGCGGCCGGTGCGCCTGGCCAACGACGCCGACTGCTTCGCCCTCTCCGAGGCCACCGACGGCGCCGGCCGCGGGGCCGCCTGCGTCTTCGGGGTC
>Ga0247842_10008587_pt1 | contig 10651 bp, 15 predicted proteins | sample LaCruzMarch2015__3_FD_192411 | JGI IMG/M metagenome (GOLD analysis project Ga0247842, IMG submission 192411) | Freshwater microbial communities from meromictic Lake La Cruz, Castile-La Mancha, Spain - LaCruzMarch2015_19m | ecosystem: Environmental > Aquatic > Freshwater > Lake | place: Spain...
AAGCAGATCGAGTATTTCATCCTGCATACCGGGCAGCACTATTCGTACGAGATGGACCAAGCCTTCTTTCACGATCTCGAATTGCCCGAACCGAAGTACAATCTCGATGTCGGTTCCGGGACCCATGCCGAGCAGACCAGCCGGATCCTGACCGGTATCGAACATGTCCTTTTGGAGGAACAACCGGACATTGTGCTTGTCCAGGGCGATACGAACACGGTGCTTGCCGGTGCGCTTGCTGCCGCGAAACTTCACATCCGGGTCGGTCATGTGGAGGCTGGCTTGCGGAGTTTTGATCGGACGATGCCCGAAGAGATCAACCGGGTGGTGGCGGATCATATCTCTGATCTGCTCTTCGCACCCACCGAGACTGCGCGGCAGAACCTCCTGAACGAAGGCATTGAGGATAATAAGATCAGCGTGACCGGCAACACGATTGTCGATGCCGTCTTCCAGAACCTGGATATCTCGAAAGAAGAAAGCGAATATCCTCGACACTCTTGGCATAGCACCGAAGGGCTACTTCCTCGTCACTGCCCACCGGCAGGAGAATGTGGATTCTCCTGAGAACCTCAAAAACATCATCCGGGGGATTCTTGCGATCCACCAGGAGTACTCACTGCCCGTCATCTTCCCGATGCACCCCCGCACCCGGAAGATGGTTGAGCAGTTCAACATATCGTTATGCGGAATATCTGTCATTGAACCCACCGGTTTTTTCGAATTCCTACAACTTGAATCCAATGCCCGCCTCATCCTGACGGACTCTGGCGGTGTCCAGGAGGAATCCTGTATTCTTGGTGTGCCGTGCGTTACTCTCCGGAATACAACGGAACGACCGGAGACGATTGAGGTTGGGGCGAATGTGCTGGCGGGTACGGATGCACAACGTATCGTTGATGCAGCGAGCCGGATGCTTTTTGTTAAAAAAGAGTGGCAAAATCCATATGGTGACGGGAAAGCGGGGGTGAGGATTGTTTCGATTTGTTGTGGTGCCACTTCAGGCTGAGAAAAACCGCATATTGCGGGATGAAGTCCGGCACTATTTTTATACTATTTATTTCCATAAGACTTCGATATCCGTGCATCATTCTGGGAATCATGCTTCATTCGATACTGGAGGTCGTGCCCGGAACCGCCCGGTTGCAGGAAGGCGAAAGAGCAACGGGTTATTAACATGGCGAATGCGGTGAATACACTTCCGGGTAAGCGCCTGACCTGGGAGGGTTTTGACCATCAGAGCAAACAGGAGATAAGGTTCAAGGGATGAAGAGGAGCGTTGCCGAATGATTGAGATAAACACGGTCTTTTTATCGTGCACTTCATTACAACGGATGAACTCAGTACATCTCGACCTTCAATCCCGGAACTTGGAGAAAATGCCGATCGCGGGTGATAATGATCCCGTCGTTGCAGAGGGTGATTGAGGCGATCAGTTCATCGAACTCTCCAATAGAATTCCCTTCCCTTCTCTGGTCTGCCGATAGAGCCCCGAATGCCTCGTATGTGTCATCGTCGATCGTGAGGTTAATGAGAGCGTTTTGTATAGCCTGGACCTCCTGCATATTGTCGCGTAACGATGCAGACAGGAATGCCCCTCTGTATAACTCCAGAATATTAATAGTGGTAGTAGCAAGGGGTATTCCAGCCTCAATAAGCATATTGATCTTTAATATTGCTTCGGGTTTCTGACGAATAAGGTCGATCAAAAATGAGGTGTCAAGCGTCGGCATTGAACGGTACCTCGCGCATCCTTGCCTGCCTCATCTTTGTTGATGCTTGTTCGATTGCATCAGCAAGTTCAGGGTTAGGACCGAATTCACGAAGTACATCTGTTAATGCCCGTTTTGGAGGTGTAAACTTCAGGATCACTTCAGAAAAACTCAAATTTGAGTTGCTTTTCAACCTGAACAGCCGGTCGTACGCCTCGTCATTGATACTTATTGTTCTGGTTGCCATACTTGTGTATGTGTATGTACACAGATATAGGATTATCCTGTCTTCGGGATAGGTCAGGTCATACCTTATTGGGGTAACTTCATCAGCTTCTCTCCCGGGCGTGGGTGATCCCGGGGTCTGATACGAAAAGGACAAATTACTCCAGTGACGAGAGAGCCTTGACATGTACCCATTACTCATCTGCGGGAGCTTGGCTGGATAGTTAAAAAAAGTTACTTCACATAGGGGCATGCCACGGGGCGTGCCGAGATCATAAAGTGCATGAAAGCGAGTGGAATATCTACCGACAAAATCGCACGAGTCACCGGCATGTCAGGGTATGAGATTGAAAAAATCGTGTAAGAATAATCGTGATGAGGCACCTTTGAAAACCGATCGTATCCAGATACGAATGTATAGAATTTACCTTCCGGACCCCCTGCTCAGAACGGGACACATTTTTTCTTTCAATACGTTATCCGGGATAACCGTCATTGAACCCACCGGTTTTTTAAAAATTCCTGCAACTTGAATCCAATGCCCGCCTTATCCTGACGGACTCTGGCAGCGTCCAGGAAGAATCCTGTATTCCGTGTATGCCGTGCGTGACGCTTCGGAACACGATCGAGCACCCGGAGACGATCGATGTCGGGGCGAATCTGCTTGCCGGGACCGGGTGTGAATGGATCCGGGCGGGGGTAAACGAGAGGGTAAACGCGGTAACGTGCGGGGGATACGGGGAGGATCCTCTCCAAGTTCTGGAGGGATGTATCGAGATCTTTTTTAGAGTTTCCACAGATCCGATCGAGCCTGCGGGGGATACCAAGACCCGACTCAACCAGCAAAAGAGATCAAAACCCCGCTCACCAAACCCGACCGGACCAACCGGACCAACTGAACGCACGCACGTCCCTCATACTCACTACGTCCGTGCAGCGCCATGAGAGCCGTAAATCTGCGCGCATCCCACACGACCCAGGAGAGATCATGATCGCAATTGTCCTTGCCATCGGTCGATCGATGGATAGTACATTGCACATGATGGAAACTACACCCCATGATCGCGATTGTCCCTGGTACCCGTCCCGAGATCATCAAGATGTCCTCCATTATCCAGGAATGCGAAGCGAAGCAGATTGAGTATTTCATCCTGCATACCGGGCAGCACTATTCGCACGAGATGGACCAAGCCTTCTTTCACGATCCCGGATTGCCCGAATCGAAGTACAATCCCGATGTCGGCTCCGGGTCCCATGCCGAGCAGACCAGCCGGATCCTGACCGGTATCGAACATGTCCTGATGGAGGAACAACCGGACATTGTGCTTGTCCTGGGCGATACGAATACGGTGCTTGCCGGTGCGCTTGTGACGGCGAAACTGCACATCCTCCGGACCCGGTAGGATCGTGATCATGCGCGGTTACGGGCTTTCCGGCAAAGCGGATCTCGTGGTTGGCTCCTCAATTTTTGGGAAATACCTAGGGAGTGCCCGCTCATCGCTGGGGGGGCTAAAGAACCCTTGACCTCTTCAACAGGATCGGTTCCCGTCAAGATTATACGGATTCCCAGGCGGGTTTTTGGGCGCTTTCGAAGAAAGCACTCGACAATCCCGGTTTCACCACCTACGGGCAGGGGATTCTCGTCCGATATGGTCAGTCATTTTGCCGGGCGCGGGCTGGTGATTACGGAATTACCGATTACGGTTCGCTACGAAGTTCCTAAAAAACCATAAGAATATTTTTCTGGCGGATGGGCTGGGGTTTTGCGGGGTCTGTCTGTTTTTCCAGTGATACCACTCGTCAAATGCAATTATAAGTCGTTTTCGGGCATGTAAAATTCACACGGATTATCGTTCAATTGACAAAAACCCTGAAATTTAGCATTGTTTATAATGGAGGAACTCAGATCACAGATGTTTGATATCCCCAAATCACTGGATTTTTTTGACAGAGCTAAGGATTGCCGTTTTGTTGGGGCGTATTGCAATACGCCCGTACTTTCACTGTCGGGATCAATGTTGGGTCCATAGACATATTGATTACCTGATTTTTCCAGGAATCTCTATAGAGAATTGTTCAAGGCGGATTTTAGTGATTTTATCCTTTGACATTTTTTTTCTCCGTAATGCGTTTTATTTCTTTGTCAAAATCGGAGATGTAATTGTTATCCTGTATAACCCGATATTCTTCGAATTCCTGTTCGGACTTTAGCTTTGCCTCAAGCGCAGACACCCTGCCTTTATCCTTGAGAATGGGATATTTGGAAAGCACAAGAAAACTCTGAAGAAACTCTGCCCAATCTTTCATTCGGGTAACCATCTGTCGTTTGGCTTGGTTTTCCGCAAGATCGAGATATGCCGAGACGATTTGATTGAGTTCTTTGATATGCGCTTCATTCAGGTAATTTTTTGCTATGGCAACATCGGATTTCAGTATTTTGCCTTCCGGTGCCTGTTTCCAGCTTGTCAAACCCATATAAATCTTTGTTGCGTCTGCCGAATCATAAACAATTTCCGCGGCGGTCTTACCGGTTATAGCCCAATGCAGTTCGTTTTGCACCGTAGCAAAAAACTCCTTTGTAATCGGTGCGTTTTTATCATAATCGGCGGAAAGCGCATAAATGTCGGTTATTTTCTGATAGAAACGCCGTTCACTTGCCCGGATTTCCCTGATTCGTTCAAGGAGGTCCTCGAAATAATCCCTGCCAAAAACAGTTTTCCCCTCCTTGAGCCGCTCGTCATCCAGCACAAAACCCTTGATTATGAACTCTTTAAGCGTCTTTGTGGCCCAGATACGGAACTGCGTTGCCTGGTAGGAGTTTACCCTGTAGCCGACTGCAATAATTGCATCAAGGTTGTAGAATTCCATATTCCGGCTAACCTGCCGCTGCCCTTCCTTTTGAACTGTTTCCAAAATGGAAAGAGTTGTTTCCCGCTGCAGCTCACCGGTCTCATAGATATTTGCCAGATGTTTACTGATGGCGGGTATCTTAACGCTAAAGAGCTCGGCTATTGCCTTCTGAGTAAGCCAGACAGTTTCGTCTTTTATGAAAACATCGACCTTTACCTTGCCGTCGGCGGCAGTGTAGAGAAGGAAGTTGGATTGGTGGGTTGGGAGGTTGGATTTTTTCATTTAGATTGTCCCTTCCGATGTTTCGCTGTCGGGAGCGATATCTGTACAGTGAATGGATTGATAGCTAGATTTTTTTAGGAAGTTCTTAAGACGAATTGTTCGATATGTAATCCGGTGTGTTTATTCATTTGTGTGGTCTGCTCTAAAATATCATACAGTTTAGGATCCGATTCCTTACCTATATTCAACAAGATTTTTATCGTATCCTTGCTTTCGCTTTTATCAGATCTTTTCCAATTTTGGAGAAGTTTTTTCGGGTTTTACCCAATTAAATCCTCGTAAATAATCATTGGCTCCATGGACTTCAGCCGCTTTTCGGCGGATATCTCGTCTTTTGTGCCTCACCGTACTGAGGTGAGAAAGAGCACGACCCGAAGGGGGGGAGCGTAGGGGGGGATAGCAATCCCCCCCGAAGCGACGAACGTGCCGAGATACGGTGAGGATCCTCTCCAAGTTCTGGGTGGATGTACCGGGATCTTTTTAGAGTCTCAACAAATCCGGTCGAGCCAGCGGGAGATACCAGGAACCGCCTCAACCAGCATAAGAGATCAAAACCCCTCTCACTAATCCCGAACAGACCGACCGGATCCTGACGGGTGGTATCGGGCGTGTTCTCGAAAATGAAACGCCCGACATCGTGCTTGTGCAGGGCGATACGAATACTGTGCTTGCTTGTACGCTTGTGGCGGTGAAACTGCACATCCTCCGTACCCGGTAGGATCGTGATCATGCGCGGAAACGGATTTGCCGGTGCGCTTGCCGCTGCAAAGCTCCCCATCCGGGTCGGTCATGTGGAGGCTGGCTTGCGGAGTTTTGATCGGATGATGCCCGAAGAGATCAACCGGGTGGTGGCGGATCATATCTCTGATCTGCTCTTCGCACCCACCGAGACTGCGCGGCAGAACCTCCAGAACGAAGGTATTGAGGATAATAAAATCTGCGTGACCGGCAACATGATTGTCGATGCCGTCTTCCAGAACCTGGATATCTCGAAAGAAGAACGCGAATATCCCCGACACTCTTGGCATAGCCCCGGAGGGCTATTTCCTCATCACCTCCCACCGGCAGGAGAATGTTGATTCTCCCGAGAATCTCAGAAACATCATCCGGGGGCATCTCGCGATCCACGAGGAATACTCACTGCCCGTCATCATCCCGATGCACCCCCGCCCCGGAAGATGGTTGAGCAGTTTAACATCCCCTTATGCGGGATATCAGTCATTGAACCCACCGGGTTTTTTGAATTTTTGCAACTTGAATCCAATGCCCGCCTCATCCTGACCGACTCTGGCTGCGTCCAGGAGGAATCCTGTATTCTGGGTGTGCCTTGTGTTACTCTCCGGAATACGACGGAGCGCCCGGTGACGATTGAGGTTGGGGCGAATAGGTTGGTCGGGACCGGGTGCGACCGGATCCGGGCGGGGGTGAACGAGAGGGTAAACGCGGATCTCGTGATTGGCTCGCGGTTTCTGGGAACGATGAATGGCGTGCCTGCTCATCGTCGGGTGGGGCAGAAAACTCTTGACCTTTTCACCAGGATCGGTTCCCGTCAAGCCTGTACGGATTCCCTGTCCGGGTTCCGGGTGCTATCGAAAAAGGCACTGGACAATCCCGGTTTCACTTCATAGTGATCTCCCCGATACGGTAAAAGGACGTCTCTTAAATCACAATATTCCAAGATAAAAAAGAGGTCAGTTGCTTTTGATAAACAGAACATTTGGGAGATCTTTGAAGTGCAAATCACCGGTTACAATCCTGTGATTGCCGATATGGGCGGTTGCTAAAATGATGGCATCAGCCGTTCCACCCTTGAATCCTTGATATTTGAACTTTCCTGCCATAATTGCAATCTCGGGAGACACAGGTACGGGTAGACTTCTGTAAAGAATATCTTCAACGCATTCGTCCGCTTCATCCACTCCGACTTTAGGAATAAGAGACCGCAGTATTTCTGTCAGGGTGATCGAAGAAACATAGAGGTCTTCATCACCATCGATATATGCCGAAATTTCAGGGTTGTCCGTCTCATAATACTCTATCCAGGTCCAGGTATCAATGACGAGTCCGATACGGATCATCCTCCTCCCTTACAAAGGGACCGATTCCCGGGTGTGTCCCGGCAGCGGAGGGTCGTGATTTCCGGTGTTTCTTAAATAAAAACAGAATCGCCTCCTCATAGGTGTCGACGTTGGCTTCTTTTTTTATCAGATCCAGTTTAGCCTTGATTATCGGGGACACCTGAATGGTTGTCCTTGAGGGCTTTCCCCGAAAGGTTTGGAGATCTGTTGGGGCGGTAACCGCTTCTGCCATAATTATACACTATGGCGATGCGAATAATTAATCTTTGTTTAAAAAAATGGTTTTTTTCCTCATTTCACATCCAACGCACAGAACAGGTTGAAATGCCATTCACAGATGAACCGAGATCGATTCTCTGTTGGAATACATCCGGCAGTAGGAGTGCAGGGGAATCCATTTCACCGGTTTCGTTCGTTGCCACCGGGATACCCGGAAGAATGGTTTCAATTTACGGTTTCCTGATTGTCAGGTACTTACGGCTTGGGCGATATGCGGAAATTTAAAGAACCCAAATCTTCCGAAGAGATTTAATATATTTCACTTCTAACATTAAGATACTCAAATATCTTAATGTCACAATCTTCACGAACGCGAACACTTTCACAGTATCTCCTCATGTGCCAGAATGGCATTTCCCGGCGGTATATTCTATGGAACACGACAACGAGCACCTTAAACGGCAACCTGTGCTCGCCCAACCGAAGACTCAACCGGCAACGTTCCCGACGAAATTACCCGGTGTTATTGTTGTCATCCCCGCCTACAACGAGGAGCTGGTGATTGGGAGTCTCGTGTTGAAAGCCTCCCGGCTGGTGGAGACGGTGATTGTGGTGAATGACGGTTCCACCGACACCACCACCCATGTGGCGCGGTTAGCCGGGGCAGAGGTGATCCGGCTCGCGGAGAATATGGGGAAAGCCCATGCCCTTCTTGCCGGCTTGAACCGTGCCCGCGAGCTTGGTTGCACTGCTGCGGTGACGCTGGACGGCGATGGGCAGCATAAGACCCGGGAGATTCCGGTGGTGGCACAACCGGTGCTGGAGGGGAAAGCGGATCTCGTGATTGGTTCGCGGTTTCTGGGAAAGACGAATGGCGTGCCGCCTCATCGCCGGGTGGGGCAAAAAGACCCTTGACTTCTTCACCAGGATCGGTTCCCGCCATCTTGTCCCGGTTCTGCGGTAGGTGACTGCCTGACAACGAACGGCACGTTATACCCGGGTAGGAGATACACCCCCTACTGACACAAATTCGGAAATCCATGATGACATATTCTCTGTTTTTTTTAATACAGATGATTATTGACGAAATATGTAATCAGATCAAAAATTATAGTGATGTAAATTACTATAGAACTGGACATAGCAGGCTGGGTCACAACCTCACGAACGCAATAAAATAACCTCAAATTGTGGACATTTTCTTTTGAGTATATAAGCAATAGTCTTATTTTTTCGTTATGACCCAGTCGGATAGCCATATTTTCGCGAGAGAGAACAAATCATCCATTCTCCCACTCTCTTAATAGGGCTGCTTCAAGACCGAACTCGAGGGATTTCTCGTACATCTTCCGGTCATCCGTGATCAATAGAGAGCCAGTCATGTCTGCGCACGCCATAAAAATAACATCGAATCCACTAGCTTTGGTCTTTATTCCAATCTCGATAGACCGTAGAAGAAGATCAGTGGTATCATAGAGATTTGCATGACTGCTGACAAAAGAAGTTGCGAGGGATGCACTTTCCGGATCATTTGTAAGCCTGGATACAACACATGCAGTTTCGATGAGTGCAAGGAGTGGAATATGATTCTCGTAATCTCCCAGTTCGATTCGGCGTAATACTTCCAATGCAGTCGTATAAAGACGATTGGATTCATCGAGAAGTGCATCATCACGTTTTCTTCTTGGGGGGACAAGTCCTTTAATAAGAACGGTTGTGTCTGTTGTTACCCTACGTCCCATATTCACGATTCCTGAGGATTCTGATAAGAGCTGTAGTGTCTTCGGTATCTGACATGTGTGATGAAATCCTGGCAATTACTTCTTCAAGCGTTGTCGGGCGGGTGATCTTTGCCAAGGTAATGGAAAGGAGAACGTCCGCAGAATCCCGATATATTTTTTTTATCGTGGTTTCATCAGCTATGCTGGTCATGCTCTTATATATTGTGTGGGTATTCTGCAATATAAAGTGTCTCACGTGGGAAACATCAGGATATGATGTGTTTTTGTCACGGTGGATACTGTGCCCGCTGGAGTTGAATCCTGTGCTATGGTTACTGGACCCTGACCCCGGTTTAATCTTGTTTTAACGATGATCCTCTGACAGGACGTGCCTGACTGAATGGTTCGGGTATCCGGAACGGTGCCCATCACGTCCTGCCTGCCGCATGCCAAATGCAGCGCGCCAGAAAATATTCTTTTCGGCAACGGAACCGGTGCAACACGTGTAACTTCCACGAGTTCGCCACCGCGAAATCCTTACCTGCAGGGCGGGGCGTTGGGTTTGCTGTTCGATATGTTTCCTTACGGATCATCGGATACTGCGAGAGATGTATATGCACATCCAATGCACAGAACCGGTTGAAGTGCCATTCACGGATGAACAGAGATCGATTCTCTATTGGAATACATCCAGCAATAGGAGTGCAGGGGAATCCATTTCACCGGTTTCGTTCGTTGCCACCGGGATACCAGGAAGAATGGTTTCAATCTACGGTTTCCTGATTGTCAGGGATTCACGGGTTGGGCGATATGAGGAACGAAAAAAGTACCCCCCTCTACGTCTCACGATCGTCAAGCTCGGAGAGTGAGTGACTGGGTGATATGAGGAACGAAAAAAGTATCCCCCTCTATGTCTCACGATCGTCCATCTCGGAGAGTGAGAGGCTGGGTGATATGAGGAAAGGGTTCTTCTCCTGATTTAGGATGCCATCAAATTGGTTAAAATGCTAATTCAATCTACATTTAGATAAATTCTGGAGAATTGAGGTTTTTGAGTTCGAATATTCTGACCGTTTTTAGCTAAAAAATTTTATGATTGTAGATAAATATTGTGCCTTCCTAAATCCATCAAATTTTCCCGCACTTTCGTTGCTACGGGGGGGGCACTGCGACCCCCCTTCGCTTCTCACCCTTCGGGACGTGCTCCTCCACACCTCTTTGAGGTGAAGCAGTAATGCCGAGGTATCCGCCTTTCGCAGCAGGAGGTTAGATGAGCATCGGAGATTTTCGGTCTCTTTGGTGTTTCCAGAAGTGAGTTTTTCGACGTTACGTCTGAAAAATCGTCATTGAGCCGCCGCGAGGGCGTCCCTTCAGGGGCGGCGGAACCCTCATCATGTCGATATTTAAAAGTGAATGATTCTTTCTGGAGCGTACTTGTGCAATAGAATCATCCACTTTCTTGCTCTTCAGTTGGAATTTTGGATTGACAAAATTAATATAATAACATGTAAATAACTACTGTTAGTAGGGACTTCCAGCAAATGTTCTTACACGACCAAAAAAA
>Ga0247842_10008589_pt1 | contig 10648 bp, 3 predicted proteins | sample LaCruzMarch2015__3_FD_192411 | JGI IMG/M metagenome (GOLD analysis project Ga0247842, IMG submission 192411) | Freshwater microbial communities from meromictic Lake La Cruz, Castile-La Mancha, Spain - LaCruzMarch2015_19m | ecosystem: Environmental > Aquatic > Freshwater > Lake | place: Spain...
CGAGCCCGCGAGTTGGACAAGAGCATCGACGAAACCGTGGGCTCGTTGCGCGGGGATCCGGCCGCCGAAAGCATCCCGCCGCAGGAAACCGGCAATCTGTCGATCCATCTGCTGACCTTGCGCGAGTTGCAAGACACTCTGCTCGAAGTCGCCCGGCTATCGACCGCCCCTCCCGACCAGGAGGACCACCCCACCAATCTGGCCCTCGCCCCCGCGTGGCCCGATGGCATGTGGATCCGTCACGGACTGCGCGCCGCGCTGGCCGCCGTCATTGCGCTGGCGCTGGTCAATTGGCTCTCCCCACCCGGCGGCAATCTCATGGTGCTATGCGCATTTGTTTTCACCGCGATGAACGCGTTGAGTCCAGAAGGCTCCGGTGACCGCGGCGCGTTCCGTTATGTGGTCATCTTCACCCTCGTCCTCGGCGGGACAGCCCTGGCCCTTGTCGCCGGAACCCCGCTGCTCGCCAGCTATGCCGTGCTCAACATCCTGCTGGCCACGTGGCTGTTCTTGCTTGGTTACTGGATCCACGCGCGCGGCGGCGTGACCGAACCCGTGCAGGTGTCCTTCCTGCTGCTGGTTTCCGTCCTCAGCCTCAATGCGCAGGTGCCGGTGCCGTTTCAAAACATCACCGGCGTGTTTTTCGGTATGGTCAACGGGCTGCTCCTCGCCGCCGTCGTGCAGCGCTTGCTCTGGCCGGTGCTGCCCCAGCGGCAACTGCAGCACGGCGTGGTCTTCGCGTTGCGCACCATGGCCTCGTGCCTCCACCAAGGCTTTGACCACCTGCCGCTCTGGCAAAGGACGCGGCTCGGACTCATGCCCTCCCAAGCCCGCGGCTACATCCGGGCCATGCGAGGCCCGACCTTGCCGCCCGCACAGGCCGAACGTCTCGGCCGGTTTGTCCTCACCCTGCAACAAGTCACCGGCGAAATCGCCCTTTGCACCGCACGTCTCCGGCCGACGCTTCCGGACGACCTACGGGCCTCCATCGACGCACCGTTGTCGGAAGTGCAAAGCACCATGGCCGACGGACTGGAAAACCTCGCGTCGTCCTTCGAAACGATGTCCACCCCCGCCGACCAGAGCCCGCGCATCGACGCCGCACTGGCCGGCTGGGATGCCACCATCGTGCAACTCCGCACCGACCTCATCGCCCGCGGCAAAGATCCCGCGGAAGTCGTCCAACCCTTGGGCCAAGCCGCCCGCTACCGTGCCGCTCTCGGACTGCTGCGCCGCGCCCAAGACGAGGCGCGGCAACTGAAGCTGGGCGACTACCTCGGCGACGTGGCTTTGTAGGGTAGAAGCGGGAACGCCGCTTCTACTTTTTGCTCAGGCTTCGGCGGTTTCCAATTCCTCCGCCGCCTCATTGCGCGGCGGCGCCTTTGACGTGGCGAACTTGCCCGAGGAGTCGGTGAATTTCACACTGACCAATTTGCTCACGCCCTGTTCTTCCATGGTCACCCCGTAAAGCACATCGGCCCGCGAGATCGTGCGCTTGTTGTGCGTGATGACGAGGAACTGGCTCTGCCGCACGAAGCGGTCGAGCATGGCGAGGAAGCGATTGATGTTCGACTCATCGAGCGGCGCATCCATTTCGTCGAGGATGCAGAACGGGCTGGGCTTCACCATGTAGATGGCAAAAAGCAAAGCCACCGCGGTCATGGTGCGCTCACCGCCGGAGAGCAGCGACACGCTCTGCAACTGTTTGCCCGGCGGCTTGGCCGTGATTTCGATCCCACTCTCCAGCGGATCTTCCTCGTTCATCAGACCCAAGTCGGCCTTGCCGCCGCCGAACAACTCTTTGAAGGTGTCGCGGAAATTGTCGCGGATCTTGACGAAAGTCTCGGCAAAGAGCGCGGTCGTCGTCGTATTGATTTTCTTGATGACCTCGAGCAACTCCTCCTTCGAGTTGGTCAAGTCGGTGAACTGCTCGTCGAGGAAGGTCTGACGGTCGAGCAGGTCATCGAATTCCTGGATGGCATCGATATTCACCGGTCCCATCGAATCAAGTTTGTCGCGCAGTTCCGTGACAAATCCCTCGATCTCATTCCAGTCGAGTTCGGCTTCAACGGACTCGACGGTAACTTCGACCGCTTCTTCGCCAGTCTCGGTTGTGGCCTGCAACGCAGCGACTTCATCGCCCTCGGCCCCTTCGGCGGAGTCACCGGCGACCGCCTTCACCTTGCGACGCTTGCGGTGGTCGCGCACCGCACAGTGCAGCGCGTAAGTGTCGAGCTGAACCTCGACCAGTTCCACGTGATGACGGCGGCGAATATCCTCCGCGAGATTCTCCGCCTTGAGCCGCAACTCGGCGGCCCGGACCTCGAATTTGCCCTTCTGCTCCTGCATCTCGCCGTGTGCGCGCCGTTGCTGGCGTAAAGCTTCGTCCGCGCTTTGCACTTCGGCCTGCAGGCTGGAGCGCTCCTTCTGCAGTCCGTCGAGCCCGCCTTGCTTCTCGTCGAGTTCGGTTTGGAATGACGCTGCGTCTTTGGCCAGTGACTCCGTCTGCTCTACGACGGACTTGGTCCGCTCCTCGGCCCCGGCTTTTTCTTGTTCGCGTTGGCGGATGGTCTCCTCGAGTTCCTCGATGCGGCTTAGCATGGGAGCGCGCTGGGCCTGCAGACTCTCCTCGAGTTGGCGGGCGGCCGCGAGTTGGACGCGAAGTTCGTTGAATTGCTCGGCCGCCGCTTCCTGCTCGCCCGCTTCCCGCTGGGCCTGCTCCATAGCGGCCGCCGACTTGCCATTGGCTTCTTCGACCTGCCCCCGGCACACCGCAATACGGTCCGCCAGTTCCTGCGTCTTCTGCTTGGCCACTTCGAGTTCTTGCCCGGCACGCTCTTGTTCGCGCGCCAGCGAGGCGGAACGCCCTTCCGCATCGTGCAACTCCTTTTCGAGCAGGCTGTGATTGGCCCGCAGACCAGCCAACTCGTTTTGCTGGTGGCGCACACCGGTCCGGGCGGCTTCGAGCGCTTCTTTTTTTCCTTCGCGACCGGTGAGCACGCCGAGGCGCGTGGCTTCGTGGCGCCCCAACTCGGCCTGCACGGCGGCCAGCTTCAGCCCCAGCGAAACGATTTCATCCCGGCGCTGCAAAGCGGAGGTCACGCCCTCGCCGGCGCGCCCGCCGGTGACAATGCCCGCGGCGTCGATCAACTCGCCATGCTGCGTGGCGAAAGCCACGTTCGGATGGCGTCCGCGTAATTCCGTCGCGTGATCCAGGTTGGTGGCCAAAGCCACGTTATGGAGAATACCGCGCACCAAACGTTGCAAGTCGTCGGCCTCGCAGCGGACGCGGTCAGCGGCCCAGCCCAAGGATCCCTCCGGTGCCGGGCCGGGTTCGGGAAAATGATGGCCATTGGGCGTCACCACACTGGCCCGGCCAAGTTTGTGCTCGTAAAGCGATTCGAGGATTTCGCGCGCCGGAGTTTTGTCCGTGATGACAATGGTGTCCCCGCGGGAACCAAGTGCCGCTTCGATCGCCGGTAAAAATCCCGACTCGACACGAAGCAGACTGCCGAGCATGCCTCGGACGGCCGGTTTGAAGTGATCCGGACGATTGAGGCCGCGCAATACCGCCTGCGCGCCGGGCGACGCGCCCTCGCCTTCGAGATTGAGCTGCTCGAGGACTTCGAGGCGGGATTGGATTTGGGCCAGGACGCGTTGCGAGGCGGCCATTTCCTGCTCGATACGTTGGCGCTCGAGTTCCCCGCGTTCGAGCTCCGCTTCGGCGCGGTCCAGGGCGGTTTCGGCCGCATGAAGTGCCTCGGTCGCGGCGGCGACTTGCGCGGAGGTGTTTTCCAGTCGCTTACGCGCGGCGGCCTGACCTTCGAAAATTTGACGACCCTCGTTTTCCAGTCCCTCGATACGTCCTTGCGTCGCCTCACGGCGCGCCTCGAGTCCGGCCAATTCCCCCTGCAAACGGAGCGATTCATTTTCCGCTTTGCTGATTTCGGCACGGATGGCCTCGAGCGACTGCTGTGATGTTTCCCGGCGTCCGGCACTCTCACGCAAGCGCGCTTGCAGGGCGTCGAGAGCGGCGGAGCGTTCCGACAATTCGGCGGCGACGCGGGTTACTTGCTCGTTGGTGCGGCCCATTTCTTCGCGCTGCACGCGTTGGCGTTCGCGGGCTGCCGCGGATTCCTGGTCGCAGCGGAGGATGTTCTCGCGGAGCTGGTCGCAGATCTCGCTGTTGTGCGCGGCGCGGCTTTGGGCCTGCACCATGCGGTCACGGATCGCCTGCATCGACTGGCGCGAGGTCTCCACCTGGTGCTCGAGTTCGGTCAGGCGGGTCCGGTGCCCGGCCACCGCAGCTTCGCCTTCTTCAAGAGCCGAGACGGTTTCCTGCCAGCGTGATTCGAGCGAGCCGAGTTTCTCCTGCAGTTCGCTTTGCGCCCCGGCGATCTGGTCGTGCTGACGGCGGACGAAATTGAGTTCTAGAACTTTGAGGTCGGTGGAAAGCGATTGGTAGCGGCGCGCTTTGCCGGCTTGGCGCTGGAGTGAACCGATCTGGCGTTTGACCTCGCGCATGATGTCGTTGACGCGAACGAGGTTGGCCTCGGTGTATTCGAGTTTGCGCAGGGCTTCCTTTTTCTGCGCCTTGAACTTGGTAATGCCGGCCGCCTCTTCAAACACCGCGCGCCGGTCTTCCGGACGGCTGCTCAGGATCAGGTCGATCTTGCCCTGCTCCATGATCGAATAGCTGCTGCGCCCGATACCCGTGTCCATGAACAACTCATGAATATCGCGCAAGCGGCAGGGAGTTTTGTTGAGCAGATACTCGCCCTTGCCGTCGCGGAAAATGCGGCGCGTCACGCAGACCTCTTCGTAGTCCGTGCCCAGATGCTCGGCACAACCGCCGAACGTCAGCGAGACTTCCGCCATGCCCACCGCAGAGCGTGAATCCGTTCCGCTGAAAATGACGTCCGCCATTTCGCCGCCGCGCAAGGCTTTGGCCGATTGCTCGCCGAGACACCAGCGGATCGCGTCGAGAATGTTCGACTTGCCGCAACCGTTCGGGCCGACCACCGAAGTGATGCCCTCGTGAAATTCCAAGTGCGTCTTGTTGACGAAAGACTTAAAACCTATCAGTTCAAGAGATTTGAGATACATGGGGAAAGAGCTGCAAAATCCATTCTGTAGGCGCCATAATGGCGCTTGGCAACCCCACATACTACTAATTGTGGCCTCAAGCCCCTTCCCCCACCATATTTAGAGCCATGGTCGCCCACGAGAACTCCATCTCCTTTTCAGGGAAGTCCGATCTCGACCTGCTGTTCGAGTTCCTCCGCTTTCCCACCGTCTCGACCAAAGCCGACCACGCTCCCCAAATGTGGGCCTGCGCCCAATGGCTCGAGGCCCTCCTCCGCCACGGCGGCTTCAAAGTTGAGGTCTGCGAAACCGGCGGACACCCCGCCGTCCTGGCCCACGGACCCGAGGCCCCGGGAAGACCCACTGTGCTCATTTACGGGCATTACGACGTCCAGCCGGAAGAACCACTTAACCTCTGGACCTCCCCGCCCTTCGAACCAGCCATCCGCAACAAGCGCGTCTTTGCCCGCGGATCGACCGACAACAAGGGTCAGATCCTCGCCCATCTGCTCGGCGCCATCCACCTCCTCCGCGAAGAAGGGGCCCTGCCGGTCAACCTTATCTTCCTCATCGAGGGCGAGGAAGAGACGGGCAGCACGCACCTGGATGACTTCATCCGCGCGCGGCGCAACGAACTTCGCTGCGACGTCATCGCCATTTCGGACACCGGAATGGTGGCCGAAGGTTATCCCACCTTGACCCAAAGCCTCCGCGGCATTGCCGCCATGGAGGTCTTTCTGCGCGGTCCGGCCACCGACCTGCACTCCGGCATTTTCGGCGGAGCGGTGGTCAATCCTGCCGCCGCGTTGGTCAAAATTCTCGCCGCACTGCACGATGCGCAGGGACGCGTCGCGGTGCCCGGGTTTTATGACGATGTCACGACCATTCCCTCGGCCGAGCGGGAAATGCTCGCCTCACTTCCGATCAGCGAAGCCGACTACCAGCGCGAAACCGGTGTCCTCCTGCTCGGGGGCGAAGCGGGTTACTCCAGCCTCGAGCGCATCGGCATCCGCCCCACGGCCGAAATCAATGGGCTGACCAGCGGCTACCAGGGTGAAGGAACCAAGACCGTCCTCCCTTCCACCGCCTCGGCCAAGCTCACCTTCCGACTGGTGCCCAACCAGAAACCGGACCGCGTGCTCAACCTGGTCGAAATTCATCTCCAAAATCTCCTCCCGCCCGGCGTTGAAATGGAAATCGTGCGCGGTCACGGCGGTATGCCCTACGTGCTGGACCTCAAAAGCCCTTGGTGCGGCGCCGCGCTGCGGGCGCTCGAGCAGACCTTCGGACAAAAGCCCGCTCTCATGCGCGAAGGCGGCAGCATTCCCATCGTGCAGAAATTCCGCGACCTCCTAGGGTCCGACACACTCCTCCTCGGCCTCGCCGCCCCCGACTGCAAAGCCCACGCGCCGGACGAAAATTTCCCGCTTGAAAGTTTCGCGGCCGGCATTCGATTGCATCAAAATCTGGTCCGGGAGCTTGCTGCACCGGTTTGAAGCGATCATTGCCGGGTGATCCGCAAGCGGATCATGCGTGAAGGGGCTTCGGTTGGTGCGGATACGTCGGCCGCCTCCAACACAGACTCGTTATCAGTCAGCACTTCCAACAACGCACCGGACCACGATTCTCCGGCCACCAGTCCGTTCTTGGCCTCGAAGCTGTAGGCAAGGTCCGACACACCCGGCGATTTGTCGAAACGCACGACGAAGCGGCCGGTTTCGCCGTCCCACCGCGTGATCAAAATGGAGCTTCCATCCGCAGTGAGCGGGTCGCGTCCCGCGGCATACTCCAGCAAATTACGGAGTCCGTCCCCGTCCGGGTCGGCTTCTTCCCCGACGAGCTGCGGGTTCAACCTCTCCTCCGGCGACCACCAGCGTTCCGTCCACTCCTGCCACGTGGAGGGTTGGGCCAGAGTCTCGCTGGCAATGCGGATCAACGAATCGGCCCCGTCGCCGCGCACGTCCGTGGAAGCCTCCCAGAACATGACACCGCCCAGCCCCAAATCCCGCGCATATTCGAGCTTGCGCCGGAGGGCCCGCGGACTGTCATAGCCGATCCACAAGTCGCCGTTGTAAAAATAGGAAGCTTGGGCTGCCTCGTCCCAGCGTTCCGTTCCCGGGTTGTCCCGCACCAAAGCGGCCACCGTGCGGTAATCGTAGAACCCGGGTTCGATGGACAGCGTGCCTGGCCCGACACCGGAGGCGGAACTGAACGGCACCGGACTCGTGGCGCCCTGCCAGCCGTAACCGTAAGCGGGAATTCCCAAGGCAATTTTCGCCGCGGGAACGCCCGCTGCGAGATACCCGCGCACAGCCTCGTCCGTGTTGTAGCGAGGATTCGGATCCATCGCGCTCCGGAACAAGGGCGCATTGTGCCCGGTCTGCGCCGCGATCCACCGGCCGTGGAAATCGTAAGTCATCAGATTGATCAAATCGAGCTGGGCGGCCAGCGCAGAAAGATTGATCCGCTCGAACTTGTCGAAACCCGCCGGCATCGCCGCCGTGATCTCGTAGCGTTTGCCGTCCGTGGCCGATTGCGCGTCGAATTCCGCGCGGATGGCCCCCGCGAGCAAGGCATAGTTCTCACCGTCTTCCGGGCGCACGTTGCTGTTCACATCCGTGGCCACCACCGGGTACTCCCAGTCGAGGTCCACGCCATCGAAGCCATATTGCAAACAGAAGGCCCGGACCGAGGCGGCGAATTTGGCGCGGGCCGCGGGCGTCGCCGCGACTTCCGAGAAGCGCCCGGAATCAAACCAACCACCCACGGCGATGAGCACCCGCAGGTGCGGGTGGGCCGCTTTGAGCCGCGCATACGCACCGAAATTTCCGCGCAGCGGGGTATCCCAACGGTCGGGACCGATCGCGCGCTCTAGATCGGCCCACGGATCGATGACCGCCATTTCACCCCCCGGCGAGATCCGCGCAAAGGCGTGGATGACATGGGTCAGCCGGTCCGCCGGAAGATGCTCCACTTCGTAGCCTTTCTCGTAAATTCCCCAACTGGGGAAGTAGGCAACCACACTTTGGCGCAGCGGCGCGCGGGCCGCGGGCGGCATCACCGGATCATCCGGTGGCACCTCGGTCCCGGTGCCGTCACCTCCGTTGGCGGTCTCATCACCATCGCTAGGGTTGCCGCCGCCGCCCACCTCGCCACCGCCGGCGGCCGCACCATTGACCGTGATATTCTCCGCCCCCGCCGCAGGGTCGCCATTGACCTGCAGGCCGAACGTCACGCTACCGCCCGCGGCAATTTCCCCCGTCCAAGCCTCCGGGATAAAAGTGTGCCGTGGGCCGACGCTCCCCGTCAGGATGGCGCTCCACCAATTGACGAGCTGGCCCTCGAGATCGAGGGAGAGGGTCCACCCGTTGACCGCAGTGCTGCCCAGGTTGCGGAGGGTCACATTGGCCACGTAGCCGCCGGTCCAGGAATTAACCACCGTGAAAGTGGCCTCGAGATCACAATCCGTACCGCAGTGGCATTCGTCGAGCGGTTTGCCGCAGGGCCCCGCCGGCGCCTCCGGCTCGGGTTGGTAGACCGTGCCGGGGGTCACGGCTCCGCCGCCATAACCGTTGTCCGCGCCGAAAACCACATCACTAACCGAAAAAAACACTTCCCCCACGGGATCAATGCGCTGCCAAATAACAAAAATGACATGCCGTCCTTCGCGCTCCGGAAGAACGGTGTCCCAGGCGTAATTATTTCCCTGCAAGGCCGCATTCTCCGCCCCCGGCAAAGGCTCGAAAGCGGCCCAGGCCAAAGCGGACTCCGGATCCCAATCCGCCTTGGTGATAAAGGCCCTGAAGTAGCTGGGAGAATGCGGTGTGGTTGCGTGGTAAACAAAACGATACGGCCCGGGCTCAACTGCCGTGGCCGCCCAATCGGAACGGACCAAATCCAGCCCGGCATACTTGGCCCGGCCGCCGCTGGCCAGTTGCCCGTCAGGCACGTTGGCTTGCCAGTCATAGCTTGGCAAATTACGCGAGACCTCGTTCCAATCGTAAAAGGGCTGCGTTCCATTGACGGCCAGAGCCGCACGAGCCGCGTCGTTCTGCGGTGTCTGCGGATTATCGAGGAAAATCCGGTAAACACGGCTCACCGGGTCGAGCATCGAGCCATGGGCGCGCAATGACTCCACCGTGCCTCCGCACAAACAGGCCAGGATTAAAAAAGCCGCCACGCTTTGGTGCAATGGGAACGATCGGGACAGGTGTTTTTGCTTCATAAGATACGGGCCGGGGTAGCCGCGTAAACTTTGACCAAAGGAATGCCAAACTGTTCAAACGTTCGTTCGTTTCAGTGGGCGGCACGACACTATGGCGCCAGATGTTCGGTCCAGAAAAGCCAAGCACGGGGCCACGGCGGGGCCGGAGGAGAGGCGGCAAGGATGGATCGCCTCATGGTTCACGCAGAAGTCCACACCGTGGCCCCTGTTTTGGGACGGCGAAGCTCCACTCCTCCCCGGAGAGATTCCGGTGGGATGGGTTGAAAAACTTGCACCTGACGTTAGGACCATTATGGTGGCGGTTAACGCTCGGGTGGTGAAATGGCAGACACGTACGTTTGAGGGGCGTATGCCGTAAGGCATGGGGGTTCAAGTCCCCCCCCGAGCACTTTTTCTTTTTCCCCCTCCACACCTCTGTAAAGCCAGTATTCATGCGGGTTCCCGGGCTTTTACTGCGTCGTTCCACACCAGCCTGTCCTATCCTTTTTTCTCCCGCAGATCTGTATCAAAAAGTAGGTAGCCAAGACGCGGGCAAGGCAAGCATCCGGGCTTAAGCCGCCTCCTCGCGCATCCGCTGGAGTTGGCGATGCATTTCCTCGGTCTTGGCCGTATTGAGCGGGTAGAAAATAATGATCACGCCGTTGAGCAGAGCCAAGGCACCGGGAATAAGACAAAACATGATCCGGATCCCCATCAGCGATTCAGGGCTCTGCTCCTCATTGGCGACAAATCCGAAAAAACCGAGGACCCAACCGGAGATGGTGCCGCCAATGGTCAGGCCCATCTTCTGGGCGAACATCGCCCCGGAGAAAACCAAACCGGTGGCTCGACGGCCGAACTTCCATTCCCCGTAGTCCGCCACATCGGTGTAAAGCGCCCAGACCAGGGCCGGGGTGGGACCGGCCAGCAAGTTGGCCAGCAGATTGACCCCGAACATCAGCGCGGTTTTCTCGGGTGGAATGAAAAAGAAACCGATGATGGCAAACCCATTGGCCAAAGTAAGAATGGCCAAGGCATTGCGCTTGCCCAAGAGACGGCCAAGCACACCCGAAAAGGTGACCCCAAGGATGAAAGCCAGCATGCCACTGGAGAGGAACACTGTGGTGATGTCAAAATTGAGAAAGAAAGCGCTGCCGGCTTGGCCGAGACTGAAGACCGACTGGTCGCTGTTCCCCACGTAGTATTTGAAATAATGAATGGTGACCGCCCCACGGACCGCCACGCTGGCCAAGGTGCAAACCGCGGCAGCCAACATGATGATCCAAGGTATGTTGCGGACCAGCAACCGGAGATCTTCCATCACACTCACGTTCTGATTCAGCTGCGGGGCGACCCGCT
>Ga0247842_10008590_pt1 | contig 10646 bp, 8 predicted proteins | sample LaCruzMarch2015__3_FD_192411 | JGI IMG/M metagenome (GOLD analysis project Ga0247842, IMG submission 192411) | Freshwater microbial communities from meromictic Lake La Cruz, Castile-La Mancha, Spain - LaCruzMarch2015_19m | ecosystem: Environmental > Aquatic > Freshwater > Lake | place: Spain...
TCAATTCATTTAAGAAATTCTCACCGGCAAAAATTTGATAGCCAATGCCACTAACTTCAAGCACCGCAAAATTTAGAGATTTATTTATAATTCTTCCTCGTAGATAAGCTATCATAAATTTAATTTTTTCGTCTTATTACTGTTAGGGCGGGCACAGGGCCAAAATTTTTAGCGAGTTCAATCATCGCTGTTTGACCGCCACCGCCACCATGAGCCTCACTAATTTCTTGACCAGTTTTTGCGTCCCAAAGATTAGCCAGCTTCATTTTAATTATATCATAACTAGGCCGAATAATCTCGAGCTCACTCCCGAGTTTAATCGTATTGTGAACCTGAAAAAATACTCGACTATTACCATTATTGGCGACTTCTGTTTTTAGTACTTGGCCACAAAATTCCCAGTCACTTTTATTATGAGAATTCACGATATTTTGATCAGCCTTTGTCCCCAATAAAAAGCCGGTCGTGTATCCTCGGTGAACTAATTTGGTCTCTAATTCCGCTAATAAATAGTTCGTCTCCGTTTTTAATTTGGCGCTGGAGGTTTTTCTATTGACCAAATCGAGCGCCGTGCGATAGATACCGCAAACCGTTGCTTGATAGTATACGCTTTTCGCGCGACCCTCAATCTTAAAACTAGTAACTCCAGCAGCGGCCAGCTCTTTTAGATATTTGATCAAACACAAATCTTTTGAATTAAGAAGATAGGTACCGTGGCGTTCTTCAACCAATTCAAGCTCTTCGTCATGATTATGCGTTTTAAGCATTACGTCATACTCCCATCGACATGGTTGTGCGCAGTCGCCTAAATTGCCGCTCCGATCAAGAATTAATTTCGATAAAAAACAACGACCAGAGTAAGCCATACACATCGCGCCATGGACAAAATATTCAAGTTCTATCTTCGGGACAGCCTTGTGAATCTCTTTAATCTCTTTTAAAGTAACTTCCCGGCCTAAAATTATTCTTTTTAATCCTTGTTTGGCCCAAAACTTGACTGCCTCTAAATTCGTACAATTCGCTTGGGTCGACAAATGAATTTCCGCCTTCGGCCAAACTTTTTTTATTAAATTTATTATTCCCGGATCAGAAACAATCAAAGCGTCAACATTATTATTTTTAAGTATCTTGAGATAGCTTGGTAATTTTTTAAGATGATTATTATGAGCAAAAATATTAACCGTAACATAAACTCTTTTATCCAAGCTATGCGCATATTTAACCGCCTCTTTAATCCCCCTAAGATCAAAATCATTAATGCGCACGCGTAAGGAAAAGTCAGGAATACCTAAATAAACCGCATCGGCGCCATAAGCGAAGGCGGTTTTCATTTTTTGCGTATTGCCAGCGGGCGCTAATAATTCTAATTTTATCATAAGATTAGCCAATTTTTTATAAGACTATTATAGTATATTTTTTACTTAAAATAAATATTGACAGAATTTAACATAAATGATAGTATAATTTATTAATAAATGATATTTTTATTAATGCACCTTATCAATTAAATATTTATTGTTACGATATTTTCTAACCAAAAAACCGAAAAACCATGAAGAAAATCGTGATTACCCTGGCAGTAATAATGGCTATTTTTACTGCTAATTACACTCTGGCCGAAAGAATTTATGCCCTTGACCAAAAAAATTCCGTTATAATTAAAAACGGATCTAGCCTGCTTGTTTACACTTTGGAAGTATACGAGAATGGACAAACTAATCTCACAACTGATAATTTTAATTCTATCGACGTGGGTGCCCTGCAAATGTCCGGCGTACCGAGTGAAGCTTGGCCACTCTTCGCCACCAATAACCAAATGCTTTTTTCAGCGCAAACTTTTGTACTTGAAAAAGAAAACACAAAACTCCAAAACGAGCTTAAAATAAAAGATGTAGAAATTAAATTATCCAAAGCAATAAACGACGGCGTTAGTTTATGGGCAATCACAAGCTCGGTCGCCTTAATTGTTTTAGGAGCCATATTTTTAATCTACTACGTCAATGCATCAACCAAGCTACGTAAACTACGTGGCAATTTGCAACATTAAAGTTGCTAATCCCAAAAAAAATCGTAAAAAATGAAAACACTATTGATCCTGAGCGTCTCGGCCAACATTCCGCTCGCTCTCTTCATTACGGTAGTAATCGTCATATTATTAGCCGCTATTATAGTCTTTTCTCAAATTAAATTCTCCAAGAAAAAAAGACAAGAACTCCTGGAACAAATAAAAACCCTTGAACAAGAGCGCGAAGCTAAAATTCTCGAGACATACGGTGCTATGAAGTTTAAAGACAGAGAAATAAAAAGGCTAGCCGAACTCTACTTAGAGGCACAAACGGAAATAGCACGCCTCGAAATCGCCAAAAAAAATCTGCTGAACGAAATCAAGCAACTCTCAAACGAAATTAACAAACACTAAACACAACGCAAAACCCCGCCAAAAAAAGCGGGGTTTTTTATTTGTCGTTCTACTAAATTTTATTTTTTGAGTCCCAATTGTAATTTTAAATCATCTACTTTAATTTCTTTGCTTACTAAAACGTCAGGCAAAGAGTCGACAAAGTTTAATTCCGTGCTCAGCGTATCTTTCATAATATCGGCTTTCTTTTTGGCAAGCGTTAATTTAAAATCTTCTGGCGCTCCAGCGAGATAAATAAGTGTTTCATCATTAAGGCTTAAGCTCGCTTCTTTACGAAGCATATTAATAAAACGAATTAGTTCCCTTTTCAGACCCTCCGCTTTTAACTCGGGCGTAATAACAGTATCAAGTTCAACTTCAATTTTATCGTCATTAGTTTCTAAAAATTCAACTGATACCACATTTAATTCATCTTTAATTAGTTCAATATACTCAAGGGTGATTTCATTTTTTACTTTAATCATAAGCTTGCCGAGCATCTGACGAATCTTAATTCCGGCTTCATCCCGCTTCGCTAAACCGAGCTCGGCAATCTTCCGAATAACATTCATATCGGCGAGTAAGTGGCTATTGTCTGTCTCATCAGCTTCGGACCATTTTTCCAAATGAACCGATTTATTATCGTCTTCAAAATTAAAGCCACTAACTTTTTGCCAAAGATTTTCGGCCATAAACGGCATAAAGGGCGCCATTAATTTCGCGAGTTCAGTTAAGACATAACGCGTTGTGGCTAGGGCCATTTGTTTATCACTTTCATCATCTAATTTAAAACGATCGCGCGAACGACGCAAATACCAAGTAGATAGCTCATCAATGAATTCCGGAATTTGACGCGCCGCTTCATAGACATGGAATTGATTAAGTTCAAGCGTCATCACTTTAATTACTTCGGAGAGTTTCGCTAAAATCCATAAGTCCAGGACGTTTTTACTAATTGGTTTTTCCGCCTTGGTCTTTGCGGGTGCGGCATACATCTCATAGAATTTATAAACATTCCATAAGAGCATAATATTTTTCCGGAAAACATCTTTCACGTCATCAAGATCATAGCGCTTCCCTTCACCAGGTTGATTAATTGTATACATATGCTGGCGCACCGCATCAACTCCGTATTGGGCAATCACATCCCAAGGATTAATAATATTGCCTTTGGATTTCGACATTTTCTTACCGAATTTGTCGTTAATATGACCGAGGCAAATTACATTTTTATAAGCGGCGCCTTTGCCGAGTAAAGTAGAAATGGCCAGTAGAGTATAAAACCAGCCGCGCGTTTGATCAATCGCTTCGCAGATAAATTCAGCCGGGTACTGCTTGTTCTTATCAATTAAATCTCGGTTTTCAAAGGGGTAATGATTTTGCGCATACGGCATCGCACCCGAATCGAACCAACAATCGAAAACCTCCTTGACGCGCTTCATTTTTCCGCCGCAAGCCACACAAGTAATTTCATAAGCATCAACTTCGGGGCGATGAATATTCGATTTCAAATTTATTTTTTGATCGCTTAATTCAGCCAGCTCTTCAACACTGCCAATAACATGGTGAGTTTTGCATTTGTCGCACTCCCAAATAGGCAGTGGTGTCCCCCAATAGCGCTCACGCGAAATCGCCCAATCCTTTACATTATTTAGCCACTCGCCGAAACGACCGGCTTTAATATGATCAGGAACCCAATTAATCGTCTGGTTATTAGCAATTAGTTCTTCTTTTAATTTACTCATCGCAATAAACCAAGAATCTTTCGCATAATATAAAAGTGGCGTATCGCAGCGCCAACAAAAAGGATAGTCATGTTCATAGATTTCTTCCTTAAGAAGAATTCCTTTAGCGGTTAAATGATCTAAAATTATTTTTTCTGTCGCTCCACCCTTAACAAATTTACCGCTTAAACCATAAGCGATTAAATCATTTGTAAAATGTCCGGCTTCATCAACCGTATGAACTTTCGGGAGACCGACTTCTTCGCCTAAATTATAATCGTCTTCACCATACATAACCGCTGTATGAACAACGCCGGTGCCATCGGTCGTTGTGACAAAATCAGCCGGCACAACGCTATAGGCTTTTGTTTTCGTTTTTCCCTCTTCTGCTTTTAGCGCCGGAATTACAAACAAAGGTTCATATTCTAAACCTATTAAATCTGCGCCTTTCACTTCTTTAATAATTTCGTAAGACGAATCTTTTAGAACAAGCTCCACCCGCTCTTTAGCGAGCACAAAATTTTCCTTATCAATTCGGGCAATGACGTAATCAATATTTGAGCCCACAGCGAGAGCAACATTACCTGGTAAGGTCCACGGGGTAGTCGTCCAAGCTAAAATAAAATTACCCGCTTTAACCAAATCATTTCCTTTACTTATTTTAAACTTTAAATAAACCGAATTATCTTTAGTCAGTTTATAGCCTTGAGCAACTTCATGGCTCGAAAGAGCCGTGCCGCAACGGGGGCAATGAGGAACAACTTTATGTCCCTTATAAACCAAACCCTTCGCGTTAGCTTCTTTTAAAATCCACCACAGAGTTTCAATATAACTATTATCATAAGTAACATAGGGATGATCCATATCAACCCAAAAAGCGATGCGACGCGTCAACTTCTGCCATTCATCGAGATATACCCAAACGCTTTCTTGGCATTTCTGATTAAATTCTTTAATACCATATTTTTCAATATCCGGTTTACCAGAAATACCCAGCTGCTTTTCAACTTGAAGCTCAACCGGCAAGCCGTGTGTATCCCAGCCCGCTTTACGCTCAACGCGATACCCTTTCATGGTTTTATATCGTGGCATAACATCTTTAAAAGCGCGGGCCAACACATGATGAATTCCCGGCATGCCATTAGCCGTGGGTGGCCCCTCAAAAAAAACAAAATTGCCCTGGGGTGAATCTTTTTTGATTGATTTTTCAAAAATTTTTGCCTTATCCCAAAAATCTAAAATTGTTTCCTCCATGGCCACAAAGGCGTTAACCGGTGATTGTTTTTTATCATCTGACATAATTTTTATTTTTATCAACTATTTTGATTTACGAAATTTATTAAAACGACCATAATACTCGTCACCGGGTTTAAAAGCTTCATCATCGTCTTTAACGACTCTTTCTTCATTAGTCTCTTTATCTTCTGTAATCCTATCTCTTTCTCTGGCTTCAATTTGCGCGCGAATATTTTTCAAACTCGTGTCCACCCATACCCCTTCTTCTTTTTTTATTTTGTTTTGCTCGGCGATAACTAGCTTTTCATTTATCTCACGCAAAGCTTTGTCGGCCGCAGATTCTTGGGAAATGGGCAAAGCGGATAAGTTCTCGGCGTCAGCCAATTCTTTTACTAAATCTAATTGATTTTTATCCGGCTTATTGCGCGCCATATTTTTTATTATAAACCATGTTTTTTAAAACAATCGACATACTTGGCGTCCATGACTGCCAAATGATCGACTAACCAACTTTCCAAAAAATCAATCAAGTCAAAAGAAAGCTCAAGTTTGTCCATACCTAACTGACTTTGCAGTTCGGCAATCTTGGCTTTTAATTCATCATGTTTGAATTTATGTTCCGCTGCTCCTTCATAATTAAATTCCACAAAATACTTTTCTTCAGTAGTAAAATGCTCAATCGCGTAATTAGTTAACTTAGTAAACACCTCTTTCAAACGCGATTTAGTTTCTAAACTCAAAATCGCGTCATAGAGCTCATTAATAATGCTAACGAAATATTTATGTTGCTCGTCAATTTCCGGGATATCAAAATTATATTCCGGCTTCCACACAAAATGTTGTGACATAAATTTAAATTTATTTGTTAGTATTTATTATTTTGTTAAAAATATTCAATCCGCTAGCCAAATATTTTCTTTATTTTCCATGGCATTGTTTATATTTCTTTCCGCTTCCACAAGGGCACTTATCATTTCGACCAACTTTTTGGCCGGTTTCATCCTTAGTTTTTTCATGGACTAAATCCGCTTTATTACGTTCTTCGGCTTGGCGATGCATTTCCTTAGCCGCTCCGGTAAATTCTAAATTAGTCATTGGCTGATCAGCAAATAACTTTATTTCGGGTGCATTCGCAAAGGCGAGCGCATCAGCGGTTTTATATATTGAATAAACAACATTGCGATTAATCAAACTATTTAATTCTTGATACATGCGCCAGGCTTCTTTTTTATATTCGACGAGCGGATCGCGTTGGCCGTAACCACGCAAACCGATTCCGCGGCGCAGATAATCAACCGTTTCTAAGTGCTCAACCCAATTTTCATCAATTGAACGAATTAGAATTCCCTTTTCAATTTCTTTAAACTCAATATTAGATGCTTTAAATTTATCCGTTAAAGACGCATAAACACTAGTCGCATCGGCAATTAAATAATTTTTAATAATCTCTCGAATATCGTCTTTTGTTTTATCACTTTTAACAAATTCTTCTAACTTAACTTGCAAATCGGTCGGTGCATTCCAAATCGTGCGCATTGTTTCCGAAATTTCTTTCAAATTCCATTCACTTTTTTCTTCAGCAGCCGTATGAAAAACAACCACGGAATTAATTTCATCACGCACCATTTCATTAGTTATAGCGGCTAAAGTTTTTATTTCATTTGGTTTTGGCTCATTTAAGATTGGCCCTTCGTTTTCGCTCTCACTTGCTCGCGCGACTTCAACTTTTATTTCTTTACCCTCAGCAATTTCTAAAATCTCCCGTCGACGATTATAAATCGCGGTGCGATGCTTATTGATAACATCATCATATTCAACTAAATGTTTTCGAATATCAAAGTTATTACCTTCTACTTTTTTCTGAGCCGATTCAATTGATTTAGAAATCATTTTATTTTCAATTGGCATATCAGCCGGTACATTCAAAGTCTTCATAAGTCCTTTCATGCGGTCACCGCCAAAAATACGCATTAAATCATCATCGGTACAAACATAAAATTGCGACGAACCAGCGTCCCCCTGACGCCCCGCCCGACCTCTTAACTGATTATCGATGCGACGCGATTCATGACGCTCCGTACCAATGACGTGCAGGCCACCAAGCGCACGAATTTCCGCTTGTTCGGCTTCAAGGGGCGGATTACCGCCTAAAATAATATCAACGCCACGACCAGCCATATTAGTCGCGAGCGTAATGGCTCCTTTCCGCCCAGCTTGAGCGATAATCTCGGCTTCCCTTTGATGGTTTTTCGCATTTAACATTTGCGGACGCAGACCCTCTCGCTCCATTAGGGCGGTAAATATTTCATTTTTTTCAATAGAAATCGTCCCAATTAAAATCGGCTGGCCCTTAGCATTCCGCTCTTTAACATCGCGAATCACCGCATTAAACTTATCCATTTCCGTGCGATAAATAAGATCGTTTAAATCTTTACGGATATTAGGTTTATTGGTCGGGATGACAATAGTTTCGAGTTTATAAATTTTATGAAATTCCTCCGCTTCAGTCGCCGCCGTTCCCGTCATACCGGATAATTTTTTATATAAGCGAAAAAGGTTTTGGAAAGTAATCGTGGCCATGGTTTGGGACTCTTTCTGAACTTTCACGCCTTCTTTCGCCTCAATCGCCTGGTGCAAACCTTCGCTATAGCGACGACCAGGCATTAAACGACCAGTAAATTCATCAACGATAATAATTTCACCATCTTTAATGACGTAGTCTTTATCACGACTAAACAAGACGCGCGCTTTAAGGGCTTGCTCTAAGTGATGCACTTCTTTAACTTTACCTTCAACATAAATATTTCCCAAGCCTAATATTTTTTCAACCTTCGCAATCCCAACTTCAGATAAAGTTGCGGCACGCATTTTTTCATCAACATTATAATCTTCTTTTTCGTCTAATCGTTCAACGAGTTGCGCATATTTAAAATATTTATCAGTTGATTCTTCGGCCGCCGCGGAAATAATTAAAGGGGTTCGCGCTTCATCAATTAAAATCGAATCGATTTCATCAACGATGGCATAATTAAGCGGTCGCTGCACGGCTTGATCCAGCGTGAAAACCATATTATCGCGTAAATAATCGAAGCCAAATTCGTTATTGGTGCCATAAGTGATATCGCAATAATAAGCTTCACGCCGAGGAATTTTGCGAAAATGCTTGAGACGTTCATCATATTGAGTCTCATCAATATACTCCGGATCATAAACAAAGGCGCTATCATGGATAATAACTCCGGTCGTCAGTCCTAAAGAATAAAAGACAGGTGCCATCCAGCCCGCGCCTAAACGTGCCAAATAATCGTTGACGGTAATTAAATGAACACCTTTACCTTCAAGCGCATTTAAATATAGAGGTAAAGTAGCGACTAAGGTTTTGCCTTCTCCGGTTTTCATTTCCGCAATTTGTCCGCGATGTAAAACAATGCCGCCAATCAACTGCACATCAAAGTGCCGCTGATTTAAAATGCGACGCGCGGCTTCACGCATAGTCGCATATGCCTCCGGCAACAATTCGTCCAAAGTTTCGCCCTTAACGAGTCGGTCTTTATATATATTTGTCCTGGCTTTTAATTCTTCGGCGCTTAATTTTTGGAGATCAACCTCAAAGCTAGCGATTTTATCAATCGTCGGTTTCATAGCTTTAACTATTTTTTCGTTGGCATCACCGAATAATTTAAAAATATCCATATAAATTTGGCTAATGTTTTATTAAAATAAACAGACTCAAGTCTGCCTTTAGCTATATACTTAGTATAATACGTTCCCTAGATAAAATAAATATTGACTTTTACCCTAATTAATTGCAAAAAGCTATCCCCTAACCGAGATAGCTTTTTATATATTTATTATTATTTCCCTCTTTTTTTGTCTATCATTTTTTCCTTATATTTTTTAATGACAAGTTCTAAATGATCCTTAACCTTGTCAATGGCTTTATATAAATCAGATTCAGTTTTTTCCACGCGCAATAATTTATGAGGCACTTCTAAATTAACTTCCGCGCGAAATATTTCTCCTTTATGCTGACTCCCGACCGCCTTAGAAATTTCTACATCACAATTTAAAACCTTAATTTCTCCCAAATATTTTTCGATCATGTCCATCTTGGCCTGAAAATAATCACGGATAGCGGGGGTTAATTCTAAGCGGGTCGATTTGATTTTTATGTTCATATAATAATTATAATTTTACTTAGTACTTTCTTCGCTTAGATGATTTCTGGGGAAAAATTAATTGTTTTTAACAATCAGTTCTTTCTTGGAGCAATTAATTTTTCTTGACGAAATCATATGCGCTCTGAAAGTCTAAGTAAAATTATTCTAAATTAGAATAACTTAATAATATCCTTATAAGTGATAAAAATGATTAAGGTAATAAGGAGGAGGAAGCCGATATTATGAATAACATTTTCGACTTCTCTTTTTACCGGTTTGCCTTTAAGTTTTTCAATCAGTAAAAATAGAATTCGACCGCCATCAAGCGCCGGAATCGGTAAAATATTTATAACCGCTAAATTTAGAGACAAAAGAGCAATAAATTGCAAAAGATAAGTAAATCCCAAACGAGCGGCTTGACCGGTAATCGTCGCAATCCCGACCGGTCCAGCAAATTGATCACCGACATTGTTACCCTTAAAAATATCGGCAAATAATCCACCAAAGGCCACAAATATTTCTTTAGTCAACCAAACGGTCGTTTTCGCGCCTTCAACTAAGGCTGAGAAAAAAGGATAACGAACTAAACCTCCAGAAAAAATAGCTACTCCCATCGTTGCTCGATTTCCGTCTTTAGACGTTGGAATAACTTCTAGAGTTTGCTCTAGGCCGTTTCTCTCAACAAGAACAGCGGTTGCTTGACCATTATTTTTAGCAATAGCGTCTTGCAAAGCTTTATCAGTACTAACTATCTCTCCATTAATACGCAAAACAGCATCGCCCTCTTTTATCCCCGCCGTCATTGCGGGAGAATCCGGTGAAACTGAAGCAATCATCACTCTTTGTTCAGAAACAATGGCGTTGTTGCCAAGCGTATCGGTTGACTGCGGCAGACCAATCATGTAGCCGACCGAAAATAAAAACCACGCTAAAACCACATTCATGACCACTCCGGCCGCGAGTATTATAATCCGCTTCCAAATTTTTTGATAAGCAAAACTATCTTTATCATTTTCGCCTTCACCATTTTCGCCTTTAATTTTTACAAAACCACCCAGAGGCAGCCAATTCAATGAATAAACTGTAGACTTCGCGGCGGGATGGAGACTAGTGTCTTCATTTTTTTCT
>Ga0247842_10008593_pt1 | contig 10643 bp, 10 predicted proteins | sample LaCruzMarch2015__3_FD_192411 | JGI IMG/M metagenome (GOLD analysis project Ga0247842, IMG submission 192411) | Freshwater microbial communities from meromictic Lake La Cruz, Castile-La Mancha, Spain - LaCruzMarch2015_19m | ecosystem: Environmental > Aquatic > Freshwater > Lake | place: Spain...
ATGCGCGGGGAACCGGGGAATATGTCCAGCTCCGAGGCCACCACTGAGGCGCCGTGCGGAGTGTGTGTGACGTCCAGGACGGTGAGCGGATGCTGGGAGACCACTTCCAAACGCCCGGGCCATCTTGTCCTGACCAGACCATCCATTATGTTCTCTCGGGACAGATCTATCTGCCTTCCCAAGGCCAATCCGCATTCTGCGGCCACGGCCGCGTTCTCGCATTGGTATCGGCCTATGAGGCTTAACCGGACATCCGCCCCCAAGGACGGCAATCGGACGGTGGTTCCCTCCGCATCCCTATCCAGGCATTCCGCCTGGAAATCGGTCCCCATCATACGTAATGAGGAACCACGGCACTTGGCCATCCAGGAGATGATGCGGGCCGCCTCGGGTGATTGCGGGGAAGATATGACCGGGGCGTTCTCCTTGATTATGGAGGCCTTCTCATAGGCGATCTTGGCCACCGTGTCACCCAAGTAACCAGTATGCTCCAGGCTTATCGGAGATATCAGGCAGCATCGGGGACGGACCACGTTGGTGGCGTCCAGCCTCCCGCCCATACCCACCTCAACTACAGCTTCTTCCACCCCCTCTTCGGAAAAATGCAGGAAGGCCAGTGCTGTGGTGATCTCAAAGAATGTCAAAGGGCGGGCGAATCGGCCGTCGTCGATCATCTCCCTTACCTCGGATATCATCCTGCCCAATACGGCCTCTGAGATCTCCGCGCCGTTCACCGTCATCCTCTCGGTGAATCGGACCAGATGGGGGGAGGTGTACAGTCCTGTACGATATCCTCCCGCACGCAAGATCGAGGCGGTGAGGGCGGATATCGACCCTTTTCCATTGGAGCCAGCCACATGTACGGCCCCGAACCTTTCTTGAGGGTCGCCGAGTTGTTTTAGAAGAGAGCGCACGTTCGACAAACCTAGCTTGATGCCCATGTTCTCCAGGGAGTACAGCCATGTCAGGTCCTCCTTCAGCGTGGCGTTCACGTCCGCACCTCCCTGACCCAGGTCCGCAGGTCCATCCCATCTCGGGAGGCCATTCTTTTCATGGCGTTCGATATGCCCGAGCCGTACTGCGCGGCCTTCTTCGGAGCGGTGGCAGACGATAGCCCCATCTCCTTCGCCAGCAGACGCAGCGGGCTCTTATTGCCCAACGGCCCGAAGAGCTGGTCCGGCGAGAACCGCCGGGCGATACCGACCACTTCGGGACAAAGGTAGGGGCATACCATTTCCTTTCCGAAATGCCCAGCGATGCGTCCCTCCAATTGGCGTCCCGCGCTCAACAATCTTTCCTGGTCCTGCCGCATGGCCCTTTCCATTTCCTGGGCAGGCATGGTCGAGTAACGGGCATATCCCCCGAACAGTTCGTCCGCTCCTTGGCCGCTCAGCAGCCTTTTCTCTGGAACAGCGGAACAGATGAAGAAGAGAGGCAGCTCGAACGATATGGTCAATGGATCATCTATGTCCATCTCGGAACGCAGGAAGCACACGCCTCTGCGGACCATGTCCTCATCGATCGATATCTGGTGCCAGGGCAGGTTGAGCTCGACCGCCCCCTCGCACCCTGCCTTCAGGTCGTGAGCCCCGGGGAAACCGACGGTGTAAAGGCGTAATTGGCCGTAGGGCCGGGCCAAGGCCGTCAGCAGCGAGCTGTCCAGACCGCCAGAGAACAGCACCCCTGAATCACCGTCCAGTCCCGTTTCCAGGCACTTTTCCAAGGACCTCCGCAGATCCGTGATCATGTCGTTTTCCAGTATAGCCGACCTCCTGATAATCCTATCTTGGGCTTCTGAATAACATTATTATTAATTAGAGTGATATCGAAGGGAGCCCATGGACAACGTGACAAGGATCGGTGTATCCCTCGAACCGGAACTTCTGGAGGATTTCGATAAGCTCATCGACCGCAAAGGGTACATCACCAGGTCTGAGGCCATAAGGGACCTCATCCGCAGCACTCTTGCCAAAGAGATCCTGAAGGAGGATGAGAACGCCGAGGTCTTCGGGACCATCACCCTTTTCTACAGCCATCATAAGGGAGGCGTGAAGGAACGGCTGATGGAGATACAGCATGAACATCATCATAAGATCCTTTCTTCCGTACACGTGCACTTGGATATCGACCAGTGCCTGGAAGTGCTGATCGTCCACGGGACCGTGAAGGAGGTCAGACAATTGTCTGACGAACTGGGCAGCGTGAAAGGCGTCATCCACCGGACCCTGCACCGCACGCCAGTATCTCTGGGCGAGGACCATGGAGAGGGGCACATCCATGAGCATTGACCCGGGTCAGGTATTCGAAAACGTGGGAGAAACCTTTTAAAACAATAGCTCTTGATGCTCTCTCAATGAAGAGACTGGTCATCTCGGAGAAGTCCAACGCCGCGGCTCGTGTGGCCACCATACTATCGGATGGAAGCGCCAAACGCAAGAGCGTGCACGGTGTACAGGTGTTCAATTTTGAACGCGGTGAGGATGAGTTCTACGTGGTAGGCCTTCGCGGCCACATCATCGAGCTGGACTATCCGCCAGAGTACAACGAATGGAACAAGGTGGACCCGGCCGAGCTGGTCCGCATACCGCCGGCCAAGCGCGTCACCGCCCTGAACATATTGCACACCCTCAGCGAGCTGTCGCAGGAATGCGACGAGGTGATCATCGCCACCGACTTCGACCGGGAAGGAGAGCTTATCGGCCTGGAGACGGTCAGGCATCTGGACAAGATGCCTCTTAACATCCGCCGGGCCAAGTTCAGCGCTCTGACCAAGTACGAGATCGAGGACGCCTTCAAGCAGCTGACCGAACCCGACCACCGCCTGGCGGAATCTGCCGAGACCAGGCAGATCATCGACCTGGCCTGGGGAGCCGTGCTCACCCGGTTCATATCGTTAGCCAGCAGCCAGATGGGCAAGAACTTCCTATCTGTCGGCAGGGTCCAAAGCCCTACCCTCACGCTCATAGTGGACCGCCACCGGGAGATCGCCGAGTTCGTCCCTGAACCTTACTGGACCGTCTCGGCCAAGTTGGATAAGGGACAGGAGTTCTTCGGCGGTCACCGGGCCAACCCCTTCAAGGATGAGAATCTGGCCGAGGCCGCGCGAAAGAAGGCCGATTGTGGCACTGGCAAGGTCGTGTCCATGGAAAGGAAGATGAAGGACGAGTACCCCCCGGCCCCTTTCAACACTACATCTTTGCTGAGCGAGGCCAACAAGATGGGGCTCTCACCGTCCATGGCCATGAAGATCGCCGAGGACCTGTACACCTCCGGTTACATTTCCTACCCCAGGACGGACAATACCGTCTACCCCCGTTCCCTGGGCCTCCGGAACATTTTGGAGAAATTGAAGAGATCGGACCTGGGCAAGGAAGCCGAAGAGATCCTGGCCCAGGAGCAGATCCGGCCCTCGAGGGGAAGAGTGGAGACCACCGACCATCCGCCTATCTATCCTACCGAGGCGGCTACCAAGAAGGAGCTCAAAGGGGCTAAATGGACGCTATACGAGCTGGTGACCAGACGATTCCTGGCCACCTTAGCACCATCGGCCCGTTCGGAATCGGCCCAGTGCGTGCTGGACCTGAACGGAGAGCCGTTCCAGGCCGACGGTTACCGCATACTTTACCCGGGATGGAGAAAATATTACCTCTACTGGAGGGTGACGGAGGTCCTCTTGCCCGAGCTGAAGGCCGAGGATGTCGTGACGGTCAAGGAGGTCGGATGCGAGCGCAAGGAGACCAGGCCTCAGGCGCGTTACTCCCAGGGTACCCTGTTGCAGGAGATGGAGAAAATGGGGCTGGGCACCAAGAGCACCAGGCATGACATCATCCAGAAGCTCTACGACCGCAAATACGTGAACGGCAACGACCTGATCCCTACGCTCAGCGGCATGGCCGTGGTGACCGCCTTGGAGAAGCACGCCAAGATCGTCACCGAGAGCCGCATGACCGCCCAGCTCGAAAAGGACATGGACGAGATCGCCAACGGCGGCTCGACCTTGATCGAGGTGGTGAAGGAATCCCAGAACATGCTGGAAGGCATCATCACCGTCATGACCAAGCACCGTAAGGAGATCGGCGACGAGATCCACAAGGCCCTGCAGGAGCAGCGCTTCATCGGCGAATGCCCCAAGTGCGGCAAGGACCTGCGCATCGTACGCTCCCACAAGGGCAGCGAGTTCATCGGCTGCTCCGGATATCCAGATTGTACAGTGACCTTCCCCAAACCGGGCGGGGCTTTGGTCCAGCCGACCGAGGATAAGTGCGAGGATTGCAAGCTGCCCATGGTCAAGGTGATCAGGCGCGGTTCGCCGGTCAAGGTCCAGTGCCTGGACCCGGACTGCGTGAGCAATAAGGGCAAGGAGAGTGTGGGCGACTGCCCGGTCTGCGGCAAGGAACTGCGCATACTGTACTCCAGGGCGGGAAAGCGGTTCATTGGCTGCTCCGGATATCCAGAATGCAAGAGGACCTACCCCCTGCCCCAGTTCGGCATGCTCGAGTTCCTGGGCGAAAAGTGCCCGGAATGCGGAGCGCCCACATTGCGCGTCAAGGGTCGGGGAGGCTGGCAGTTCTGCGCTAACATGGACTGCCCCACCGGAAAGAAGGCCAAGGCCGCGAAGGCGGAGGGCGAGGCCGGAGCTGCGGAGAAGAAGCCAGCGAAGAAGGCTACCAAAAAGAAGCCCTCGACCAAGAAGAAGGAAGTCGCCGAGGGAAAGCCATCTAAGGAGAAGGCGGTCAAGAAGACCCCGGCCAAGGCCAAGATGACGGCTGTCAAGAAGAAAGTTGACGCCGAGGCCAAACCTAAAACGAAGGTGCCGGCCAAGGCCAAGAAGACGGCGGTCAAGAAGGCTGTTGACGCTGAAGCCAAACCTAAGAGGAAGGCGCCCGCCAAGAAGGTCAGCTCAGCCGAATGATCTCCTTCTCCTCTATTTCCAGGTCCTCGACGCTGAACGTGCTGTAGCCAACGAAACTGCGTTTGGCGCATTCGGCCACGATGCGGACCAGCTCCTTTTTAGCCAACCCGTACTGCAGGACATTGATGATGACGTCCACCCGGTTCTGCGGGGATTCGAAGCGTCCCCGGCAGCGCACCCGGGCGTCGTGGTCCGTGACGCTGCAGGCGATCAACGACTCACCGTTCTCCACCACGCTCTTGATGTGCCCGATGAGCCTTGTGCCGGCCTCCAGGCAGTCCATGGCTACCCCTCCCATGAAAGCCTCCAGCATCTCCTGGGCTTTTTCAGGGGGAAGGGGGGTGGGAAATCCCAAGCGCACCCGGGCGGCGTAGGCGGCGAAGTCCTCGGTGATCATGGTCCCACTAATCTATCCACGAATACATCCAAATTTTGGCCGGTCGTGCCGGATATCGGTATCACTGGCTTGTCTCCGATCAATTTTCTGGCATAGTCCTCCACCAGCTTAAGCCTAATGGCGTCCACCTCATCGGCCTTGCTTATCAGGACGATGTCGGCCGCGCGAAGCTGCAGGTGCAGGGGATTCTTCATGGCCTGGATGAGAATAGGGAAGCGTACCGCGTCCAGCAGGATGACCACTTTTATCGAGCCGACCGGGGGGCCTCGATAGTGCTCCATGGTGGCCAGTATAGCATCGGGGTCGGCGATGCCCGACGGCTCCACCACGACCAGGTCCGGCTGGTACTTGTCATGGATGAGGCGCACGGTGTCCAGGAAGCTGGGGCCCAGCGTGCAGCATATGCAGCCCCGGGGCAGCTCCTGCACCTTCAGTCCGTACTTCTCCATGACCTTACCGTCGATCCCGATGTTCCCGAAATCGTTGACGATGACGGCGATCTTCTTGCCGGTTCGCTCAGAAATGCGGCCGATGCTGTTCATGATGAGAGTGGTCTTACCGCTTCCGAGAAAACCCGCTATGATTACCATGTCCATTTTGGCACCTCAAGTTAGGGAAATTCAATCCAGAGGGATGTATAAGAAGGTTGTCCGTTCCAAGGGTGGGGTGACGGAGGGAGATTACTCTCCCTCGCGATCGTAAAACTCTACGTCCAGGTCCTCGCGCTCAAGAGACACCCGCCTATTACGGCATTGGCGGCATTCCACCGTCTTGCCCATCATCCGGCGTCTCCTGACCTCGTTCTGATCGATCCTTACCAGCGCCCCGCAGGCGCACAGGACGGTGGACCCTCGCCATTCCCCAAAATACGAATTCAGGACGGCGTGATGTTCGGTGTCAGTATCGAAGACCGCTATCTCTCGCCCCCTGTCCAGGACCTCGATCCGCGATCTCAGGACGGCTCCATCCGCCCTGAACATAGCTTGCGCTAAGTTACTATATGGCAATAAACCCCTCCCTATTCAGAGCCAGCTGAGCCCCCAACCAGCAGCCCACAAGTTACCGGATGGGTAGACTGACATCTTGCAATCTTCTGAACAAAATGCCTAAGGATATTGACTATTATAATGATTTCCTTAACATCATAAACGGTTTTTTTATGTTATCCAGTAAGATAATGAGCAATGCCCGTTTCATATAAAAACTAAAGCGGTTCTTAACAGAAAAAACGTCATCTACTCTGTTTTTATTAACGGCCGATACTGATCACAAGTCTCCGTAAGGGCGCTCATTCGTCCTTGACCGTGGCGAAACAGGTGCACGTCAGCGTGCGTCCCACGCCGTCCATCTGCCGGATCTTATCGATGACCAGATCGCCGATGCGTTCCATGGACTCCCCACGCACCTTCAACAGTATGTCGTGTTCGCCCGAGATAAGATGGACCTCGTGAACTCCATCCAGTCGGCTGATCTTGTCTGCCAGCTCCCTCTGGGAGATGTTATTGTTGGCCAAGAAGGACACCAGAATGAATGCCGTTACCGGTTCGCCCAGCTTTCCGAAGTCCGGGACGACGGTGAAACCCTTGATGATCCCTCTCTCGGTCATCCGGCGGATGCGCTCATGAACTGTGGCCCTGGGGATGTTCAGGTCCTTGGCGATGGACTTGGTGCTGCGTCTGGAGTCCTTCTCCAGCTCGTTCAATATGGCTCGGTCCTTCTCGTCAAGCATGGATGTTGGAAATGAACGACCATCTAAAATAGCTTATGCCCCTCGTTTTTTCTGTGGCTCGACGTCCACCACGATGTCGATGCCTTCCCGGACCGCGGCGCTGACGGTACAGAAGTCCTGGAAAAGTGGAAGGCATCGTTCCAGCTTCGCTGGGTCGTCCACCTCGGGAAGCAATGTGACGTGCATCCCCAGCACTCTCAACCGCCCCTTATCGTTCCTTCCCAAGGTGGTCTTCACCCTGGCCTTGATAGATATCGGTTCCGAACGCGCCTTGCGCAGACAGAAGGCCAAAGAGGCACACAGGCAGTTCCCCACGGCCGCCGAGAGGAATCGGGTGGCATTGGGATGCTCCCCGCCCCCGACCGGCTTGGGTTCGTCGCTGTAGATGTCGGCCAGCCCCTCGTCGTCGAAGCTTATCTGGAACTTATAATCGTGCACCATCTCCAGTTCGGTCAGGAACTCCTCTGGCATGTGTTCACCTCACATCGAGACCTTTTCGAGCTGGCGCAGCACCCTGTCCCTGATGACGTCGGCCTTCTCTTCCCGCACCAGGCGCTTTCCCTTTTCTAAGATCTTGACCTCGGCCCACCTCATCTCCTTGCCGCAGGAACATTTCGGCGGTTCGTCCATGTCCAGGGAGACCTCGAACTCCAGGCAGTCCGGGCAGCGGAAGACGTACTTGCGCCCGGCGAACTTGCCCCGTTTGGCAATGGGCTTTCCGCCCTTCTCCACGATGTCCATGGCGAAGTCCACGGTCGGGGCGTTGCTTATGGCGGTGCCGACCCCGAAACCGCTAACACCAGCTGACACCAATTCCTTCACCTTGACCTCGTCCAGTCCGCCGGAGACGAAGATACCGACGTCGGAATGCCCTCTCAGGTCCAGTTCCCAGCGTACCTCGCGCACGATGTCGACCATGGAGCCGCGTCGGGAACCGGGCGTGTCCAGCCGCACCGCCTGCAGGCCGGGCATGGACTCCACCGCCAGCAGAGCCTCGGCCTTCTCGTCCCAGAAGGTGTCGGTGAGCGCCACCCTGGGCACGGAAGGGTCTATGATCTCACCGTAGGCCTGGAACGCTTCCCGCTGGTCCCCCATCATTATCACCAAGGCGTGGGGCATGGTGCCGCTGGCCGGTTTGCCTACCAGCTCCGCCCCCTTGACAGAGGAGACCCCGTCACAACCGCCGATGTAAGAGGAACGATCGATGACCGGGGCCATGGCTGGGTGCATGCGGCGCACGCCGAACGAAAGGACCTGCCGACCGGCGGCGGCCATCTTGCAGCGCGCCGACATGGTGGCCACACCGGTAGCGAAGCATATGAACCCCAGAGAGGGGGTCTCCAGAGAGCAGTATTGACCATAAGGCCCGTCTATGCTGGCCACAGGAAGCTTGACGCCTCTCTTGGTGCGCGCGGTGAACAGCGTTCCCTCCGGCAAGGCAAAGAGGTCCACATCCTTTCCCTCGAGTATGCGTATCATCTCCTCCGTGCCGCAGAGCACGGCCCAGGGCCAGGCGTCGGGCAGGGCGGCCACGGTGAACTCCGACCGGGTGTCGACGTCCAGCAGGCCCTTGGCCCTCAGTATCTCCTCGGTCCTTTGGAAATAGACGTCGGTGGTCAGCCCCTTGCGTATGTCCTCATGATCGGCCGAGAAGAACTTACCCATGTCATCACTTCCCTGGGGGAACCATCTTCCCCGCTATTCAAGCTTCGTCAGAGGAAGGCGCCTTTGCCCATGAACTTGGCCTTCTTGCCCAGACCTTCCTCTATGCGCAGCAGGCGGTTGTATTTGGCCGTCCTTTCGGAACGCGCCGGCGCCCCGCTCTTCATCTGTCCGCATTCCAGCGCGACGGCGATGTCGGCCATGGTGGTGTCCTCGCTCTCGCCGGAACGGTGGCTGACCATGACGTTGAAGCCGTGGTCGAAGCACATCTCCGCCGCCCGCATAGCTTCTGAGATGGTCCCGATCTGGTTGACCTTCAGCAGCATGGCGTTGCCCGCCTTCATGTCGATCCCCTTCCGCAGCCTGGAGGTGTTGGTGACGAAGATGTCGTCACCCACTATCTGCACCTTGCTCCCGACCTTCCTGGTCAGCTCGGCCATTTCCTCGAACCCTTCCTCGTGCACCGGGTCCTCCAGGCTTATCAATGGGTATTCATTGATGAGGGCTCCGTAGAAGTCCACTATCTCCCCTGTGCTCATCTTCTTCCCGTCCAGCTCGTACACGCCATGGGAATAGAATTCGCTGGCGGCGGCGTCCATGGCCAAGTAAACCTCCTTGCTCGGGGTGAAGCCGGCGTTCTCTATGGCCTTCAGTAAGATGTCCATGGCCTGGCGGCTGGTGTCGAACGGGGGTGCGAAACCCCCTTCGTCGCCCACGTTTATGGCTAGGGCGCCCCGCTCCTTCTTTAGCACCTGTTTCAACGAATGGTAGACCTCAGCCCCGACACGCAGGGACTCGGTGAAATTGGGGACGCCGCAGGGAACGACCATGAACTCCTGGATCTTGAGGTTGCTTCCCGCGTGCTTTCCGCCGTTTATCACGTTCATGCAGGGGACCGGCAGCACCTTGCTTCCCGAGCCCAGGTGCTCGTAGAGCTCCACGCCATTCAGTATGGCCCCGGCCTTGGCTGCGGCGTAAGACACGGCCGTGGTGGCGTTACCGCCAAGCCTGGCCATGTTCCCCGTGCCGTCCAGCTCGATCATGGCCGCGTCCACGGCCTTAAGGTCGGTCGCGTCCATTCCCGTCAGTTTTGGCGAGATGAGCTCACGAACGTTCTTGACGGCCTTCAACACGCCCTTTCCAGCGTACCTGGTCCCTCCGTCCCTGAGCTCCAGCGCTTCGAACGTTCCAGTGGACGCCCCCGAGGGAGCAATGGCCGTGACCATGACCGCTTCCGTCTCCACCTGGGCCTCGACCGTGGGGTTACCACGGGAATCCAGGACCTCTCTGCTCCAAACCCTGGTTATGGTATGATCTGACATGGTCTGCACTCCCGAAAGCTGTTAACGTGAACGAGGTTCCTCGGTCTCGATGATCTCCATGTTGCGCTCCAGGAGCGCCAGCTCCCTGGTCTCCAGGGTGCGCGGGTCCACCGAGACGATGAGCCGAGACCGATTCTCCATCACTGCCTCGGTTATGTGATGTATCATCCTCAACACCTTTTCATAGTCGTTGTTGACGATGAGGAACTCCACGCCATCTATGAGGATCACGCTGTCCTCGCTCTTCTCCACGAACCGAATGATAGTGTCACTGAGGATGCCGATGTTGGACGGGTTCACATAGACCTTGCCCAGCTGGTTGCTGAGCCAGATGATGGGGGTCTTCTCCATGCCCCACTCCTTGCGCAGGATCACCGGATGCTGCCGGGTGACGCACAGCCCTTGTATGTTATGTGTGACCTGGTCCATGAACATCTCGAAGGACTTGTGAGGCTTGGCCTCTTTGATCAGGTAGCTGAAGCCGCGGCGGATCTCATACACCTTGGCGCTGCTCTTAGCCACCTCCATGCCGTCCTGCTCCCCCTTCTTGCGCAATAAGGAACGAAGGCCTTTGTGGTCCTTCTCCGGCTTGACCACTTCACTTTCTGGAGGCTGTTCGCC